>JAABUW010002938.1_pt1 | contig 25076 bp, 19 predicted proteins | sample 5560081 | NCBI WGS metagenome assembly JAABUW01 (sample SAMN10711882, study PRJNA513363) | rock metagenome | isolation source: Antarctica rocks | place: Antarctica: Victoria Land, Knobhead sud | reverse complement strand
CCGGCTGGGGTAGACACATTTCGATACGCCGATTCATCATGTCTAAGTACTCGTGCAATCCACAAGTTTGTCCGGTCGCTTAGTAGCGGCGGGAGAAGCCACTTATTACTTAATCCTGATTTATGTCTCTTTATAAAAGGCCAAGACGCTAAAACTTAGCCTCGGGACGCACATGTGGCTTGCACGAGTAATGTGTCTGAGAAGCCAAACATTCATGAGCGCCTGCTCCGCTACAATGTTTTCCAATCACAAGTTTGACGACAATTGTGGCGTCTTGAGGCGAACGCCAGCCTCGCCATTTCGATCCTGCACTGCTACCGAGTCAAGCTCCTTACAACGCAACATTCGTGCTCTGGACATGATATAAGATCTCGGCAAATTGCCACTTTTGACCAGCTCTTCATGGACATCCTCGAGAGCCTTACCCTGAATTGGCGCCAACATCATTTCAACCACGGCTTTACCACACAATGTTCCGTTTGGCATACCGTGGCCTAAGAAGCTCGTCAGTAGCTATAATGTATCGAATGCTTAGGCCACAAACCAGAGTAGCCGCCAGCAAGCCAAACACCCGGCCAATCTGGCACGGCTCCCACCCTAATGATGGTCGCAATAGTCAGTAATTGCTCTCCTGAGAGAATGTTTCAAATATCAGAATGTGATCGAGGGGTGTTACTCCCGAGAAGTGTTCCTAGACTTAGATCTTGGTAATGATTTTGAAGTCTTGGACTGAAGAAGACCTACCACGGATAATGATCCTTCGAAGTACCCCATATACCAGACCACTGATGCGTGGGTTCCAGCTCCTTAAGACCCTCGGTCTCACCTCCAAGTATCAAGAGCTTTAACAATGACTGCCTAAGGTACTGGGCGCAGCCTTCATCGAGGACAGAGTCATCACTCTCGCCAACCATGTTCAGCTTCTTCCCAACATGGCCACCGCCAAACATCAAGTGCCCAAAGGCATTTGGCACTCTGGAAAAGGGTCGCTGGACCAAGTAATCATCATGGATCGGATTGGCTCCCATTGCACCTACGAAGCCATAGGAGTGTGGAATTTGCTCAGAACCTTTGGGTGGAAGCAGTGCAGTCATCACTCCTCTCTCGGGGACGATCAGATCCTCAAATTCCGGAAGGAGGTGTGACGTGTAAGCATTCGTCGCCAAGATGACATTTGTGGCTCGGATGGCACCTCGATCCGTGTGCAAGATGTTTCCAGGCCGACGTTTGCAAGGCTCTATCTTCGTTACTGGCGTCTTCGTCTGCAGATTCAGCTTTTTCTCTTTTATCAGCTTCTCCAGGATGAAGGCAACAAGCTTGTACGACCACAAGCTAGCAGCAGCAGCCGTAAGTGTTGCTCCCCGTGCACCATTCACTCTGAGGTCTCTCAGTGCTTCTTCCTCGTCCACCACAGTCACAATCTTTCCTAGTTGTGGGGCGTCGTGCTTCAATCTCTCTACATCTTCGGCGGCTGCTTTAGCGAGCGGCTTTGTCCAAAAGGTTCTGCAGCCAGCGACAGAGCGCCATTCACAGGGAACATCATTCTCCTCAATGTAAGATTTGACGACGTGGTAGTTCCGGAGCTCAAACGCTGCTACGTCCGGAGTTGAGTCGAAGAGGAGTGGTTGGCAGTGGCCGCCATTCTGTTAGTCAGGGCAATCAGTAGTAGACTTGGTGAGACCGTGGGAATCAAGGGTAATCGATGAACGCCTGAATAGTTGGACCGATAAAGAGCATGCTGAACCTACCCTCCCAGTAGCTCCCCAGCATGCCTCTCGCGCATCTAACATCACAATACTCAAGTTTCGTGCTCGTTCGTCTTCGGCCAAGAACCGGGCCGCAGATGCGCCTGTAATCCCGGAGCCAACAATTACAATGTCAGCCTCTGACGGCAACTCTACTGTGGTTCGATGTCCTAGCAGGAGGTCGGAAGGCTCGCTGTGCCAGAAGGAGGCTGTTGAATCCCGCGTTGGCAGGCTAGCCATCTTGTTATCGGCTGTGATATATGGCTTCTGTCGTAATGGTGCTGGACTACTGAATGCTTATTTAAGCTCTCATTAATTGTTGTCCATGACAGCCTGAGAAGGTATCTTCGGGATCACTCGTCAACTTTTCAGCAACATTTCTTAGCGTCAGCAACAGTCAACCGGCTGGCTGAAATGGATCAGTCTTTGAGGTTTCGAAGACTACTTGATAAGCCGACTTCAAGCTAACTTTGCAAAGTGTAGCGTAACTAGCACCTTTTCCGGCGTTGTGTATCCGGTGAAACGAAAAGTATACAGCTGGAACCACCCAAATTCTTGTCTATTCAGCATGTTGTCCACTGATCTATTGCAATACATCGCAAGTCACGAGTAGCCCGCCCTTACGACAATTGAGCATACACTGGGTGTTTTCTTTCTTTTGAATAAGACCTCGAAGCTGCTGCTAGCTTTCATAGTTCCGATCCCGAATACGAAGTATATACTCGAACAAACAGGCCGTGCATGCAGACCATGGGTCGTTTGCTTGTGTATGTTTCGACGGCTACGATGGCGATATTGTACTCGATAACGGATGACACACAAGACATCAAAGTCAGTCGCCGGGCAAATTGATTGTCTCCCAACTTCGGACCTTTTCTCAGTTCGGCAATTCCTCCTAGGAAAGCAGTCTCATTGTCGAGTCATTGTTCTGCAGTTTTAGCTTGATCGGCTTGTACTTGATACAATTCAGCTTTGTCTACTTTACAATGGCATCCTAAGTATCCAACCCCTTTGTACTTCACCTGTACTTTGTATTCTTTTTAATATAATTATGGCTCTCGCATTCATTTCAGAATCCAAGCGCCTCTTTTCTGAGTACCAATTCCCATCGTTATACACATCATCCAACCATAAACCAGACTACGAACGAGCCTCAGTGACCATGCCTTCCATCGACCAATTGTTCAACGAGGCGTTTCAGCCATTTCGACAAGATAGAGGAACTGCCTACACCTCAAGCCAAAGCGAGATTGATTTCCACAAGAGAGCCTTATTCCCCTCACGCAATAGAGGTCCCTTCGTAAATGAAGCTGATGCAAGCGAATACATGATGCATCACAACTGCCTCACCAAACGCATACGGACATCGGAACAAGCGGCCATTGACAGGCTGGCGAAAGTCATGCGCGATCTTCACAAAGGTGGATTCAAATGGGGTCCTGATTTCGCGATCAAAGCCTTCTCGGACCTTGACCTAGTCTTCTTCGGTGGTCACCTCGCCGGTAACGGCTGCGTGACCTGGAGTAGCGATGAGACCGACGCACGCTTAGGGACCCCTACACGCGATCATGGCCGATTGGCTATATGTCTAGGCGTGACCGAGAAGAGACATGGTTGTGGCGAGCAGGGCCAATGCCGCATCGTGCTGAATGCGGAAGCCATTTTCTCTTCATATTTCCAGAAGGATCCGTTCGGTCGGATGATGGGAACGCTATTGCATGAGATGGTTCATGCCTATGACTATGTAAGGTGCCCGGCTGCACAAGAGTTGGATGGGGACGGATTGCGCCACGATGCTCATTTCGGCACGAGGATCAGTGTTGTCCATGACCGTGCTGAGCGCCTTCTACGATTGAGGGTTATCGAAGAGGGGGAACCTTAAGAGCAGAAGATTTTCTTCACGAAAGAGCTGAATCATCGACAAGACGAAAGTCGAAGCTATAGATCAAGGCGATAGGCACGAAGGTAGCTCTAGGCTAAGCAGAAGGGCAAAGCGCATTTTGGCATCTTTCGCTGAAAGAGTGAGGAGAAGAGCCGTTAATGTACCAAATTGGTTAGTAACCATTTTTCCAACTGTTCCACTTTCTCATTTCACACAGGTCTTGATACGTGTGAGCATGCGCCGCACATTGTAAGTGGCTCCGTATATGCTGCTCTGTGGATCCAGCCTCTGTAAAGATGCAACCTGATTGGACACTAAGACGCTGGGATTGGTAAGGCTGTCGCGCTAGCGTTAAGGATGTCGACCTCTTTGCTTTTCGCTTTTTTTCACCTACCTTGAAAATTACAAGGACCTGGCTCTCCTTTTGTATTTCTTGAATTCAAGCTAATGCTCGATAGTCCTGAATGCGTCTTACACCGCAATTTTTCGTCATGGCGGCTGATCTCAAGGTTGGGCAGACATTGCAAGGCAGAGTGGGTAGATACACGATTCGAGAGCAGCTGCATCAAAGAATCTGGTCAGCGATGTGAGAATGCTTTTTATAGACCTGACTAAAATCGTCTCTTACCTTATTGATGCCTTGCAGGAGCTCTACGTCCGAAAGGGTTACGGTCAAAACAGCCTCCGACTGGCCGCTAAAGAACGAGCGTGACACCCTCGAGGCCATGCGTGATGAATCCTGCATTCGGCCCATTCTTGATACGAGTGATGATCCGCCCTCACTCATATTGAACTATCTGGACGACAACCTGCTCAACGCCTCGAATGCGAGAACGCTAGGGAGAGCAGACATCAAGTATGTCGCACGTAACCTTTTACAAGCTTTAGAAGCCCTCCATAGCCGTGGTTATGTCCATACAGGTATTATGCAAATAGCTCAGATGAGTCCTGGCGCCTCTCTTAATTGACCTGCAGACATCAAACCTGACAACATCCTTGTCAACAATGGCACTGCAAAGGACCGTTTTAGCGAAGTACAGCTTGGCGACTGTGGCGACGCCTTCAAGGTCGATCCAAACGCGAGCCCATTTGAGGAGGGCCATGTCATTGGAGCAGCAATATTTCGCAGCCCCGAGGCAATGCTAAATCTTCGCTGGAGGACACCGACGGATATTTGGTCTTTTGGAGCAACTGTGGGTGACTAGGGCCCTTCATTCCATCAAAACTTATCGTAATCCCCCCTAGCTGATCAGCCTCATCTGGGGCAACAATTGGCACATATTCAAGCCAACCGAGGTTCCCTTCGAAAGTGATGAGTATCCTATTCAAGTACTCATCAAGCAAGTGAGCATCTTTGGACCAGTACCTTTGAGCTATGGTGGAATCGCAGATGACGAAAGGCTCGGCATCCTTACAGCCGTTATTAACCTCGTCAACGAGCATAATTTACACAAACCTTTTTATAACTCGGCAGACAAGGAGCTTTCAAATGAAGACAGAATCTTTATCTGCAAGATCATGAAGTTCGATCCACGGGATCGACCCACCGCCAAGGAGCTTCTGCAGGACGAATGGTTTCGTCAAGAATGACTCGTTCTTTTGATTACTCTCGAAATGCGGAGATATTACCGTGAGCTGGATCTGATGCGTTTTCTATCTAAGAAATCATTTCGTCCAATAGATACCAGGTGTATACTCTTCAGCATTTTGGCCATATTCGTACGATGGTCTGCTTAAAGCAAGGATCATCAAGGGTTTGGCCGCCGTGAGCTGAGTCTTAAGGGGTCTTGATCAACGGCGAAGCTACAATACAAAGCATCCTAGGTCTATCAAATTTGCTTCTTACCGAGCGCAATCCGGATCTGTTGCTCCGCCACCAGCCATTCCTGAGTTACAGTGCACCATCATGAACACTACTTGACTGTTTAGGCTTACCAAAATTGGAATGACTAGGTGAGTAAAGGAGGGTATAGCGTATCGTATAGAGGGGCCTCTCAGAAACTCCTTCCAGATCCAAGGTCATACCCACACGGGCCAATCTCTCAAATTATTGCGTTAGGCTGAATCTATGGATCAAGCGCTGCACATTGTAGTATCCCTTGTGCTGGTGAGAAGTCACACCTAGGAACGGCTAGACCTATGAAGGCTCGACGACCGACCATCAAGCCCATAGAAGCTATTGCGCCAAACTTCTTGGTGTGACTTCTCACTGGCAACTGAGGATAGCTTTACCATCAAGCCGTAGGCATTTCCCTCTTCCAAGTCGCCGATCAAAGTATGGAACTCAATACGCCTATTAAGGTGTGGCTAGAAGAGATCTAAAATAAAGTAGAACAATCCGGGAGCACCTACAACAATATCAGAAACCGGCCATTGTCTGTTTAGAACAGTTGCTAGCTATGGTCCGAAAAACAATCCACATGGAGTCTAAGACCAGCTACGTGCAAGACGAGGGTCTAAGTCGGCAAGTGTATACCTTGGGGGACTCCACACTTCATCAAGCGTCAGCGACTTACATGCTGAGCAGTGAAGACGACATCGATAGTAAAGTAGATAGGCCCAAAGACGTTGATGACGCCTTGCCACGTAAATTACTAGGAAGGTATTCATAATCAATTGTACAGCAGCTTCCAAATCCCGGAAAGGACTGATCAGGGTATCAAAAGGATCAGAGATGGGCTTCACTAATAATGGGTTTCACTCAGACAAGCGATCAAAAGGCGGTCGTGCGGTGTACTAAGGCAATATTTTTGCGTCTCAATGCTGAAAACATCGAAGTATGAGTACATGCTTCCGTACCGGCGAACAGGTTTCGGGATCTCTACGCATTGCGTGTTCACCCAGATTGTTCTTTTGAGAACCCTATCTTTTTCAAGCCGCGAATGCCATTTACAGCTGGAGGTCTTCAGAATTCAGTAGCTTTCTCTATCAACGACGTTGATACCGATGATACCAGCATGAGCGGTCGCGGTTCGAAATTTACAAATGCAATCGTAAGATCGTTACCAACCTTGGGCAGGGAGTCTCCATATAACAGGCATAAAGAGGAAACCTATGTGGAGCTAATTTCGATGTCGTATGAAGAAGTCTTTCTGTCTTGTAAACGGTCTGTAGCTAACGCCACAATGAAGTATTCTCTGTTTGCTGAAGGACCATCTCGATCAGCTACCATTTTTCAAGACCAAATTCGTCACTATGAATAATTTCTGGCTAATTCCTCGACACTCTTCTCTTGAATCAGCTTTGTGTCTAAGAAACACAGAAAGGGATCCAATTAGCCGCTGAAGATGACCAGTCCTGATGATAAAATCAGGGCTGTAGAAGTGCTAATTCTCGAGGTCTGACGATTCCGAATCAACTTCCTCATTCTTTACAAACCTTTTTGAAAGGCTTACTTGAACATCATCCTCCGCACTTGCCTCTACGACACAGATCCCTTACAACTCGCTTGCCGATCCTTTCCAAACTACCCTCGATCGAGTTCGCTTTTGCAACGTGGCCACCCTGACGTCCATACTGAATAGCGGCCTGAACTCCGCTCTCCGATACTGAATGGCATAGATCTGCTCATTATTCGCCATCGTTTCCAATTCTGGGTTTGCCGCTTGGATACTGGAAGCGATCTCGTCGCTTTCAGCTTGGGTCTTCCTCTCGACGGCGCCATCTCCGCCTTCTCCAACGCCTCCTTTGCCGCGCGAGGAAGCACCAACCACGGTTTGATATCCTACAACCACTCATCACAGATTCGTATCAGTGGATGAAACGCAGGTGCAAAAATGATGACCTACTGTAGACGTAACAGCCTTCGCCTCTAGCATGCTCGAGCCACCGTCGTACATCAATCTCCTCAATCCAGTCTTCGAACTTTTTATCAGAGTCGTGGAATTTGTATGTACACATTTGTTTTGTGACGGGAGTTGCGGTCTTGCTTCGTTTGCCACTCGAGCCGAATTTGGAGAAGAGTCTCTTTAGCCAGGAGGTGGAGCCTTGCGTTGGGAAATCTGCGTTATTGGTGGGTATTTGCTCTTCGCCTGTGGTGACGGAGAAGTCGGCGGAAGGGCTGAGGTGAGAAAGAGAGGTGTGGTGGTAATAGCCTTGTGTTGGATTGTTCATGTTTGTCACCAGGCGACCGAGGTAATTGGATTCGGAAGACATGAGGCGCTGTAAGATGAAGATACTCTTTTGTAATAAGTCTGGAAGATGCTGTGTGAGATTTCGGGTATGTAGTTATTACCTAAAGTTAATAACTTGAGCAAGTGTTGTATAAATACACTAACCTCTCGCGTCGCAAATGGAAGGGAGGAACCTGGATGTGTTGAGGGAAGTTGCCTGACATACCAGTAGCTTCCCTGTAAGGCTTCGCGGATATCACCATAGGACCAATTATCGAGTAGCAGGAAAGCGAAAAAGAACAACAGATTTCATGCTACGCTGGTGCACAAGCGGGTTTTCATGTTGAAGTTTTGCAAATTGATGATGGAGTAGGGACATGTTCAGATTTTGCATAACGCATTGTGTAGGAAACTGGTCACAACTCGACTGCTTGTATAACCATGAGACTCGGTTTGCATTTTTGAGAGATTGGTCTTAAAGCTGCCAGAACAAAGCATAGGGATGATCATCACATCGAATTGGTAATCGTCGGCCGTCTCACCTAGCTTTTCCATCAATTCACACTATCAATACGCACAAAGCTCCGGGTCTATCGCATAATTACCCAATGGCAGCTCTTTCAAATTGATAGAGCACCCAAGTACTCAACTCCCAGACTCGGAGCTCGTTGCGCCTCTTCGGAAACGATTGTTCAGGATATGCAAATGGACTGATATACAACTCTATGTTGTATTTTCGGTACCAACTGAACCCCATGTCGCATCCTGTCTTTCATCCCAAAGTTTGACGTGCCTGACCTCGTGGAATCTTTCGGAATTCTGGCATGGGAATTATGACAACGTCGTTTTTTATAGGGTTTCATTGAGGTTTCCTACAATTCACAGACGCCCATAGTGCCAAAAGCTGGTTGAAGTCGCAAGGTAATAATCAATTGATCACTTTGCAGCTTTTGAATCGAAATCGCATTAATTCTCTGAATCTAACTCCATCTGCTTAACGCCGGGCACGTGACCTCAATCTTGAAGGCGTCATTGAGACCTACAACGACAGTCTCGATACCCAATACGACTCCCAGGTATCCGCCATTCGGATTGCTGGTTCCGTCTGCATACCCCCGCCACTTTGACTCCTTCGCTCTGCCGCGATCTCTCTTTCCACAATGGCGTTGGGAAATCCAATAACTCAACTTTGCAAATATACCAGAACTTCCTCCCTGTCCAGAACCGCCGCCATATGTATGCGACATGCTCCCTTACAGCACACATCCCCCACAACGCCATTGAGGCGATCTATGGCTACGATCGTTCCGCCTGTTACCCAAGATGCGACTTCTTCAAAAGGTCCTACAGCAATGGTGTTCATGAATATGGGCGGCCCTTCCACAACGGACGAAGTTGGAGACTTTTTGAGCAGACTATTTGTGGGTACTTTCCGTCCTCGTTACATAGGGCTCTCTACAATTTCAACTACTAATTCCACCCCACTAGGCAGACGCAGACCTCATCCCCTTAGGCCGCCTTCAATCCTACCTCGGGCCCCTAATATCGCGACGCCGCACCCCCAAAATCAAAAAACAATACGCCGCTATCGGCGGCGGCTCTCCCATCCGCAAATGGTCCGAATACCAGAGTACAGAAATGTGCAAGATCCTCGATAGCATCTCACCTGAGACAGCGCCGCATAAACCTTATGTTGCTTTTCGGTATGCAGACCCGCTCACGGAGGAGATGTATACGAGACTACTGGAGGATGGCTTCGGCAAGGGAAGGGGTGGTAGGGCGGTAGCATTTACACAGTACCCACAATACTCGTGTAGCACGACGGGGAGTTCGCTGAATGAGCTCTGGAAGTGGCGGACTCGATTAGAAGGCAAAGGCGCGAGTGGAACGGAGCCAGAGGGGACAATAACGTGGAGTGTCATTGATAGATGGCCAGTGCATCCCGGACTCGTCGAAGCTTTCGCGCGCAACGTCGAAGTGCAACTCGCCACTTACCCGGCAGAGAAAAGAAAGGATGTGGTGATTTTATTCTCCGCTCACAGTCTCCCAATGAGTGTCGTCAACAGGGGAGACACCTACCCTGCCGAAGTCGGAGCTACGGTCTACGCCGTCATGCAACGCCTGAACTTCAGCAACCCCTATCGGCTTTGTTGGCAGAGCCAAGTGGGACCCAGTGCGTGGTTGGGCGCCCAGACGAGCGATACGGTTATGGAATATGTGAAAAAGGGGCAGACCGATCTGGTGCTGGTACCGATTGCGTTCACGAGCGATCATATTGAGACGCTGTTTGAACTCGATCAGGAGGTTATACATGAGGCGGGACATCCGGGTGTGAAGAGGGCCGAGAGTTTGAATGACAGTCCGGTGTTTATTCAAGCGTTGGCGGATGTGGCGTTGAAGCATTTGAGGAGTGGGGAGAGTTGCTCGAGACAGATGGGACTGAGGTGTCAGGGGTGTAAGAGCGAACGGTGTTTGGAGCAAAAGAGATTCTTCGTTGGACAGGAGAATCTATTGAGTGTGAGGTAACTATAGCTAGGTATATACCTTCTTCAAGCATCATCGCCATCGCCATCTTCACCCTCCTGCTCGCTAACCTCCTCCCCAGCCTCGATAGCTTTCTCCCTCCTCTTTTTCGCCCTCTCCCTCTTCCTATCCAATATCTTCCTCAAATTCTTGGCCCCATTGAACACACCTCCCGTCCCAGCACCACAAGCTGCACACGACGGACTCTTTCTATACCGCTGCAATGCACACGCTTCACAAAAATAATGCCCGCACTTCGTTACAATCGGATTCGTGTACGACTTCTTGCAGACGATACACGCAAATGGTATTCCCTCCAAGGCCGCATCTTCTTCGTCCGAATCCTGCGCATCCGCCAGATTCTTCGCTGCTGAGCCTCCTTTTTTCTTATTTTTAGCACCAACCTCCCAATCCTTGTCGAGTTCCCAGCCTTGCTTGTAATCTTCGCGCGCGTGCAGGAACTAAATGAAATCGCAGTCAGTATTTCCTCATTAAGGTAGATATATGATTCACAAGACAAAGCTGCGGAGTATGTGCTCCTGGGATATGTCTCACGGTACATAGTGATGTCGGAAAAGGGGACGAATCGGAAGAGGAATAATAACTTACTTTGCAGCTGTCACCGAAACCGCAGAAGCCGGTTTGTTTGTAATCTTTGCATACGTCTGGTGCGAAATCTGTGACTGTTATTGTGCGGATGTTCGTTGGTGCTTTTACGGGGCCAACTGCTCGTGAGGGGGCATCGGGATTCTTTTGGATGAAGGTCTTGTAGCCCGCAGCGCCTTTGTAGGTGCCATCGCTCTGCTCTATATCCGTCCCAGATTTCGACGGCCGGGGTCGCGTTGTGCCTATCAAATTGCTTCTGTTGGGGCCCGACTCGTCGAACCAGTTCGATGTCTTTGTGGCGTCGTCGGTCGCTGATATCTGGGCGGAGCGATCTGCGGCGAATGTAGTAACTGAGAGGTCGTCTGTAGTGGACTTGGGTGCATTGCTACTTGAAGCGGTTACGATGGCGGTCTTTCTCCGCCTCTTTATTCTGCGGCCTTCGTCTTCGGTGGATGTGTAGCCAGACTCGGAGTCAGAAGCTGCCGGAGGTGGTGTAGCGGGGCGTTTGCGGAGGTTCTTATTGCCACGCTTTTTGAAGAGGAGTGGCCCCTCGGAGGGGGTCGCGATTGCTGTATCCATGGCTGTTCACTGGATTTGTTGCATGAATGCCTATCTGCTGGACAGTCGGTGGTTATGGTGGTTGCTGTAGAGTTTGGCCAGAAGCAATCTTCCCCGATTTATAAGCTATTATGGTGTTACTGCTGCTGAATAGTTTCCAGAAGCTCTCAACAGTGGGGATTGGCCGTGGCCTCAGCCTATTTGAAGAGTGAGCGAGAGATGAGTCGCAGATGTCGACGAAAACACTGATCTGTGACTGGTCAGGAGTTGATATTGCAAATCATCCTGATAGGGCTGAGATTAGGTCTAGTACACGCCAAGACCGCCAAGACCACGGCAACAACACCCAGTTTTGAAGGAGGATCGCGGAGAGACGCATCATCAACAACAGGCTCACCCTCTCCGCCACCTCATATCAACGACCCGTCTTCTGCCAACACTGTTGAATTAGCCGTCATTCGTTTCGGTGGCAGATAGTCTGATCAAGTGGAAGGAACCAAATCGGGCAAATTGGGAAGATCCGCGCGTGTTCGGCCATCATTCCAGTGGTCGCCAGTCGCAACCTATGCTGTGCCTTTGTTTGTAATCACTATCTAATCGTGGCAACTGATCACACAGGAAGAGCATGGTCCTATCCTGACTTCATCTCGATCGCCCCGAAAGAGCGATCCAAAAAGGTGGATCGCAAACGCCGGCAAGATGGCAACATCTGTCGGCGAAAACCCCCGACAGCCGGTAGCAATGGATGCCGTAAATGGAACCCGTAGAGAGGAGGACCCTTTCGCAATGGAGACTCCGCCTGCCCATTCCCTTCCACATCGATTCTCGTCCTTTGATACTCAGCTCTTTGCTTTGAACCATCCATCTTCATCACCAGCGCAAGCGAAGAGAGCGCTCGAAGCCCATCTAGCCGAGACTGATCGAAGAATCCAAGAGACTTCCAAGCTCGGAACTACATTGGTGCAGCAACGACAGAACCTGTCGCACCGGCTGCGGGATGTGGGATCACAGGATGAGGAAGCGCAGATCGGCCCAGAGCTCCGCCAAAAGTTGATCGAGATCGAAAAGGAGTACAACGAGGTTGGCAGGCAAAGCGCGAGGGCATTTCTAGGCCCCAAGGCAAGCATGCAAGGAGATGGTCCGGATGCCCCATTCGCACTCGACGGCAGGGTACGATGTTCTTTTGTTCAGTGAAACGAGTCTCGCTAATACATATTTTCAGAATCCGGCAAGTCCCACAAAGTTTTCTAGCCAGGCTACGGATTCACCTTCAAAGGTCAATGTCCCGAGAAGACAGCGGAATCAAGCTTCTAAAACCGATGATATTGAATTCGCAGCCGAGATCACAACTTCTCTTCTCGGGCAGGTCAGGCATCTGCAAGGGGTGCTTCAGGAACGAGATGAAGCACTGAAAACTGTCAACTCTGAGAAATCGAAGCTAGAACTCGAGGCAGAGGGTTTCTCACAACGCTTACGAAGCTTGGATGAAAGCGGACAACGCTACAAGGACGAGAACTGGAATCTGGAAACACAGATGCAAGAGAGCAATGCAGCTACGCGAGAAGCAGCCACCCGGGAACAGAAGCTACAACAAACTTTGGCGTTTGCGAATTCAGAGAAGAATGCTGCCCAACGCGAACTGGATGAGCTCAAGCAAGAGCACAGCAAAATTACCGAAGATCATGCTGTGTTCCGTAAGAATCACGAGTCCGAGCTTGCTAGCTTGCGAAAGACCGTCAATTTAGGGGAGACCGAAAAAGGCACCCTCCAGCGAAAAATCGAAGATCTGACTTCTCAAAACCGGGAATTGGCAAACGGACTTGCGGGTCGCTTCCGGGATGATGAGACGGAACCCGAGGCCGATGTTGGACAAACTGAACAATATCCATTAGACCTGGATCGTGAACACTCTCCGCCTCCATCTCCCACGAAAGGAACTCAACGTCATTCTATGCTGGAGTCTGAGACATTGAAAAGCTCTCTTCACCATGCTCACAGGATGATCCAAAGTCTCAAGGGCAATATTCATCGCGAAAAATCCGAGAAACAGGATCTCAAGCGATTGCTACAGGAGGCCAGAGATGAGCTGGAGATTCGAAGAGCCGAGCCTAGTCAGAAGAGGATGAGATCGAAATCGCATACAGACAAACAAAGGACAGGAAGGCCTGGTCTCGGAGCAGCTAGGAACAGTAGGACCAATATCATCCTCGACGATGCTGAGCATGACGCTGAGTGGGAGGATCACACCAGTACCCCTGACCGTGACACTGGAAGTAGGGCTGTCCCAAAAGCTATCCCGCAAGGCATAGTCGCAAGAGGCGGTGCGCTTGGAGATAATAGTGACGCCTACCAGACAGCCAACGAAACAGAGGATGCCTTTGAAACTGCTAACGAGCGTGACACTACTGACAATGATGCCTTCCAAACTGGAGCGGAAAGTATGGCAGGAGATAGCAGTGCTGAATTGACAGAGACAGAAGGTGGTGTGGCTCGAGATGGAACTGTGCGTGGCAAGAGACCATCCCCACTGGCAACTGCAAAGCCTGTCGACAGGCGATCGATCCAAAGCACTGCATCAACTTCTGAGGACGAGCCGGAGCACGGTGTTCACACACCAGTGCAAGGTCAGCCGCAGCGATTCCGTCTAAGAGTAAATCGTAATTCCCGACATTCGCGCGTTGGCAGCGCTCCGACGCACAGCAGCAATCCAACGAGTGCCAAGAATTCTCCGGCCAGTTTTACGAACGGTGGTGGCGACATCAGCTTGTTCAATGAGCTGGAAAACCTGAGTGGTGACGAAAATCACGGTACGCCTAGCAAAGGCGGAATAAGCTCTCCCCAATCTACACAGTCTTTGCGCAGAAGTCTGAGCGACAAGCGATCATCGTCAGGTAGGAGAAGGAGTATAGCTTCACAGCCATCGACCCCAGGGCCAAGACCGAATACTATGGTGTATGCAGGAGAAGCACCACCAGTGCCCCGGATACCAACGGTCGATTCTGGTATGATGACGGAGCCTTGGGAACCCGCTGGGAACACCGTGAGCGCTCCAAACGGGTTTAGTCCAAGTCCAGGTCCATTTTCAGAATCATCTGTTCCCTTGCCAGCGAGCTCTGCAGCATCAATCACCAACAGGATCTTTGGTGGCACTCCCTACACCCCTCCAAATAAGGGTATGGTGTCCCCCCCTGCCAGTGGCTCTAATGTTGGCTCGAGACGGTCTTCAACTTCCACCCAGCCTCGTCCGGCATGGGATCAACCCCTCCAAATGTTCTCTGGTGGCATTCCTGGTTTCGGCCAAAGCACTGACTCGGTACCCTTGTCAACGAAGTCCTCAATGCCACAGGTCCGAGACGCTGCAAGAGATACATTCGATGCGCAGCAACCACGCCATGCCTCTAGTGACCTTGCTTATGCCCCGGGAACCCCAAGCCACAATAGAGAACCATCGGCGGTGATGCCGCCGAGCACAGCAGTCAAGGCTCAGCCAACACTGGTTATGTCTCCTATACACTGTCTAGAGACAGCTCCTGTACACAAGGTGCAAAGACCGGTCGCAGGGGCATCAAATACAGCACCTGGACCAACAGGAAGCACTGCCAGTGGACCGAACGTGACAGAAATAGGGTCCACCCAAGGAAATGCAGGGGGTATACTTGGTACGGTCTTTGGTTGGAACAGGCCTAAATCCGCAGTTCCTGCATCACAGTTCGCTGAAGACGAGAGAAGCCGAGGCTTTACTGCAGCTCCTCCGGTATCAGTTGCCGCAGAAGGCAAGACGCCACTCGCAGAAGTACCTGCCAACCTGATTACTTTGAGTGCGCAGGACAGAGAGACATCTCAGAAGACTCCGCCGGTCTATATGTCTGATCATGGTGCCCAAACACTCCTTTCATCAGAGCAGATTGACGCCCTCTTCAGCCAGAAAGCCACTTCGCCACCTTTCTCAGACAATCAGAAGAATCCTGCCGCAGCCGCAATGAAGCCGCTCTCTGCAATTGGTGCTGTTTCCCCTCCTCTTCAGAGCACTCGCTCTCAAGAGCCTTCAGAGACAGCGAGAGGAAAAGCGCCGGAGATGGTGACATATAAGGACTCCTTGGGAAAATCGTTCAAGCGGCCTGCCAGTTCAACAAGCATGCGCTCACGAAGTGCACAGCAGTATCCTCCGCTGCCGCCAGACCACCAGGAAGCCATTGCTGCAGCCGCTTCAAGAGCGCCATCGACCGAACCTGCAGGCTCAATGGGACCACCACTGGCTCCGGCATCTGCCTACATATCCAAGACAGCAAGATCCCGACAGAACAGTCGGCCTCAAACCCCTTCCCAGCAAGGATTGCCGAGTCCTTCGTCGAAAGGCGGGACCACTCCTCGAGCCGGTCGTTATTCTACCTCTCGGAGCCAAGTATCTCGACGCTCCTCTTTCTCATCCTTCGCCTCCGAGCTCGACGAGCGCTTTAATATCCGCACTGATGGCATGCCAATGCCACATGGCGTTTCAGCCAATACCGATCCCCGCATGATCCAAGCAATCACCCAGACCATGATTGGTGAGATGATGTGGAAGTACACACGCAAAGCAGGGCGTGGCGAGATGTCATCCACCCGCCATCGCCGCTTCTTTTGGGTTCATCCCTATACCCGCACTCTCTACTGGAGCGACCGTGATCCTGCGACAGCTGATCGCGCACAGCTCAAATCTAAGAGTGTAGCAATCGAAGCAGTGCGAGTAGTAACAGATGATAATCCCATGCCACCCGGTCTCCACCGCAAATCCCTCATCATTATAACACCCGGCCGCTCCGTAAAATTCACAGCGCAAACCTCTCAACGCCACGAAACCTGGTTCAACGCCCTATCTTACCTGCTCCTCCGCACTGGTCCAGACGGCACGGACAACGCAGGTGACGATCTCACAGATACAGACGTCAGTGAGTTCAACCCGCAAACTCGTCGCAAGTCTGGCTCTCGCGTTTCCCTAGCAAGCTTCAGCAGTAAACGTGCCCAAAACCGACATGACCAAACCCGTCTTTCCACCAGGGGTCCACCAGCCTCAGCTTCCGCAGGCCAAAGCGGAAGTCCCTACACTCAATACAACGCAGCTGAACCTTACCGGGAAGATCGTACCTCTATGCGTAGCCGCATCTCCCGTTCGCTCTCACGTAGCAGAGGGAGTAAAGTTCCAGATACCGCCAACTATACCACCGATACTAACAATGAAAAGCATGGCTCCGTGGCCAGCCGCCGCAGCACATTTATGGGATCAGTGCGCAACTCGATGCGGAGTCGCTCTAGCATGAGACGTGACGAAGAGGAGCCTCCTCAGCCGAGTGTTCTGGAGGGAGGAAAGAGCGTCGTTGCTGCGGCGGGTGCAGATAGTGCGGAGGATTTGAGGAGAGTCATTGAGGAGAGGGAGCAGGGCGGGAGGTTGGAGAATGTGAGGGCTTGCTGTGATGGTGAGTCAAAATCCCTTCTTCTTGAAGTTATTGGGCAATGAAAGGCTGATAACGAAGTAGGGAGACATGATGTCGGGGCTCTGACGAAGAACGGACGACATCATTCGCATGCTGGGTCGAGTCATAGTGTGCATTCGCACCAATCTAACTCGTTGACGAATTTGGCCTACAGTTAGCTAGGATGTTGGGGCCAAATTCTTCGTCAAGAAAATGTCGTGTCATTTGCAAACACTAGCGGTTTTCTGGCGGTCTTTTCTCAGAGCTTACTCACACGTACGACCTGCAAACACCATCGCAGAGAATGCCGTCGCTTGGCAACGTCTTTCTTTATGTATGTGCAATCGACGAGGATATAAGGGGTTTCTTGGTTGGCTAGGTTTAGTAGATACCACGTGCTTATGATAATCATCAAGATGTCCCATATTCAGGTAAACTTGTGTCCCTAGATTTCGAGTCACATTTGTTTTTAGAAATCACTTCCTAGCTAGATGCATCTTCTTGAGAGCCCTACCGTCTATGATCAGGCTTAGTGAAGAGTATGCTAAAGTATCCATTCCATAACAGCTAAAGTGTGCACTTCTTCAGCCCCAGTTCCCAACGCATAGGCCGCTCTCAAGAACAAGAGCTTTGGAAATCTTGCTATTTGCTTCTCAAGGCAAGAACGTAGACAGGATAGGGGAGGATTAAGAAGGAGATTTTGGAGGAGAGCTGATGCTAGTAGGTGTACTGTAATGCTACGTGTATACAATCTTCATATGTATTTACAATCCCTAAACTAGTGACGTCCTACTAATCAAGGTACCGCTGCTTCATTCCCGCGCTAAAGCCTATTTCGTCCTCTTACTCCCTTATACGCCTTTTATACTTACCCAAGTGCATCTGATAGAGATCATCTTCATCGTTTCCAATCCATGCGTGACTGTCAACGTAACACCGATACCATCCAATATCGATCAAGCTTTAATCAAATAAAATGCCCAATTGAGTGATGCCATTGAGGATGTGGAACGCAGCAAAGATGACGTAGACTCTCCACTGGATATATTTCAGTGCTGGCTGTGTGATTTTGACGATGATGAAATTACCTATGAATTCTGCTGCAACTGCCGAATGAACGCTCATATCTTCTTGTATATGAAATTCCCGCATTATCAAGACAGAATGATATGATATCGACTTGCTCCAAAGTCGGAACTTGATGAACATGGACCTGGCATTTAGGCTGCTCAAGATAAACAATTCACAAGGTCATCTGAATACGGAGGAAGGAGCAAGCGTCTGTTGACCTTCTCACTCGACGACGTGTCCTAGAACACCATTTGCATCGGCCGCTCGTCCAAACACGATTCCAATGCTCCTCAACATCCACCCAGAATCCCCACTCCGACGGTAAGTGTCTGGCTTGCTCGTGGTAAAAGAACACTCGCTCAAGGTGACGAAACCCGCCTATCCATCCCAAGAGGTACGGGTTTGGTAGCTTGACCCAAAGGAAATGAACCTGGCCAGCCTCTTCCGTCCAGTTCGATCTCAGCCGAAGGTCCCACTGCCGCGCTTTCGGAAGAACTGGAAGCTGGGTAGAGTCGTTTGTGAAGCTAGGAGCTGGATTTTCGCGCCAATAATAAGCGATATTCGCATCGAGCATTGGATGATTATCGTATAAAGGCCTCGGCATACTCTGCATCACAACGCTGGACTGCCAATAGCGGTGTACCGGATACCGCTCCTGCGTGACATAGTTACGTATAGGAGGTCGTTCACACAGAAGATCAATCCGCTCCAGACGTGAAAATAGTGCGGCCACATTCACCATATGCTCATCTTCCCACCGAATGCGAATGTGACGCACGGCATCCAACAGCCTTCCCCCAACGCCCTGTATTTTGTTTCCCCTCCCAATCGTATCTATGAAGACCTCCATCCACTTGCTTCGCCGAAAATGTATTATCAGACTGCCATAGTATACTTCAGCAGCTTCCAGATAAAGCTGCCGACATGTAAAGGCGATGGCCAAGCGCGACGTCCCTTCCAAAGCATTCTTCCAATCGCGTTTTTCCTCTTCCGGGCGGATTCCCTTGCCGCTTCTTGTAAGGCTACAGAGTGGGAGGCGGCTACAGGGTTCGTCTATAAGGTAGCCAGAGTCTGTACAGGTGTCGGCTACTATGTGGTGGTAGATTTCGAGGCGGATTTCGGCTGGAAAGCTGAGGAGGGAGGGAGGATTGGAGGGGCTGAACAAGCAAACGTTAGCAGAGGGGAGACTGGAGTGCACGAGCTTGCAAATCTTTGGTCCTTGACTGCCATGGGGACTTGCTTTGATCGATCCGGTATGGTACCCAAGTCATTCGATGGCTTCCAGACTGGCAACATTATGGGAAGTAGAACTATTGGCAGTGGACATGGGCAGCGAAAATATCGTCACCGTTCTACTCCGAGCCTACTAATAAAGTGGGAGCCTAATATATTATGTAGAGGTTGCCATTCCGGTACACCCACCCTATCCTTATAGGCGTACACCCCCCGTCCTTGTAGGTAGTGAGGTAGCGTACAGTACACGTAGTGCCCCGGGTGCGACCCCAACAACGTTGGCCCCCCAAGACATTACCCCGCTCATAGGCCGCTAAGCCTAGCATCAATGGTGTACGCCTATGAGGACGAGAGGTGTACGCGGAATAGCAGCCATATAACATACATATATACATAGCTAGCTCCATACTAATCCAACCCCTCCTTCCGCTTAAACTCCTCATAAGAGCATTGCACCCCATCCCTGCCACACCCAAAAAGGTCCCAAGCCTCCTTACTCCACGGCGTCGACGTGCCATCGTTCGTCACTCCCACCGTTGCTGGTTCCTCCTGCCTGGATTTGAAACGAGGACTGGGCAGCTCGGGCGGCGGCCGCATGGTGGAGGTATCTGATGTTGATTTCTTGAGCGGCGAGCGGGATTTAGGTTTTGGTTTTGGGGCTTGGAAGGCTGGGAGGGGTTTTTGGGCTATGCGGAGATCGAATTCGGGTAGTGAGGTTTCTGGGGGGTTTGAGAGGATTAATTTAGTGGTGGTAGCGATTGGTTGGACGAGGGGTGGGTTTGGAGAGGGAAGGTTGGGAGGTTGGTCTTTTGGTGGTGGCTCATCTGGAGGTTTTGATCTGGGGGATAGGGCTTTTGGTGGCGGATATACCTTTGAAGGTGGTGCAATTGAAGGCGGTGGTTTCGGCGAGGGGCCTTTGGAAAGTCGTACAGCAGGAGCGGGTGCCCTGGGGGAAGAGGCCATGGGCGGTAATGCTTTTGGCTCTGGTGCCTTCGCTGACGTTTCTTCGTTCAGTGGTGGTTGTGGAAATCGTGCTGATAGCGAGAGTATGTTCAGCGGGGTCGATTTTGGTCTTTGAAAGGGTACTTTAGACGATGTCACCTCTTCAGGAGCATGAGACTGTGTTGGGAACCCTGGTGATGAAGGGATGAGAATCGTCGGTGGGGATCCCTTCTGAGGAGTAGGACCCAACACGGTCTTCGGAGTTGTCACAGGGACTGCGAAGGAGGAGGAAACATGTACCGGAGAGTCGTCTTCCACAATATGTGATGGGCTGGAGATTTCAACGGGATGAGAAGAGCCGGAGCGTGGGAGGAGAATCTCGTCCAATCTTGAAAGGGTCAGTGCTGTGTCATGAACCGTGGTGCCGGCCTTGGGTGTGGATAATTCCGCAGATCCTTGTGATGGTGGACGCCGTGACCCTTTAGAATTGATACAGCTTGGCTCTTTGGTAGTTGATGCATAGAACTCGGTGGGTCTATCATTTTTGGTGTGACGGCTCGCAGGTAAAGGTAAATAGTCGTCCTGAGAAACGAAGAGTCCAGGTGATTCTGCTCTAGGTTCGGTGATGCTCTCAATATCATCATTTCGATAGCTAGTCCGCCCATTGTATTTGTTCAATCGATCTGCTAGTCGATCCTGTTCTTCCTGGTGGATATCGTCCAAAGCGTTCGCCGGGTCCCTCGAGGGTCTGCTTGATTTCCTCCTCTCTCGACTCTCGCGGTTTGGATCCGAGTCAAGACTCGGTGAGCGCCTGATTGAAGGCTGTTCTTGGGGCAGTAGATCTCTATACATCAATTTCTTCCTCGGCTTCCTTGAGGCCATTTGCAATTTCATTCTTTCTTTCGTTGGTTCCCGGTTTGAAGCAGTCTCCTCTAACGTTGTTTCCATCCGTTCAATGACTGACTTCGTTCCGAATCTAGTGGTAGTTGACCGACTTGGACATTTGTCAACCATTGTGCTGGAATTACTAATATGACGGCTAGGCGACCTCTCCTTGACTTCTCGGCTGGCTCTTGGCTTTTCCATTGTCCTCAGTGTCCTCGCAGGCTCGGACATTGGCTTTGCTTTGGAACATTTCGTCAGCTTCTTCGCTGGGACTCCGTGCGAAGGTGCCGGGTCCACACTCGCCATGTCAAGCTCGGTCCTCGAAGGACGTGATATCGAAGCTGATACTGACTTTCTGATCGTCTCGCGAGCAGGCTGTACTTGTCCTGGGCGGTCGACTGCGGCATCCGGTACTGCAATACTTTCAAGTCGCCCAGCACTTGGTTCGGAAATCGCCAGCGTCCGAAAAAGGGGTCTTGTAGTTGGCTTTGGGATCACCTCCGTTCGGAAATCAATTCGCTGTCGCTTTTCGGGCCTATCAGAGGCCCATTCGGCATTTTCGCTCTCCTGACGTAGCTCATGGGGTGATTTTGTAGGCACTGATGCTCGTCCAATTGGCCTTTTGGGTGTTCCTAGCAAAGCGTTCAACGTCTTCGGTCGAAGCTGCGAGGGCTGTCCAGGCGGCTGCCGCAGCGTCGGCGTACCATTTGTGATAGCGGTGCTCGCAACCTGCCTTCGTGGAGAGCCCATAGGACCTTCGGCGACTCTATCCTGCGGCTTCCTCCTCTTCTCCAACAGCTCTGTCAAATCCGTCTCCGTACGCCCAACCTGTTCCCCAACCTGCACAAGTACGGGTTTCTCCAACTGCAACTCATCTCCATCCTGAGGCTCTCCATCTTCTCGCCAATGCTTGTCACCGACGTAGTTCCGTGAGAGTGCCTCGTAAACCATGATCCGCTTGTTGAACGTGTGGAAGCGGAGGAAGCCATCTTGCCATCTCTTTTTTTTCTGGCGCAAATCGCTGGTATATAGGCATTGGTATTCGTGTACAGGAGCTGTGTTCTGTGTCGGTGGGGCGGAGAGGGTCTGCGTCATTCGCATACCAGTGGATGTGACGGCCGTTGAGTTCATAGCGATTGGTCGCTAGCGCCGCGAATTGCCAGTCTCTAGGCAGGAGACATGTCATATCGAGATGTCAAGGTACTACGGAACCTTTTCGCTGTTGGCTTATCGCAATCGCGCTGTGGCTCGCGTCACTTGTTGAACGTGGGATTCTGAGTGTGCATGGCGGTTCTTGATCTGGTCCGGCGCGTCAAAAGGCCTCACGACATCACGTGACCAATCATGGGCGAATTTTTCTTTCTCTTTTCCTTCCGTCAGTCCTCTACAAGGACTATTCCTGGCGATACTAGACGCACCGTATGGCACGAATGACAGTCTTCCCTTTAATACGCGAGCAGCATTCTAGGTTGCATTCCACACGCTGTCCAAGCCAGAGTGGAGAGTGGTGAGAGTCACTGTCATCTCTACTATATGCGAACCTGTCGGGAAATCAAGCGGGTAATACGATTACATAGAAAAGTAGCTGGAAGCGGGTGATGCCTTGAATTATAATACTTCATACGTGCGAATCTTTGCTTGGATACTTTATTGTCAGAACCTTGATTCTTGTTCGGCGTTGGGGATGAGATCTGAAGTAATGAGGACTCGATGTACAACATAGGGGATCTGTGATCATTTTATCATTGTAGACTTAATTCAATCCCTCATGATGAGAACACAACCTCCTTTTAGGATACTCGGGTTCGGACACGCGTACTGATAGCCCCACCTTAACAGTTGCCACTCGCCTTCGTCCTCCCTCCGTCACGTCAATTGTACACATGGGGTTTCGATAGGATCCACTATGACAGCTGTGAACGTTGTAGTCGTGGCAAACGCGGCATAGAAAACTAGAAGAGGACACCCTGTCTTCTTACTTCTGGATTAAAGCTACTCTCGACGATGGGACCATCAAAAACGCTGACGACTGCAGTCATGCCGCATCGTAATCAACCACCCAATACTCCACAGGACAGATCTGGAAGTGAGGGCTTAGGTCGCCGGTGACCTTTGAAAGGATCGTGACTCAAAGCTAGAGGGAGTGTCCACGTAACTATTAATAGCTTGGCGATAATCTTTCCAAACGTTGTCGGTGTGGTCATCCGTGCGGCTGAAATCCGCCTCGTGTAGTGTTCCTTCTCCGCAACCACCCGCGGTTGAATCGAGACGTGAGTCACGATCAGGCGATGACCAGAAACTGGGTAGTATTGCGTGAATGCGCGATGAAAGAATTGAGGCCGGCAAGGGTAGCAATTGAATTGAAGCGAAGTGTGAACATGACAGTGGCGAAAAACTGCGTTATTTTGTGTGGAAATGTGGACAAAGGTCGTCAATCACAGGGCACCCCCCTGAACCATTCACCGTCTTCCAAACAACTCCTTTTCTCAAAGAGTTTGCGCGACAGACGGAGTGTCCAACTTCAGTATGTAATCCATAGCGTGGGTCATAGTTGGGAATGTTTCCAGCTCTGCACTCCGAAATGTTCCTGATGTTGTGGGTACCACGAGCGCTAATATAGGCCGGAACTCCTCACGAATTCCTCTTTATCTACTCGGTATGTTTGTCAGCACCTTCCGTCAGACAGAGTTTGGATCGCTGGTCCACGTACCAATACCCTCAAGGAAAGTCAACGCAATTTTGTACTGCCTCCTCGCGACTCTCCGCTCCGCCTCTTCCACCCTCTTCGCAGTCATCGTCCTGCTATCGACAGCAATACCTCTCTGCAAGAGCACATTTCTCACCTCAAGCGTTTTGCGTTCACTAGATATCGAATTATCGGTCAGCGATGCAGTCATCCAGCGCTCTTTAATGTCCCCCTCAAACCGTACCGCCAGCTGAGTTTTTGATTTGCCCTCCTCGGAGGCTTTCTCCCATAGCTGCACATTAACCTTATGAAACGTATCTTTCCTGTCTTTCACCATTTGTACTTCGATAAGGACCACTTTGACTATGGGGCGGAAGTATTTAAGCCGCCAGCCTGTGAGGCTGTGAGTAAATCGTATCAGGTCATGGTCGCAGCCAAGCTCAACTTCGGCGGACCTCAGGTGATCTATTACGTCGCTGAATTTGGGTAGAGGGTCGTTTGGTTCTGGCTTGTAAATCAGGTTCGGTTGTGTCGAAATGTAATGGGGACAGTAAATCTGTGGAAATTTGATGATGCTCGGAATATCATTCTTAGTCTCTATAATCCAATCGAGGTCTCTGTAAGCGTAGAAAAATTCCGTCATTGAGGGGCCCTTTGGGCTTTTCCGGGTCAGCACTAGTCCGTGATATTGGCCGTCTGGCCCGTCGGCGTCGAATAAACGATAGATTCTCGCCTCCTGGAAGGCTGACGATATGTTCAATTTCATACTGACCTGGGCTGGCGTGTCGGTGAGGTACAAGAGGCACTCTTGGAATTTGAGCGCCTCACTATTGGACCTGAATTGGAGATCGATCTTCCGATTGGGCTCTTCCGGCTTATTTACGTATGAATAACGGAGTTCACAATTACCAGGCTTGCTAGTGTTTAGCTGCCCACAGTCCGACCAATGGACCGTGGCTTTCAGTCCGTCCACCGATATTCTCACATGGTCTAAGGGCAGCCAGTGGGAGGCGCATATCGGTTCTGTGCTGTCTGGTGCAGAGTGAACCACGATTCGGCGTGTTGTCTTCCAGCATTTGTCGGGCATCGCCTCATACACAGTCAGCCCACATGCCGAAGTCTTGCTTGATGTTATGCTAGTGACAACTCGATTTGTGGGGTGCAATCTTGGGCTCGAATCACAATACGTTGTAATGGGTGCTTGGTAAATGGCAAGTTCTCCAGGGTGGGGCATCCTCTCTTTCATAGCTGCGAAAAACAATTGTGGTCGAGCAAAGAAATCTTGAAGGTCTTGTGGATTCAGAAATTTGATCTCGGCATCTTGGGTCGGAAAGTCAATTGCAAGGGGCAAAAGCCCATCTGCCTGACCGAGGTTTTCGAGGT
>JAABUW010002936.1_pt1 | contig 25078 bp, 27 predicted proteins | sample 5560081 | NCBI WGS metagenome assembly JAABUW01 (sample SAMN10711882, study PRJNA513363) | rock metagenome | isolation source: Antarctica rocks | place: Antarctica: Victoria Land, Knobhead sud | reverse complement strand
CTTGTCACGATCTTTGCCCTTCATGCCCTTGAACTTCTCCACCAGCGCTCTGTCCTTCACCTCCTTGCGCTTGAGGAAGAAAGGCTTCTTACCCTGATCTACCCGCTCCTTCTCCTCCTTTCGATGCTGCCGCAAAACGTTCTGCTCCCGTTCCTTAGCATCATCAGTCTTGATGCGGTTCTGCATGCTGATGAGCTTGCGCTTGAGCGTCTCCCTGTCGTCTTCCGTCTTCGCCTGCTTTACGGCAGCTTTGAGTTCCGCAATCTCGTCCTCCTGGTAGTCTCGAAGGAAGCTGTAGGCTTTGAGGACATTACCAGGGTCAGAAGTGTTCTGGTTGAATGCATCAAATCTGGGGTCGCGAGCGACACGCTTGGGCACATCGACGACAACACGTTTTCGAGTGACTTGAAAACGTGAGGATTTTGAGACGGGTGCGTGCTTCGAGGTTCGTGATTTGGAGCCTCCCACCTCAGATGGTGCCGAATCTGAGTCGCTGTCCATGTCTTGCGTAGTGGCTGTGGTGGCAACTGTGACGGGTCGACTCTTCTTTGATGGCCTTTCGGTCGGCTGTGTAGCGTTCTCTCGTAGTTTGGCTTGCTTCATCTGCCTCAACCTCGACCTCAAAGCATCAAGCTTCTCCTCCTGCTCAGCGTTGGTGTCCGACCCTCGTTTACGCTTCCGCGCGATTGCTCCCTGAGCCTTCTTCAAAGCTCCAAACGACACAGTCGCTATGTATTCTTCCGGGTCTTCGCCTTCTGCCGACCCACCATGACTTTCTGCCTCTCCATCCTGCTCATTCACACCAGCATCTGAGCCATGTGCAACACCATGATCAACGCCGTCGTCCTCACTATCACCAACGGGTTCGTCTCCATATCCTTCGACACCCTCGTAATCATACGATTCGGTAGCTCGCGCAGGCCTCACATTGCGCTCGACTAATCTTCGTGGTGACATGCCGTCGCGTGTCTGATCTTGAGATACGGTAGTCTGAAGTCGGGAATTCTCCAGCGACGTTCAGATTCACTCAACCCTAAGCTCGCTAGCGCGGCCGGCGAAGAAAAGCAAGAATAGGCTCGAGCCGCACGCCAGCTGCTGACCTCACCACACGCCACCTCGCTGCCGGAGAAGTGTAAGGTTTTGTGATCTTGCAGGCATTGGAGAGCGAGCTCTTACGGAGGTAGTTGCGGGATCAGCGGCTATTTACTACCTCTGACGACACATTCAATACCAGCTTTTTCCTTTTCTCTGTGCTCCCAACCTGATAACGAGGACGTCTTCGTCTATCATTCACATTTCGCTTATAGACAGACAAGATGAAGATCCTCACCAAGGAAGAAGAACAAGAACACTACAATGAGACCTTGAAGGGAGGTATCGCCGGCGGTCTGGGTGGTCTCGCAATTGGAGCCCTTGGTGTATATGGCGCAACGCTTCGGTATCCTGCGTTTAGGCAGCTCACACTTCCTCTTCGCGCATTCTTGGTCACGAGCAGTGGTACCTTTGCAGGTTAGATCAACTCGAAGGACGGCTACATTGATCGCGTGCTGACGGTTCCTAGCCATTGTCTACGCAGATCGCTTCTCAAGGGGCTACGAAAAATCGAAACATCCCAACCAGGACTACAAAGAGACGCAATCATCTCTACAAGAACAGATTGAAGCGCAGAAATCTACCCAGCAGAAGACCATGGACTGGATGTCGGACAACCGGTACAGCTTAGTCTTTGGCTCATGGGTAGCTTCAATGGGGATAGCATTGGGCCTCGTCGGACGGAACCCGTACCTCACCGGCCAGCAGAAGCTCGTGCAAGCTCGTGTGTACGCGCAAGGCCTTACGATTGCTGTGGTCATCCTTTCTTTGGCATTCGAGACCACTGATTCGGCACGAGGGAAGGGGAGGTGGGAGACTGTCAAGATTCTCGATCCAAACGATCCGACGCACAAGAACATCATCGAGAAGAAGATACATCACGAGGCGTACGAGGGAGAGGATCAGTGGCGTGACATGATCGAGGCGGAAGAGGAGCGCATCAAGGAGCGCGAAGAGGCTGTTAAGCGACGGCATGAAGAGCAGCATAATAAGAAGAGCAATGGCAAGAGCAAGAAGCTTTCCAAGGAGGAGTTGGAGAAGGCGGAGCGGGGTGCGAAACCGGACGAAGCAAAGTCAGACAAGCTCAATGCGCCATAGCTTCGAGAGCGAGTGGGAATATGTGTGGGTGTCTGCTTCCAGCATTTGAAGGCGTTTGAGAAAGCCAGTCAATGCCAATGTGAAATAAGTGTACATATAGTTGGTACAGGTGGCGTTCTCCACGTCGCTCGTCGCATGAGCCAGCTTTAGGCTTTAGATGCTACAACATTAGCATCGCGATTTATCGGCCAGTGATAGATGGCGACCAGATAGTTTATATGCCCGAACACTGCTGTGCGAGTGCGTCGAGTAAGCGGCGAGCAAGACCGGTAAACTGCCACGTAGGGCAGCAAACAACCACGTGCTTAGCTTCGTCTTTGTGCCAGGAACATCTCGGATGGCTCGGGACGTGATGGCAGAAAACCAAGGTATCTCGAGTACTATTACAGTAGTGATGGAGTCGATGACGGCAGGTGGAAGGTGGAGATGCTAGAGACTCGAGAGGCTCCAGGTTTGATGGTCAGAGAAGGTGAGGTGGTCGTGGAGCCTCAAGAGCTCATCAGTTCGGAACTCGCGTGCTGCAGTGTAACGACTTATTCGTCAAAATCGGGCGAGTATGCGCCCCGAGAAGTAGCGGTGTACTGCTAGAGGAGGAGGCGGCCTCATTGCTGCCTTCACCGGAGTCGTCGATTTGGCATGCTCTTGCTGGACAGTAAGGTATATGGGTTTCTCTCGACGAGATGGAACTGGACGTGTTGTTTCTTAAGGGTCTCGCTTCCTGGCCGTTGTAATCGTTGGACTAGTGGCCCTTTACAGTTCACGTCTGCGGAGTCTAGTGCCAGCCCTGCAGATCGACAGAGCCAATCTTTTGCTCATCCATCAACTTTCCTCGTTGTCTGTGTTCATAAGACAGCTCACTCCTTTAATACACAACGTGGGGCCCTCGCCCTTATCTTCGTGCTTTCGAGTCTTCTTCTCTTCTCTCCACCACTTTCTGTACAGTCCTCTAGTTCCACTGCTCAAAGGGGTGCGCATTCCACGGCCTTGCTCCCTTGCATATCACGCCTCCACAAAACCAAAGCAGTTGCGCCTTTTCTCCTCGACCTCCCCTTCGATGCGACCCATCGCTGCGCTTTGCCTGTCTTCACGCCGCGCAGGCAACCCCTGTGTTGAACTACTGAGCGACTGTCCTTATCAGTCCGCCTGGCTTGCTCAGAGCAACCACCTTACCGGCTGCACATAATCTACCTTCTGTTACATACCTTCCTTCGCCTCCTGGCTCAAGCCTCGATCCTTGATATACTCGAAGTGCCCTGGCATACATACCTTCTGTACATGCTCTTCTTTGACGTCCACCATATTGACTTTCTGATCTGTACGTACCCCAGGCTCAGCCCCATGCTCCGCAGATTCGTGACTGGGTTGCCTTGTCATGCTGACAGCTCGACTGCTTAGAAAGTGCTTGCCGCACTGGATTCGAATTTTCGAGAGCACGACGGCCCAGAAACTGCTCTCCGTTCGGCACGCTGTAGGGCGGAAGATCATAACGACGTTGGATTGTCCGGACGAACCACAGTCTTTACATAATTTGTAATATACCACATGGTACAGTGACTACAGAAGATATGGTGTTTCCGAATACTGTACGTATGCCGTATGCCCGGAGGCATGTCACAAAACAGATCGCTAACAGAATGTCAGTCACGCACCCTCACGACTGCCAGCAGCACCGCGCCATCCGACAGGAAAACCACTGCGAGCATCATGAACACAGGATATGGCAGTGCAGGTGGTACTTGGGGATCAAACAGCATCTGGGGTAATGGAGGCTTGAACGGCGGCTTTGGCACAAGAGCAACAACCAGAGACAACTCGGCGTCGCGAGACGGCGCACGTCAAACGTCAACAGGCGATGCAGAGGTGGTCGAGGGCAAGTCCGGGTCGGGATCGCTTCTGGACAATTCTGTATCCGACGAGTGGGGCCATAGATCTCCGTGGGCCGCCAAAAGAAGCCAGCCTTCAGGTCGATCGGTATCACTGGCAAAGCAAAACGACCCGCCGACCTTCCAGCAACGCGGTGCAAGTAACGCAGGGCTGCCATCGCTATCGTCGCCATCGGCTGATAGCTTTTCTCTTCTCGGACCACGAACGCAGACTATCAACATCACATCGCCATACACTAATGGAATTTCGAATCGAGGCGTCGAACAGCCCCCGACTGTGTACACCAAATTCGACCGGCCTACAGACCCAAACGCGAGGAAATTCCCGGACTCGGCAAAAGACGGAGTATGGCCTGACTACTCTCCGACTGACGAGCGCAAGCCTTCTTTTCCTATGCAGTTCGGCAGCCGTGCCTTCAGTCATCCTGTATCTCGGGACGAGAACACACCCGCCTCGCGCCACAGCGGAGGTGAAGCACCACACTTCGTATCGCCAGATTATTGCCGATCGTCTCAGCGCCCAACACAGGCGAACTCTCGCGCACCATCGCTCTCATCTCACAGCAATGGTGTGTACAACTCCCCGCACGAACCGAACCCGGACTATCTCGCTGCACAGTTGAGTCAACTTGCTATGAACAACGACGGTCGTCCGCCATCTTCCTACAGGAATGGTGCCACTGCGCATTCGCCATGGCTCAATACTCAGATGCAGTTTAGTCTGGACACGGGACTGCGCTCTTCACGAGGGAACTCCAACGGCTACGACGATGTCAATGCAGCTGAAGCCGTGGAACATCAAGATAGAAGAAGCATGAGCTATGCTAGAACTGACGATCAGTTCAGTCCGCACTCTAGTCGCCCTTCTGCAGACTTTTCGAGTGTGCGCAATACCAGCCATCGCTTTGCCCAGACACCAACTGCTCCCGAATTCACCCCAGGACGACCATACGCTGCTATGCGAACTTCGTCCGGCTCGTATGACAACACAAGCCTGTCGTCGTTCTCCTTCGGCAACGAGGATGCTAGACGACAGCCGACCTTCAGATCGCAAATGCAGGACTCGCATGTGTATATTGATCCTCGTACGCAACATTTGCTTGCCACACCACAACTTCGGACCTCTTTCGGGCAGTTCTTCAGCCCGTATGGCATGCCAAATGCGATACAGCTCGGTTCTGTCACCTATGGGCAACTCGCACCAATGCAAATGACGGACCAGCTCATGTCGCCGGAGGATCTCTCAGGTCGCGAAGGCGTTCAGAGTACGCTGATGTACGAGTTCAAGTCTAACCCGAAGGCACGCAGATATGAACTCAAAGACATATACGAACACATTGTCGAATTCGCTGGTGACCAACATGGTTCAAGATTTGTTCAGACGAAGCTCGAAACCGCCAACTCGGACGAGAAGGATCGCGTATTCCGCGAGATCGAGCCCAACACCCTTCAGCTCATGACTGATATCTTCGGGAACTACGTGATCCAGAAATTCTTCGAGCACGGCGACCAGACGCACAAGAAGATCCTCGCCCACAAGATGAAAGGTCACGTCCTGAAGTTGAGTATGTCGATGTACGGGTGTCGAGTTGTGCAGAAGGCCTTGGACCATGTCCTAGTCAACCAGCAAGCAGAACTCGTCGAGGAGCTCAGGCACCACGTTGTCGAGTGCGTCCGAGACCAGAACGGCAACCATGTCATCCAGAAGGCGATCGAGCGCTGTGCACCACACTCCATCCAGTTCATCATCGCGGCTTTCCAAGGCGAGGTGCAACAGCTTGCTATTCATCCTTACGGCTGTCGCGTTATCCAGCGCTGTCTGGAGCGATGCGATCCGCATTCCAAAGAGATGGTGATGGAGGAGTTGATGAGTGGTATACACAGCATGATCTCAGACCAATTCGGCAATTATGTCGTGCAGCACGTCGTCGAACACGACGAAGGCGCAGGCCGGAAGCACGTCCTGGACATTGTCGGCCGTAACCTGGAGACTTTCAGCAAGCACAAGTTCGCGAGCAATGTTGTCGAGAAGTGTCTGGAACGGGCTGACGACGAGTGGAGGCGACGGGTTGTGCATATGATCGCGTACAGCAACCTACGCCGAGGTGAGGGTGATGGAGTCTTCGTGGGTATGATCAAGGACAACTTTGGCAACTATGTGATACGTAAGTGATGCGCCGTGGGACGTTGATCGCGATCATGCGAACTTCATACTGACACTACTCGCAGAGAAACTCCTGGACACGTTGTCACCAGATGACTATATGGGCTTCCTCGATCTGCTGCAGCCGGCCATTTCGCAGGCGAAGCGCACCGGGTGCGGCAAGCAGGTCATCTCGATCGAGAAGAAGATGCATCGCTTCCCGCACTTCCGCGGATCACAACACAGTGGTTCCTGGAGCCCACACGCTCACCAGTTCCCGTTGCCGACGCCGCCATTCGCGAGCAACTTCCATTCTGCGGCGAATACTCCACCGCCGCTCACGGCTGATACGCAGAGTCTGCAGAGCTCGCTTGTGCCGAGCATTAACGGTGATACTGTTGAAGGCGCCGCTGCGTTTGGGAGTAGGAAGGGAAGCGAGCTATCTGGGGATGGATATGGACGATGATAGAACACCTTTTGACACCTCGGCTGGCGATTTTGGACGATCTACACTGTCTTTACCGGAGGAGATGATCTTCTACAAGAACCAAGGTTTACGCGACACCTACTCAACAAAAGCATGACGGCGCCACAGAACGAGAACAAGGCAAACGATTGGTTTTACATACGATGCATAGTGGCTTATGTTGAAATGGACTTGGGGCGTACAGTGATATACGGAAAAGGGGAGAAAAACAATGGGACCAAGCATGGTTTACGCACGCATGAACGATATGGATGGGCATGGACTTGGGACGCTACTGGTATGAATTATGATGGCAGCTTGGATATTGCTTGGATGAGCTATGGGATTGATGTCGGCGTTCATCGCAAAGCATGAGATAACGTAGTATACCCCTATTGATATGAGATAATGTAACGATCTGTCGCTTGACACACAATATACCACCCTCAGCGGTCTGTTCCAACCGCGCCGTCAATTACAGTTACCTTGGAGTGGGGTATTGGGCTAGGCAACCTCACGAGCCTCGCTGCTCTTCTCGAAGATGACAACCTTTTACAGCCCTCTGATGAGCAGAAGACCAGGGTACTACCGAATCTTCGCCCGCTTTCGTGACACTGCAGATAGCCCTTTCATCGTAGCCTTGTCCGCTCCAGCTGTCTAACGCTGATTGACCTACCTAATACATCGATAGATCCCACCACACCATCAAAATCACTGATCATCATCCTCCAGCAGCAAACATGTCAGCCAGTGAGGACTTCTTCAACACGACTGAGCTGTTGGAGATGACTCTCGAGCTCTTGTCGCTAAAGGACCTCTTGCGTGTTCATTCGGTCTGTAAGCAATGGAACGCAACGATCACAGGCTCGTCCACTCTCCAGCAAAATTTGTTCCTTCTTCCGGCCAAAGACGAGACAGCCTGGCTAGTCGACATGACCAATCTACCCTCGCAGAAAAGTCCACTTCCTGGAGTTTACAAGAGCAAGCTCTACGTCAAGGCGGCTGCCGCTCGAAGATCGGAAGCGTATCAATCACACCATGGATTGGTCGTCACACCCTTGAGGATCAATCCATTACTGCTGAGAAACCCAGTCGGTCCGACGGTTCTAGAGAGCATCGATCTCAGAGTCGACTCCGGTTGCTACTTCGATCTACGCATTCTCTGCAAGCGACTTTTTGAGCTCAGGCACCACGTTATGATGGAGATGTACCTCACTCAGCCTCCGATTGGCCGCATCTACGTGCAGGCTGAGGTGTTTCATCCGGGGAACCATGAGGATTTTCTTTACCATCACAAGCCCTCTGCTCGAATCTGTGAGGAGCAAGGCGTGCGACTGAAGCACGTTGTGGAGGCCATAGGGAGGCTGGGAACGGATGGTGGAATAGAAGATGTGAGCGTGCACTTGAGTGGAGGAGTGGAGGTCGATGAGGTCGACGAGGAGGTGGTGCGGAGGAGGACGTTGGAATGGACAAAATGCATGGCGGATAGAGGCTAGACCGGTCAGCTCAGTGAGGTAAACTCAGATCTAGGACTGTGGGTAAGACGTTGGAAGCATGGTGTTCGCTGACCAGTGCAGCACGGTGCTTCCTTCATCTACTGTATGTTCAGCTGCAGCTTTCCGTTCTTGAGTTTTCCATAGTCACGCCTCGTTGTACGACTCCGGAAGAGAACCCATAGCCGCACCCCTCCAAAGCCTTCGAGCCTCTCCCCAGTCACAACTCATCCAACGCAACCAGCAGCGGCCATGTCGTCATCTAAGTTCTTCGACATCCCGGAGCTTCTCGAAATGACGCTCTCGCTGCTGTCACAGGCGGAGATCTTACGCCTCCAGTCGGTCAGTAAACAGTGGAAGCGAACGATCAAAGGCTCTCCAGCACTGCAGCGGTTGCTCTTCCTCAGTCCAGCCACGATCGAGACGGTGTGGCTGGGCTATTGCACGTTCCTGATCTCGGAGAATGAACGTGCAAAACTCCTCGCAAGAGACGACTACCGAAGGTGCCTCCTCTATTTGGGGGCCTCGGTGGCTGGAGACTCAGAAGCCGCTCGAACGCACAGCTGGCCCATCTTCAAACCAGCGCAAGCCAATCCCCTCCTGCTCAACCTTCTGCCCTGGGGATCTTACGACGAATGGAGCGTCAACGAGAGGGCCGCGTGGGGCGCGAGGGAGGACATGTCGATCGATGCTGGCCGTCTCAGAGCGCTCCGGCATAACCCCTCTGCGATGAAAATGTTGCTTACGCAGCCACCTGTTCGGGGACTCGCCATCGAGGTAGAAATAGACACACCACTCACAGAGGAAGAACGGAAGACTCTACGTGGCTTGGCCCACTTGCCGCCCGGCCGCGAGAAGCATGAACTAAGAGTACAGGTGGTTGTTGCCCATAAGAAAGCGGTCAGGCTGAAGCATATTGCGATGGCGTTGAGAGGACTTGCAGCCAGAGGCAGTGTGAAGCTTGTGAGGCTTCACTTGGGTGAGAGGTTTGCGGATGTCAACGATGCGGAGGTGGAAGTGATCAGAAAGAGGACAATCGGATGGGAGGAAAGCAGAACGGAGGGCAACCGGCTGTAGTGAAGGAGACACTCTGATCTTATGGTGGCCGTGGTCTAAACTGTTGGGTCAGCTGCAGCCAGTATTTGTTACATCCGTCTTCATGCCATGGTGTGTACGCTACCGCTGGGTCATCATGCATCTTCCATTCATAATTGATGCGTCAGCCGGTCCATCGTCTGTCTCAATGACTATTCACAGCCGCTCATGGAATGTAGTCGCTCCCACAAGACTATCCTCAGTCGATCGCAAGATCCCGACCCATCTCCTTCGCGGCCCTCGCCCCGCTCACCGCAAGTTCATCAGCAGCATTGTTGCCTTCATCCTTGGCATGCCCCTTCACCCACACGAACTTCACACTTGCCGTGCCACGCTCCCAGTGCCCGCGAGGCCCGCCAAACGGCCCGTTCTCCTCCTCGTCAACGACGCGGTGCTTGTTGAGTCTGAATCGCTCCTCAAGCATGTCGACGATTTTCAGCACCAGATCCTTGTTCTCCACCGGCTTGTTGGAAGAGTTGAGCCAGCTGTTGCCACGCCACTTCAGGAACCACTCTGTACAGCACTGTATCGCGTATTTGCTGTCGGTGTAGATGACGATCTTGCGGTCTCGTGGAGCAACTTCGAGGGCACGGAGGATGGCTGTCAGCTCTGCTCGTTGATTGGTCTGTTTGGTCCCGGTCAAAGGCTCGCTGAGATTGCGCTTGTCGAGTGGGCCGAAGAAGACACCCACGCCACCGATTGCTCCAGCCTGCCCGTTCGAGAGAGCCGAGCCATCGGTGTAGATGCGGATTGGTGCGTCTCTGACTGGTCCGGAGGCCTGATACTTCATTTTCGCTAGTTCCGCAGGAGTCTTGTAGCGTGCAGTCCCGGTTGCCAGATCCAGAGTGATGTTAGTGTCGAAGTTGTCCTCAGCTCCTTCAGGTAATGGACCCTCCCCAGGCTCATACTCCCCTCCTTCGACAGCAAGGTAAGGTGAATGCTCATCCTTAATGCCATTCTTCTTGCCCTTGCCGGTTCTGAGTCGCTTGGCGCCTGAGCCACCGTCTGCCAGCTCTATGCTGTCCATAGTCGTATCGCTGTTGATAAGGTGATTTTGCTGCCCCTCTGCCACGAACAACTCTGCCTCCATCCTCGTCTTGAACACCTTGTGCTTTGGTCCCTTCCATCCCGTGATCTGCTCGAGTACCTCCGGCCACGACGTGTAGACACCCGGTACCCTCCCTGACTGCACCCCATAAAACTTGACCGCAGCCGAGCCAGAATTGACATTCGCACTTGGCTCGTTGTTGACGAATGCTTGAGCTTCGACGAGGGTGGTGAACGACTTGAAGGCTGCTTTGGGAAATCCTTTGACTTGGTCGAGGCACTCGGTCCAGCTGTGGTAGATGCCAGGCTCTTTCCCAACTCGGACGGCGTAGAACTTTGGTGCACTCTTCGACTCTCGTTTCCGCTTGGTTCCGGAAGATGCTGTTGAAGTGATAGAAGCTGGTGCCTCGGGTGCTGGGGACATGGCTGGGGTCGGTATGGCGGCCCCATTGACGGAGGTGAAGCCGTTGGTGCCGTCCATATTGATCTGAGTTGGTGATCGTTCCTGCCGTGGAACGAAGAAGCCAGCTGGCAAGAGAGTCCTGCTGGGTGTTCTCGACTGGATGCTCAGGCCTTCCACACGGCTGCCCTTGCTTCCTAGCCTGAGTCTGAGCAGCTGTTGAAGGAGCCTCAGGTTGGCGGCTTGTATCCGAAATGTTATAACACCGGGCAATGGAGATGAAGGGAGGAGGTGAGGGAAGCAAGCGTGGGGGCAGAAAAAACGGAACGGGTGGGTATGTGACGGCGGAACTGCCAGGGGTGCCGGCCCTGTCGGCCTCTGGGAGGGGTACAGTGGTGTTCTCCGGAGAACAGGCCCAAGCTCGAAACCTTACCGTTCGTTCTACACCACCTGCTGGCGACACGTGCTTGACCGTACACGGCAGGAGCAATCGCGTGAATCGATACACTTGGAATCGTACTGAAGGAAGAAGATTGGATTGTATTTCACCTCGAGATTTCGCTTGGCAAAAGCTCAAGCTGCACGTGGTCGAAGTCAGATCGAAATAAAGCTTGTCCGTAGACATACCATCAGAAAACATTCGATACCAATTGGCCATGAAGTAGCGATGTTCGAGGTACATCTGCTTTAGGCGACTATCAGATAGCTTTGCTCACATACCGCAGACCCACCGCGCCTCATCCCGCTACAGACTACGCCTCCACCGTGCTCGGTCTGTAGTGCTGAGCCCACAAGAACTCGTCGAGATCCGTGCCGCCCAGCGAACGTTCGAAGGAGCCTACATCCGGACCAGCTTGAGCCAGTTCTCATTTGCTCTTATCGTGCTGAAGATCTTCACGAGCGAGTTTTACAGCATTGGTATGTTCGTGATGCTATCACTTGTCTTCTCCTGAGGTCTGACGAGCATGTCTAGGTGCTCTGTTCGCCGTCTATGGCGCTGGCGTGCTGGGCGTGAGTGCGTTCAGGCGTATGCAAGGCAACCGGCAGTTCTTCAGCGAGGTTGGCGAGGATGGGTTGAGCAGGAAACGGTATGCAAAGCCTCTACTACACCTCAACAGTAGGCGTGGATTCGACCCTAAGCCTCGAAGATTAACACTTGCCTTAGATTCCGTACTAGTGGTAACGTGGTCGTGGTTTTGACCAGCCTCAGCGTCGCCGCCTACGTCTGCTTGTTAGTGCTGACGCTGCGGTTGGATGCATGATGTTGTCAATGACGAATGAAAACGATATCTATCGGTCAGTCTATCTCGTCAAATCTACTCCGACGAGTTGCGGAAGATACTATGAGATGAGAGCACGATTGACAAAACGAGAATCATGATGATGTTTCAAGCTTGTTTAAGTGCTGCACAATTGTCTCAGTCTCAATGACTCCGTCCAAACTTATACCGTGTGCCGATCGCACCGCCCATGTTGCGCATGCTTCGCCTATAACAAAATCAAATCCACCCCTGGCCCAGAATCGTGTGGCTCCCGACCATTCAGCGCTTGCAGGACACAGCCATCTTCGAGAGTGCTAGTCTTCGTGGTACCACCTATGTGCCCTTGCGTTTCTCCTGGCCACGAGCTTGTCCTCCTCTTCCTTGATCTGGTTCGCCCAAGCTTGCAACACCGCCTCTCTCAGCTTCCCAACGTCGACCTCCGGCCCCAATACGCGCCCATTCACCTGATCGTTCGCGGGTAAATGAGAGTCACTCATGTCCAACTTCACCATCTTCACCAACCGCTCCCGCTCTGCAGGTGTGACGCACGTGCAAAACCCCGGACAGACACATGTAGGCTTGCATGAGTACAAAGGTAAGATGACTCTGCTCATGAAGTTTCTCACCGCCCAGTCGAACGGCTCATCACGGCGGCACCCGTGCTTCAAGCGCAAATGGCGGAGCTGGATAGCAGCTTCCAGGACATCGATCTCGAGACGCGCATCGTCGAAGTAGATCTTCTGGATGCCGATATCCCGAAGAAATGGTATCCCGCGCTTGGCTGCCGTTGTGAACATGGAGAGGGCCGGCGGTCGATTGAAGGTGAACTTGTTGTTGCCGTACAGCACCGGGAGGGCCTCTGAAAAGACTTGCTTGCTAACACGAAGTATTGCTGCGTTGTGGACGGCACCCTATGGCCGCTTCTTCTTCTTTCCAGAACGTGAGATGATCTCCGCTGTGAGATATCGTGATGGGCTTGGTTCGCGTGCTGAAGGGGCAAGGCCGAAACGCTTGCGATCCACCTCGAAATCTTTTCTGGCCTTGTCGGTTGCTACTTCATCAACACGGCGAGCGATCCTGATGGGTTTGTCGGCCACAAGGACCTGTTCGAAGATCATGAGACGCAGTTCTGGTGGGAGCCTCTCGAATGGGAAGGCATCGTGTGTCTGCGCATCAGCTGCTGCGTTCGCATGTTAGTCTGCAGGAGGTTTCGGAAGAGGATTGCTGCTGCTTACTAGGGTGTTGTACAGGCAGAGCTGGGTCTGCCATGGCCGCGTGATGGGTGTCGTGTGGTAAGAAATACAGGTTGGAAGGGCCGAAGGGGTGGAGGATAAGTAATTTGTGAGCTGAACGTGAATCAGAAGGTACGTGAATCTCGGGCGAACAAAATAGCAGCTGTTTGCATGAGCTACCTCATTCACGTGTCATCACGACCTATTCAATGGTCGAACTTAGCAAGCGCTTATCTCTGACCTCTTTGCATAATCTTCTCACGCCACGATGGCCGTGATCGAGCCCGTTGCAACTCCGACAGCCATGGCATTACTTGAGACAGCCTCACAGACGGTCAGCTGTCTCCCGATGATCCACTTCATGATCTCCGCCATCGTGCTCGGGTCGTCGCTCCCGTGTTGGCTTTAGCATCCCTCGGTCTTGGACGCATTCCAGTACTTCAGGATCTCCTTTTTGAGAGCCGCCGCATCACGCTGCATATCAAAAGGGCGTTCCACACCATCATTGAACTTCAGGACACCGCTGCTCAAGTCCAGCTGAACCAGACCCATCAAGCGCTCCAACTCCGCGCTTGTTATGAGGGCGCAACGTCCGGGCTTGCCACATGTACATGCAAGGCCGCGCGTGTGAAGAGGACGCAGAACGGCACGAAAAACGCCAGACGCCATGTCCGAGAGCGACGGAGTCGCCTGGGTGTGAGTCGAGGACTTGTTTTTGAGTCGGATATAGCGAAGTCGAGAAGCGTCCTGCAAGCCTTCCAGATGGAAAGCGAAGTCCAATAGACTGTAATTGATGAGCGCAATATCCACGAGCAACTTCCGCCCGGTCTCTACCATGGTGGAAAAGGTCTACAACGCAGGAAACCCAACGAATTTGAACTTGTTTTCGCCATATAGCACCGGCTGTGCTTCCGAGAAGATCTCCTTGCTGACGCGAAGGATTGCTGAGGTGTAGTGGGCACCGTACAACTGCAGTTTCTTCCCACGGCCACCTGGCACCTCCGCTTTTAGGAAGAACCGTGAAGCCGGAAATTGCAGTAGTTGAGGTTCTGGTACCGTCGCTTTCGCAGCGACGCGAGCGTTCGTGATTTCCTCCCAAGCTACCGTGTCGGACTTCCTGGAGATCCTGATGCCCTCAGCGACCAATGTGTAAGAGTAGATCCGGTTCCTCAATTCTGCTGGCAGCCTCCGAAATGGGAAAATGTCACGTTGGCTAAGTGCATCTGATGCTGGTTGTTCGAGATCCGCGAGCAAGGTCTCCATGGGGCGAGGTTGAGCGGTGATGTGCTGGTCGAATGCTTCGGCTTCTCCACTGCTTGTTAGCCTTCCGGATCCAATGTGATATGATGTACTCGCTCACTTACTCTGCCTTAGCGAGGTTATGTTGGGCTCAGCCATTACTCCGAAGCGGCATCGAGTTTAGTGCGTTGGTGGAGAGGTCGAAGTTCTGTATCAAGTTGCAACGTGCCCTTTATGTCCGCCGAAACCGCAAGTGGAAGGTGACGTAAGCCTCCGCGTGACAGTGTTGAGCATGTGAGATCACATGCTACCTCCGACCACTTCACTTCCTCTTAGCATGCACTCTCTCATAGCCTTGAGCAGATAGCCGCTGTTCACAAAATGCATCGTCCGGGCTTCTGATCCATTTTCACGAGCAATTCCTCCTCCATACCAAGCCAGACCTTGATAACCTCCATTCGAATAACCATCTTGCCCACTGAGCTGGTTTACGGAGCGTATAGTACAACTCAAGGCGTCAGTCGGCGTAGTGTCGTCTACCGCGTCTGGCTCTGGCTTCCAGGGGTCATGCGCTCTCTCTTGCTTGGTTCGCCACCTTCTGTTCCGCGATCCGCTCTTCCCAAGTGCGCAAGATTGCGTGCCTTAGGGTACTTGCATCTGTGTCACATTCGACCTCGCGGTCCCAGTCCCTCATGCGACTAGGCTTCACATCCATTTTTAGGACATTCACGAGCCGCGTCCGCGCTGCGAGTGTAGCGCAGGTGCAGACGTCTGTTGTGGAACATGTACAAGTCGAGGTTCGCCGATGGAGAGGTAGCATGATCTTGCTGACTGCCATGTACGCCACCGGTCGAATCCAATTGCAATGATCAGTCTGATTCACTCGAAGACGGCGAAGTCTGGACGCATCTTGCATAATGCTCATATCGAATCGAAGGTCGTATGGACCGAGTTGCTGCAACTCAACGTTGGTGAGGAATCGCCTTCCAGGCCCGATGTCCATACAGAATGCCGACAAGCAAGTAAACGACTTGAATACGAACTGGTTCTGACCGTATAGTAATGGGAGAGTTTCTCTGTACATCTCCTGGTTGACCTGAAGGATGGCGGCGGTGTAGTGAGTGCCATATGATGGGTACCTCTTTCTGCGCTTGCTGGGCCTTGCTATCTCTGCAGTAAGGTATCGGGACATGACCGGACACTCCCGCTTGCTGGCCCGGTCCTCTCTAAATTTCTCGTAAAAGGATGCCTTGGCCTGCTGCGAGGCTACTTTGTCTATGCGCTGGACAATTTTGACTGATCCTTCTGCCAGTGCGTAGGAATAGATGTGGATACGAAGTTCGGCGGGCAGCTCCATAATTGGGAAGATGTGGCGTTGGTTGGGCACGGCTGAGATGGAAGTGAGTGACGGCTCACGCTCGAGCGCTGCCAGCAGACGACTGAAACCATTCGGGCAGGTCGCCATCAGTCGGTCGAAGGTATCTGCTTCTACGGTTGCCTGTCAGTAGTCGATGATGAGGCCATAGATGCTGCTTACTCTGGGCTTGCGTGTACATCGCTGAACCGGCCATGACAACACGATCTTGTCGTGAAGAAGTGGTTGGGGTTTCGTCGTGAGACGCCTGTTTGTCAGTTCAGCAGTGCGTAATCTGTGGTGGAGTGTCGTACCCGTTCACGTGAGCTATTTCAACTCCATGTTGTAAGTGCATCCATACGCTGGTGAAGGGTACAGCATGTAGATACTCTCCGTCTGTGACTGACCATTGATGTACGCCTTGTCTAATGCCTTAGACATACCAGCTACTCATAGCTCAATCTCTGCTTGAATGTTTCATGGTTCAGTCTTCTGCTTGAATGTTTCATGGTTCAGTCTTGCTTGGGAAACGAAGGCTCAGGCGACCCAGGCATCACACTAGCCATCAAGCCGAGCTCCCATGCAGCTGCAACTTTGCCGGCCCAAAGCCTCCCGTCGAGCCGTCTCGCAGACCCCTTATCTCGGAGCCATTACTGCTTTCTTTCGTCTTGCCTTCATTTCTGCCTTAGCATGATCCTTGTGCGCTCCTGATCTTGAATCCTCTCCCCCCAAACCCGCAAGATCTCGTCTCTCTGAAGCCTCGCAGTCTGCTCCGGCGTTGCACCGTGGTGCCCAAGCCGGTTCCAGTTCGCCAACCCGGAGATGAACTCCATGCTTACCATGTTCACAAGCCGCTCCCGCTCTGCAACAGTAACGCAAACGCACGCACGTTGCGGCGGGCAAGCGCATGTTGAAGTTAGCTATCTCGGAGAGGCACCATGATGGCCTCAACAATCCGTTTCGGAGCTGTATCAAGACGATCGCCCGCCTTCTGATGGTCTGTCACCCCGAAGTGGAGATGACGGATCCGAGAAGCTTCCTTCAGCTCAAACAGTTCGTCGAACTGCATACCGAAGAGTCTTGGGCCTCGAATCTCAACATCCACAAATAACTGCATCCCGTGTTTCGCAAGATCCGCAAACCGCCGCAGGGCCACTGAAGTCGTGAACTTGAATCGGTTCTTGCCGTAGAGCATCGTCATAGCTTCGGAGTAGACTTGCTTGTTCAGGAGGAGAATAGCTATAGTGCAGAGGGACTCGTATGGCTGCAATTTCCGTTGGCCAGAGATTTTCACTCGTGCCGTGGAACACCACCGTGTGTCGCTGGACTCTCGCTTAGTGACAAGGCCATGTTCGAACGCCTTCTCGGTAGTTCTCGCGGCCTTCATCGTAGCTATAGTATCGACTTGATGGGTGATTTTGATACTATCCGTGGCCACAAGAGCGTACGTGTAGATGTTGTTACGAAGTTCCGGGGATAGTTTTTCGAAAGGAAAGATGTGACGTGTATTAGCTACGACCAGGTGGCCAAGGTCCGCGAGCATGCCACCGATGGTCGTGGGATGAGCCACTAGCAGCTTGTCGAAGGCTTCCGCCTCTACATCTTTCTGTCAGCTGATTGAAGTGCTCAAAAAGACGCTCGCTGCTTACTATGCTCTTGAGAAAGCATCGCTAGGTCTGTCATCGCCATAGAGTGTTGATCTGAGGTCGCGGTGTCCATGTAGAGATAGAGGTCCACGAGTAGCAGAGCAGGGGTACTTATAGGCTTTGCTCCGAATCTAGTAGTCACGAGTGAGAACTATGCACGCACGTGAACAGTCACGTGAGCAACTGATACGGAAAGTGAATGCAGCAGTAAGAGATGTAGGTTTGGTGTCAAGTAGATGTGAAGATCGGACTTACGTCCTGGGTCTCGAAAGTGAGGTTCGGTTGGGTCGTCACCGGGAAGTGCCTGTGATCAGCAGTGTGTTTGATATAAAAGTCAGGATTGTGGAAAGGCCCTAGATCAACCTGAGATCACTGCATCGCTTCCGACACGCCAGCCGACCTTGACATACGTCTCGCACTTCTGCTCAGTAGAGTTCTTGACCAGATCCTCGTCCAGTTTCATCTTCTCCTTGGGATACAGCGAGATAACAGTGCTGCCACCATACAAGAAGGCGCCCAGGCACTGACCGCGGCGGATCTGGGCTCCTTCTTTGATGCCAGGATTGTACCGGATGCTGCCAACGAGCATGGCCCCAATAGCAATGACGATCACTCGAGTATCAGAAGGACGCTTGATGACCATTACCGATCGACGATTCTCGCAGAATACGTCGAGTGTACCCTCTTCGTTGATCGCTTGTGGATTGACTGTATAGTATCTGCCCATATTTTAGCATTGTGTATGCTCGGCAGAGATCTGTAGCTACCTACGTTCCTGGTATTTCGGTGATGCTCTCGACTGTGCCGGATACTGGTGCGTGCCTGCTCCCGATGTCAGCATGCTGGAACTATCGCCAGGCTTTCGTCCGAACTCCTACCATCGATGATAGTCCTGTGGCGCGAGGCGATGGATCATGATTGGACCACCGTTGAAGGCTTCTGCTAGCTGGTTGGAACCCAGTAACTTTGGCAGCGTGAAGCCAAATCCCTTGATCCAGTACTTGGTAGCCAGGTCAACGGTCGGATACGTGGTCAGTCTGCAATCTGCTACACTGCTCACAACGCTATTGTTGTCGGGTTCAGCGATAGGTCGAGCAGATTCCTTGAGTTCGCGGGCGAAGAACTCATTGAAAGTGCTGTATTTAGTCGAATCGGGTTGGGCCTGTGATAACAATTAGTTTTAGCATAGACAACCTGGGAGCCGCTGTAATAGGGATTGCAGACTTACCAGCTCGCTCAGCGTATCTTGCAGCTCGAAACTCTCGATGAATGGCTGAATATGGTCTACACTCTCGGGATCGTCGTACCTAAAGTGATGGGTAGAAGGGTTAGCAAGTGTCTCGGGGCTATAAGTGAGTGGTAGAAGGTCTCAGAGCGCCGCACGGAGCATGATGTTGTCTCGGAGAACCCTTCTACCCATCAATGGACCTACTGCTTGCCCATCTTTACGCTCTGATCCTTTAGCATCTTCTGCGTACGCTCCGACTGTAGGATATTCTGCTGCTCGCTCCCGTAGTAAAGCAAGTGCATTCCCAGCCGTACGTAGATAGACATCGCCTCGAACGACTTCTCGCCGGTTTGCCTGTCTATCACGTAGTTGCCAAGATGCCACTCGGCTTCGAAAGCCTCAAGACTATCGTATGGGAAGACCGACCGGAACCAATGGTGGGCCTTGTCGTGCGTCGCAGGGATATGGAGGTGGTCCTTGGGATCCTGCTCGACCTTAGACTTGTCGGTGATGTCGCTGAGCACTGCCTCAGCAGCATCGAGATGCTTGGTTTCGAGTTTTTTGACTGCCGCCATGATGTTGTCCCAAGGATGCTATCTCAGGTGAACGCCAGGATAGTTTGAGTGGCGACTAGAATCCGGCTTGAGAAGTTTGGGCATGTACAGGAGCAGGAAAGGGGCTTTTGTGAGATATAGAAATGATATAGGCTCGATGGAGCGCAAGAAACATGGAAGCAGGGAAGCCCACGCGGCTTTACCTTTACCTTTCTATCCGTTGCGAATGACGGAGGTAGGTGCGGCCGGGAATGATGCGTACTTCATGCTTCCGAGAGGTACACTCCTGGTAGTGAATGCAGCAAGACCTGGCTATAATGGGACCTCGAGTCTTCATGGTGGAGTGACGACTCCGTGGACGACGTCGAACACTGAGCTCGGGCCATTTTGGTATTGAAGAGCCGTCACCGCTGGCCTCGGACGCATCTGACTACACCGCGCAAGGCGATGTACCTGCGAGCACTGCGACAACGATCACCACTACCCGGAGCAGTACCGTACTTACGAAGTAGCGCTCAAAGAAGGGTAGTCTTGCTGTCCACGACCTCAAAGAGACTCCAGGAGAAACAGGATGCCCCGGGCCAGCACGGACAGCGCGATGGAGAACAGCGACAGAGCAAGACTACATCTATACGACCTTTCACGGTCCTCGCACTCTTCATACCGCTGGGCTACGCCGTGAGCTGGGTCACTGGCGGACGTACAGAAAACACAGCGTCTGCGAGCGAAGATGGTTTTGTCAAATACACACTGGCGATCAAGGAAGATGTTTCAGCAACGTCTGCCATCTTCACATTGACGCCGATGACTACTTCATCTACATTGGCCAGTGGTCCCGGCCTCGAGCGAGCTATCAGAAGTGTACAAATCAAGCAGCCACAGCTTCAGATCGCCAGGAACTACACCATTCTGCCCTCGCCAGGAAGCTCTACTGAAGAGTTGAGGTTCTTGATCCGCAGGGAACGCAAAGGAGAAGTATCGGGCTACCTGCATAGACTGCCACTTGGCTCCAAGATTGAGCTGAGAGGACCTGTCATGGACTACGTCTGGCCTGATGGTGTCGATGAAGTCGTCTTTCTTGCAGGAGGCACTGGCATTGTACCCGCGCTACAGGTCGCAGAAGGGCTGGCAGGTCAAGCACATGTGCACATACTGTGTGCGAATCGGAGCCGGCAAGATTGTGCTGGCGGTTTCAGTGACACGCCCTCCCCGAAAGGCTGGTTCTCGTGGCTTGTTCGTTCTGGTGATAACCTGGACAGCAAGTCCGAGACAACAAACGAAAGCAGTCCCATCGTTTCAATAGTCAAAACCCTCAAGCACCTGCCTAATTCCGCATCAACGACACCTGACACCCCAAAACTCCGAGTCGACTACTTCGTGGACGAGGAGAACATATTCATCCAGCCCGATCAAGTTCGGCAATTGCTACTCTCGGCTCAACCTGCAAACGCCGGCAAGGTGACGGGCAAAAGACTGTTGCTAATCTCCGGACCCGAAGGATTCATCAACTACTGGGCCGGACCAAAGCAGTGGATGAATGGCCGTGAAATTCAAGGTCCGCTCGGAGGCGTTTTATCGACCTTCAGCCTGGCGGGCTGGGAGGTCGTGAAGCTGTGATGCTTGCACGTCACTATCAAGCACCTGAGAACGACCCATCGTGTTCTCACAGTGTTTGTGGGCTGCTCTGCAACTCGGCGGTATGCGAGGACGGAGCGCAACCTCTATATCTTGACGAAGCATGTGAAGCATTTGCCGCTTCTGCTCCGGTTTTGCTCCGGCGGTGAGGGCGCAATTCCGCGCTTTGAAAGTCGGACCCACTTTTACACAGGCTTCAAGACCTCGCCTCTTTGAGAGCCGCATTGGTTTTACTTTCGATTATCGCGTCGAGCGAACTCTGTCACTGGGATATATCGCTCAATAGGAGGTACTCGCGATGGAAAACGAAAAAGATGCCCAGCAATATATTGCGCCCAGCTCACCAGCATCGGCTGACCTCAACGGTGACGATGATCTCCATCCCATTACGACTGTGCAGACGAACAATGTTCGACCATCTTGCTTCAACTCGACAACACAGGAAGTCCTCTTCGTACTTACAGCTACGATGACGATTGCGATGGGTTCCTTCTTCACAGGCACTGTCACCGTAATATCGTCCTTCGTAGGTGCAGACCTCGGAATGACGACTGCAGAGATCACGTGGATTAGCTCTGCGAGCACGTTGAGCAGTGGCGCCTTTCTCCTCTTCTTTGGCAGAATTGCGGACCTGTTTGGTAAGTCCAGGCCAGAAGCCTACGAAGACGAGTGCGTACTGACCTCCAGCAGGCCGCAAAACTCTATTTGTGGGATCCATGTTCTTGTATTCGGTCTTTGCACTAGGTGCTGGCTTCGCAAAGACGCCTATCAGTCTGGACGTCATCTCCGGCTTCATGGGACTTATGGCGGCTGCGGCTGTGCCACCAGCTGCTGGTATACTTGGTGTCGCCTACGAGAAGCCAAGCAAGAGGAAGAACCTGGCGTTTGCCTGCTTCAGCGCTGGCAACCCGCTCGGCTATGTCTTCGGCATCATCTTTGGCGGTATTGCTACCAATATACTAAACTGGAGGGCATCAATCTGGCTGATAGCTATAATTTTCCTCATGTTCTCGGTCATCGGCTTCTTCACGATACCAAAGGACTGGACTGATAAGGAACCACTGAACTGGCAGACCGTCAAGCGTTTCGATCTGCTTGGGACGCTACTGACTATCTCTGGCATCGGCATGTTTAGCGCAGCTATCAGCTTGGGCGATACAGCACCGCAAGGCTGGAAGACAAGCTATGTGATTGCACTCCTGGTCGTCGGCATACTTATAATGATCGCGTTCGTGTTTTGGGAGCTGTGGTTCAAGTACCCACTTGTCCCGATGAACATTTGGCGGGATCGCAACTTCACGCTCGTTCTATCGATCCTGATGCTTGGCTTCATGAGCTTCACGCCTGCCAGCTTCTTCATCGCCCTCTACTTCCAGCAGGTGAAGAACATGTCAGCACTAGCTGTTGGCGTTCATCTCCTGCCGATGGCGATCTGCGGTATCCTCGTCAACATTCTCGCTGGCCTCATATTGCACAGAGTCTCGAACAAGCTCCTCATGTGGATCGGAACGCTAGCATACCTGATCGCCTTCATCCTGCTGGCGCTGAACCGAGACTCGTCCTCGTACTGGGCATTCTGCTTTCCAGCCTTCTGCCTCATGGTCGTCGGCGCCGACTTCGAATTCAATGTGGCGAACATGTTTGTTATGTCATCTATGCCACCTTCGAAACAAAGTGTTGCTAGTGGTATTTTTCAAACAGTCACCAAGCTCTGTATGACTCTCGGGCTTGGAATCGCTACGGCTATCTACAACTCAGTCGGACAGAATCCGCAGCTGGCTTCCTACTGGGATAAGCGATCGCAGCCGTATGTGGCGACCTTCTGGTATTCTGTGGCGTGTGCCGGGGTGAGCGTGTGCCTTGTGCCATTCTTGACGATCGGGACGCAAGGTGGCAAGGCGAAGGCTTCGACGGAGAGCAGTGCCTCGCCCTCTGTCAAAGACCCGGTCGAAGTGCAGGAAAAGTCTGTGGATGCGCATGCCTTGGATCGATAGACTATAGTGGGATCGTCTCCAGTACAAGGATAGTGATGAAGCGTGGCGCTAGGGGTGCTGGTCAATGGCTAAATGTACAATCGAAGAACGGTGTAGAACCACTTCTATCGTCTTTATCATCTACAAAATATGTATACAATCATTGATGGTACACTCATGCGCTCAGTCGGCTCTGCAGCTCTTTCCATGCGCCTTCATCCGTACTTCCTTGCGCGACATTCATCGACACAGCTTGAACAGAAGTCTCACGGTCCAGCAACAGGTCTACGAAGCTGCCAAGGTCATCTGCCTGGCGTTCATCTGACAGAGCGATCTGCGTCTCTGCGTTCGGACTCCAGATGATATCGTTTGTCTTGACCACGAGGTTAAGTGCTTTGCCCATAGCTTCGCCAACAGCATTCGTATCACTCGGCTCACAGAAGACGATAACCCCACGATCCTCATCCTCCTCAACATCCGTAGCCCCAGCCTCGAGAGCCGAATCCAAAGCTTCCTCAGGCCCTACACCGTCCTTCTGCTCAAACACAACCCTTCCCCGTTTCTCAAACAGGTACGAACAAGGTGTCGCAGCCCCCCCTACATCCTTCATGGCCAACCGTACATCTGCAAGCGTCTTCAATTTCGACTCCGTCTCGCACTCCACGATCACAGCCACATTGTTCGGTAATATGCCCTCGACAGTCACACTCTCCAGACTCGCGCCACTCGTGCTTTTGCCCTGTCCTCGTGCGATCGCGGCTTCGATGGAGGCCTTTGCGAACCCTTCTTTCTTGGCTTTTACTACAAGGTCGGCTAGTCGCGGGTTCATGGATGGGTCATGGCCGAAGAGTTTTGATGCTGTTGCGATTTCTTGGGCGAGGGCGGATCGTTGGCGGTTCTTGAGGGCGTCGGCTTTGCCTTTGTCGTGTTTGATCTTGCTCCATCTGTTGTGGCCGGATTGCAATGGGCTGAGGATGGTGAAGGTTCGGGTTTGTTGGCCGTATTGTTTGATCATTCGGGTGACTCCTCTGCTTGGTGCCATTATGGGATGTACATTCATTCGTTGCATGTAATGGTCTTTAGATGTTCTAAAATAGGTTGCGGAGTTTCGGGAGTGGTGAGATGTTGGAGGAGTGAGCACGAGACAACACTTCACTCCGTCCTATTATGGCGCATTGGTGACCACATCTGGGTTGACAACAGGACACTGGAGATTGAAGTAGCATGAGAACTCCGTACGATGTCGAGCTCACGTCCTGGAACGCCTGCTCAGCGACCGAGTACACCGGCAACGAAGCCAGCTTCTCCTCGAAAGGACAACACGTCTAATGGCGAGCCACAGCCATTTCAATTAGATCTAACTAAGCTACACGGTCTTCCTTCCGAACAGCAAGATCTGTACCTGCTCACGTTCACTGCCGACCTTGCGCGCCATGTCGAGGCTCTGGACGCAGACGGCGCATCCGCTGAACAAGCAAGCATCAAGAAAGAGCTGTTCCAGATCATCAACCTCATACAGCCCGCACCGACCCGAGTTATACGAAGCAATGTGGGACGATGCTTCACGGCTATCTTTGGGAAGGGCAACAGGAAGCTGCTGTACGAGTCTATCAACGACCTAGTAGCGATCTTGAACGCTGGGAAGGAGAAGGATACGCGAACGAAGCATGCTGCCGTCACCTCTCTGGGAGCGGTACTGGAAGCTGCTGGAGACAGAGCAATGAGTTTGTCGCCGTTGGCATGCGCAGCGACCTTGAAGATGCTGAAGGGTGCCTCAAATGATGCCGGCTTGCGCGCAGCCATATTCAGAGCACTTGGAAGAACTATCTTGGGCATCAAGGTCCCGATAGACGAAGATATTGGTCGAGCTATCTGGAAACAAGCGCGTAAAGTGATTGAGGGCGACAAATCGTTCCTCGTTCAACAGAATGCCTGCTGGTGCTTGGAGCAGTTAGTGCATTGCACAACTTACTTCGACAACTCGAATGACTTTGAGAAGCTTCAAGCGGCAGTGCTAAAGTCAATGGAAAGCTCCTGTGTTCCTGTCCGGCACGCTGCAGCATCGTGCCTGGCAACCCAGCTGGTAAAAAGCTTTTCTGGGTTCTCTCGAAATGACGTCGTGCCCACTATACGCAAGCCCAAGAAGTCCAGGAAGCAGGTCAAACCCGAAGACATGGATGAAGAAATCGAACGCACATCTTCTCCTGCTCCCGAGAAACCTGCTACTGCACTCTCATA
>JAABUW010002935.1_pt1 | contig 25087 bp, 32 predicted proteins | sample 5560081 | NCBI WGS metagenome assembly JAABUW01 (sample SAMN10711882, study PRJNA513363) | rock metagenome | isolation source: Antarctica rocks | place: Antarctica: Victoria Land, Knobhead sud | reverse complement strand
GGGCTTCGGATAACCCGAGTTGCCCTGCCGATCACTTGCCAGCTCGCGTTTTCTTGTTTCTCGCAGCGACCCACTTCCAAAAATACGTCGCTGGCAGCCTCCACATTCTGCCTGTATCCAATTGGCTACTGGATGTGACGTTGTGTCCTCCCTCAAGACTTTATACTTAATCAACACGGTTGTCGCACGTCTTGGGGGTTTGAATCAGAGGGGGAGGTTGTTGGTGAATCTGCGGGCGACATAAGAGATCACCATCTCCCAATATGGGCTCTACACAATTTGGGAACTTCTATGTGCGTCTCAAAATGACTGCTCCTTACGATCCAATAATGCTTACGTCTCTGACAGAACTTCTGCCGCGATTCCACGCTCCCGGTCTGCAATGTACGTGCATCACTCACTCCCCATCCCCGAAAGCCAGGCAGTAGATATGCCCTTGGAAGTAAGCGCTGATTGTAGAGGCAGCTCTTTCACGAATCAAGAACGCGACAGGGACCCTCGGGTGGCTTCGGGCGCTGCGATCTCAATGGCATTTCACTAGGCAACGGTAGACATCTGGAGAATCTAGGTACGTCTCCAGGAGAATTGCGCAAGACAAGGAATCTGACTGGCTCAAGGCTCGATATTGTTCTGCGGGTTAGCAATTTTGATCTCACTGTTTCTCCTGTGGAGAGCGAACAGAAAGCAGGCTGCAGTGGGCCGAAGGTATGCAGTTCGTAGAAGAAGTGCTACCACGAGTACTAACGATCAACAGAGAATTCCAGTTGTTCCTAATCGGTTACATAATCGTGTCGATATGCGAGATCTTTACAGTTGGTGGCTTTCCACTGAAAAGTAACGTCAGGCTTGTAGGTCCCCGAAGCTCATTATGGTTGTTCGGTTATGCTTATAAGTCTTATAGGGGTTTACTGCTGTTCATCTCGGTGCAATAGTTGCAACAATATGGGTGCTATTCCTGAACGGAATTGTTGGTTATCAACTCTTGGATGATGGAACACCGCTGTCTCTAGGTCTTATCCTTCTCTCGGCCGCTGCCCTGTTCATCGGCACTGGGTACATAGCACTTGACACAGGTTTCGACTACACGAGGCACTTCAATCCGAGTCTGGATCCTCCAGACAATCGGAACATTGGTCTGTATGTGCTATATCAATTGGCGCCGCTGGTTTTCCTGGTCGGATTCTTCCTTCTGGAAACTTACCTCGTATTGAGAGTGTTGGGAGAGAAAAAGCCAATGCGTTAGTCCTCCCCTTTCTTACACTCTGCTCTTTCTCTCCGTCGCCACTAATTCTATATAGTATACCTCTTTGCATCGGCTTTGCTATTCGCTATCGGACAGATATTCCAGTATGTCATCAGCATCCACATATGCCTATCAACAAATCATCAAATAAATGGCGCAATGTTCGAAACACTATTCACGCTCCTCTCCGTGATCATGATATGGGTTTTCTGGTCAAGTATAACGGAGGATGATTGGCCAATGCCTGCGTCTTCGGGAACTTTTATATAGCAGCGGTGGTACCTCCGCAATAGTTCATTTCATGTTAATTGATGATTGATGCACATTTAGCGCGTTGCGTTCCCAGATATCCCGCTCAGTATCTCTTATATGGGAGGGGCATGTTTGGAAGAGATAATAGGATGAGCTTTGCACATGATGGTCCGCTGGCGCGAGAGGTCATAGCGAGGCTTGATACACAAATGGGTCGGAGGGTTTGTACTAATGGAGCGATGGAAACTATACTGCAGGCTGTATATCAAACAGTATTTACCATAAATCAATGGATTACTACCAAAAGACCTAATTCCCAATATGACCATAACTGCATGTGAATTATTTAACGGTTTCGCTAAAGCTCTTCGTGCTACATATAAAATCAACCTCGTTACCCCTATTTCATAGTGGGTAGGCCAGAATTTAGAATTTCCAAAATCGAGGGTCCACCCTCTGCAAATTTTGCACTGCAACCAACCAATTCGCTGGAGAAGCCTAACACCACCCCACAGACCTTTAATTCCTTCCATTCGGTATGTAATATGAGGTTATACAAAGGCGGCCCCTTCATGTATATCTGACGTGTTGCAGGATCAATTTCAGCGCGATTCCAGCGCATTCCAGCGCGATTCCAGAGCTCTACGAGTATGGTTCCTTCTCTTGCCTCCACCCAGAAGGATCGGATAGCAGTGCATCTACAGCAGGGACTGTCGCCTGAGGTCATTGCCGACGTCGAAGGGGTCGATGCTAGAACTGTCAGAAGGATCAGAGCTAGATTAAAAACATACGATCAACACACACCTCCTAATAAAATGAGTGCTCAGGAGCCGACGCCCTTGATTCATCCTGCTGTCAGGATTGATCTTCGACATTTCCTAGAAGGTCAGCCATGATCATATCTGAATGAGATGCTATACTACCTCTTCGACGACTGGAGCATCACCGTCGCTCTTTCCACCCTATCCAACGCTTTAAAGGCCATGAAAATCAATCGAAAATGCCTTAAACGGGAGGCTTTGGAGCGCTCGCAGGAGTGTCGGAATCTATACTTTCTAGACGTCAGTCAGTTCACTCACGAAATGCTCGTGTTTCTGGATGAGAGTGCAGTCAACGAACATACGATGCATCGTAAACGTGGCTGGGCCCCCTATGGCATATCGCCACGTATAATCCGACCAGTCAAACGAAGCGAAAGATGGAGCATTCTACCGGCCTACTGCTCTGACGGCATTCTGGCCAAACATATACATCAGGGGGGTATTTCTGAAGCTCGCTTTGAATGGTTTCTGGCGAACGAGGTACTTCCGAGATGCAGTCGCTTTCCAGGGCCTAAATCGGTGTTGATTCTCGACAACGCTTCTGTGCATCACACTCAGGTGAGTGACGTCGATGTCGACGTCAAGCTGAGCCCTGCTAACTATCAGTAGGAAGTCAAAGATCTATGCCGTCAGACCGGTGTGATCTTACTATATCTGCCACCCTACTCCCCTGACTTCAACCCAATTGAAGAGTTCTTTTCAATGCTTAAGGCCTGGCTCAAAAGACATTACAAGCTGGCGGAAGACATGAGTTTTGAAGCCTATTTGCACATGGCGGTGGAAGCTTCTAGCAAGGGTCATTTTGCAGCCGGTCACTTCAGGCATGCGGGCATAACAGTAAATATAGATACGGATTGATTGTTTCCTTGTCAATACTTCGTATGCCTACTATTTTGGCTGGTATGACAGGTACTTTCGAGTAAATGTATACTTAATAAAATATATATTCTATATAATCCACGATCATCAAATATACTACTTTTCTGCTCCGGAAGGCTTCGCATCTTCGCCGATGGCCTGCGTTTGTTGGCTGACTGTAGTCTAGCCATGACTAAATGGAATGAAGATCTATATGTATGACTGTTTGGTTTGTGGGGTGGTGGTTAGGCTTCTCCAGCGAATTGGTTGGTTGCAGTGCAAAATTTGCAGAGGGTGGACCCTCGATTTTGGAAATTCTAAATTCTGGCCTACCGACTATGAAATAGGGGTAGCTCACGCCTACCAAGTTGAAGCTGAAGTACCCACCGATCTGTCAAACTTCAGAGCACTGACTACGTATAGCGGAACTAGAGGTAGCTTCGAGCTGCCAACTAGTTCTAGTTGTTTCTCTTCTTCCGTTTCTTGAATATTCTTCTGGTCCCAATGATATATCTAGACGAACCTTCTTCAACATGGCTGAATCCGACGAAGAATATGTGCAAGACATTTCCGATGATGAGGTCGAGGCTCACCAGGTGACACGAGGAGCAGGAGTGGGAACAAGGGCTACTGGCCAAGGGAAGAAAGGAGGAGGATGGGAGGTCACTCGGACATGGGAGAACGTGGTGGAAGGTGCGGACGGTACCATCAGCTCTACAGTCGACGGACTACTTGAAGCTGGGAAGAGGAAGAGGTGAGATTCATCATGGTGAAATTTTCGGAACCAGCATATGAAGGAGAGCAAAAGCTAATCTCCAAACGCCTCAGGCTCCTCAAAGATACCACTCCCCTCCAACGAGGCATTATCCGCCATCTAATCCTCATCATCGACCTCTCCTCTGCCATGACCGAAAAAGATCTCCGCCCAACGCGCTACCTCCTCACCCTCCGCTACTGCCAAGAATTCGTCATCGAGTTCTTCGAGCAAAACCCCATTTCCCAACTTGGTATTATCGGCATGCGCGACGGCCTTGCGGTCCGCGTCAGCGATATGTCTGGCAACCCAAACGATCACATTGGTAAACTCCAAGCCCTCAGAGATCAAGAACCAAAGGGAAACCCAAGCCTGCAGAATGCCCTTGACATGGCGCGCGCGGCTCTGTTCCACGCCCCTGCCCACGGCACCCGCGAAATCCTCCTGCTCTTCGGGTCCCTCATTTCCTCAGACCCCTCCGACATCCACACCAGCATCGCGGCCCTCGTTTCTTCCTCCATCACCGCCACTATCATTGGTCTAGCGGCCCAAGTTGCCGTATGCACCACCCTAGTCAAGCGAACAAACTCCTCTCTACCACTTTCAGAAACCTACAACGTCGCTCTAAATGAAGCCCACTACCGGGACCTCCTCATGCGCGCCACCACTCCGCCTGCAACTTCCGCCACAGACGCCGAAGCCGCTAGCAAGTCCTCTCTCCTTATGATGGGTTTCCCCTCGCGGATCACCGACCCCGCCCCCTCGCTCTGCGCCTGCCACTCCAAAGCCACGCGCGGCGGCTACCTCTGCTCCCGCTGCAGCAGCAAAGTCTGCGCGCTCCCAACAACGTGTCCAGCGTGCGGGCTAACCCTCATCCTCAGCACGCACCTAGCGCGCAGTTACCACCACCTCTTCCCCCTCCGTAACTGGCGCGAAGTCTCCTGGTCCCACGCCGAGGCATCGCCCGACCAGTCTGCCTGCTTCGGCTGTCTCTCGTCCTTTCCTGTAAGACCCCCGCCCCCGCCACCAGAGGAGGAGGAGGACGCAACATCGAGCAGGGAGCACGAAAAGGGGAATCGCAAAAAACCTTCCGTAGCCAATAAGAACACCCTCCCATCCCTTGTGAAACCAAACCCCAACAAAGACGCCGGCGTGTCCGAGTCGGGGAGGTACGAGTGCGAGACCTGCAGAAGGTTCTTTTGTATCGATTGCGACGTCTTTGCGCACGAGGTCGTACATAACTGTCCCGGGTGCCAGAGTCGAGAGGGGGAGTTACTTGCAGCTGTTGCTGGTGGAGAGGAGGAGGGGTATGATGGGTATGGGCATGGGCATGGGGAGGTTGTCAACGAAAACGGGAATGGGGAGGTGATGAATGGGCATGGTGTGATAGGCAACGGGGATGCGATGGACGTTGATGAGAGTTGACAGACTCCGGAAAAGGGAGTCAGTTGGTTAGGGCTGGAAATCTAGCGGCATTTGCGTGGCGTTTTCTCCTTGTGAAAAAAAAAAACGCATTCTCTCGGCGCGAGGATGGACGGACTGAGTGGTGTTCAAGAATTTTGGGTGGGGGCAAGATGACTTTAGGTGGTTTTGATCTGGGGACTGGCAATCGCATATCGGTTCTCTCTTTCTATATCTGACCGTGTGCTTCGTGAGCGTGTAAAGGTTTTGGAGAAGGTGGTGTGAGTTGGGATAGATTTTCGCTGGAGATTATGGGGGTGATCAGTGTTGATGGATATGTCTATTCGTACGTATTCTTTCGTTTTTACTACAAACAAGTATTTGGGAATGCAGACTGGGCCATATTTTCCTGATAATCAGCTACTTGGTAATTTCTTTCTACTCGACCACCGCCTCTACACCTACCTCGCCTCGTCCCTCCCGAGCCCTTTCCACCCATCACACTCTCCTCTCTCCTTCTCACGCCACCTAGGAACACCCAGCACCCACTGATGACTTGCGCGAACTAGGCCGTTACTCGAGTAACCCATCTACTCGCTCCCCCTCACCTTTCAATCCCACCTCACCTTATCCCAGCATCACACTTCACCTCACCGCACTCACTTCTATGCCACGATCCTCACATCTCCTTGGCATCTCCATGCGCGAACCCCACTCCCTCGCCCGCACACAAAAAACCCCAGCTCCCATTGATGACTTGCGCAATCTATGCACCTACACCCATTTTTACCCCTAACTCGCCAAAAAGGCCCTCGCATTCACGGGGGATCAGCTATAGCTGGCTTTTGCTCCGTTATGGTATGTGTATGTGCACGGTGGAGGCAGAACACGGAGAGCAACCGCGCTCGATGACTTGCGCGATCTAGGCACTCACCTCTTCCTTTTGTCCCGAAACCGGGGAATGGACGATCGGGCTTTAGGGTAGTAAAAGTACCCCTGGGGAACTGCTGCCTTCTGACTGGCACCGCTCGGAAGGAAATCAACGATAGGCGGCTACGAAGTCAGAGGCTGGCTTGGCTTTTCACCAGGTGCCAGGCTTGGTAACGATTTTCCCAGTGATGTCGCCGAGGGTTTGTGTGAGCTCGAAGCAGTGCCAACGGCCCGGACCCATATCTCTTCCAGCCGGAAGCCTTGGTGTAAAACACCTTCGTAGCAATATACGTAGCTACAACAACTTCTCCACTATATCAATACCCTCTAGTACCCAAATCTTCTTGACACCTGAAAGGCGCATTAACCGTCCCAGCGTTATTTATGTTTCGCTTGGTGAGCTTGGGTGAGACCCAGTTTTGTGCTACTATTGACGGCATCAACGTACGTATTCTATTGCGCGAAAGTTTTAGGAATTGTTGGGGGTACTTGGCCATATATAACGCCAGGTATAACTCTTAGTGTAAACACCTTCGTAGCAACCTCCGTAGCGATAATGAATCCTCCGCCAATGTTAGTGCTCACTATATCAAGTGCTATAACCAACTCGGTTTTCGAGTATTGGCTTATAACCGGTAGTCGGGTACTATTGGAGGGTCACTGGAACGACATGTCATCCGTTGGACACAACAGACTCCATCAAGAGGATCAAGGTCCACTCCGACCTTGGTGCGTTCGTTCGCTTCCATGGTGTTCCAATCCAAAGTATGGAGCCGCAGTTTCTACGGTCCAGAGTCTCATGGGCAGGGAACAACGTCCCCAAATATAGCATAGAGCATACCGACCCGTGTAGTAGAACTAGGACTAGGGACATCAGGATAAAAATGTGGCTTAGGCGTAAATGACCCTAGAGGGCGATAGCCACTCGGTGCAGCGCGGTTGTCTTAGAGGAATGAGCTGAAGTCCATTTCAAGCGGTGCCTTCTTCTTGTATTTGACCGAGTTGCCGGCCAAGTCAAGAGCCCATCTCATTTATGGAGTTTGCTTAGGCAGCGAATAGACCTTTTCCAGCAAGGCCGTTTGTCAAGTCTATTTTGTGTTCATAGAAGTGAGTATGGGAAGTATCACAAAGATTTGATTTGTATGTCTTTATAGAGGATCACAATCCTCGCATCACATCACTGCCTCCAGGACCCGGCGTTTGAGAGCTTTCAATTCCTCCTCTTTCTCCTGCAACATCCTTTTAAGTAGCAGCGCCCTCCGTTTCCAATCGACTTGTCCACCTGCATCATCGCCATCTTCGTCGATCTCGTCTTCCGTGACTTCGTCGATTTGATTGAAGAAATCTGCGGACGACCTTCTTTCGTGTCTGAATGGGATTGGATGGTCGGTCTCGCCATTTATAAGCACCGTGGGAGGGGTCGCCAGCCGTACTGGACCACCGGTGTTCTCTGGTACCTGGAGCTGTAACTTGCTTGGTTTCCGCCCAAGCGACTCAGGCATTGACTGAGGAGGAGACACCATGGCCGTAGGTTGAAAATTCTGGTTGCTTTCTCGATCCAATTGATTTTGTCCAGAGTTCATGCTCTGTGTATAGGAAGCTGTATTGTTTGCTTTTGGGACCTCTCTACCAACCGGGTTCGCCGGGAAGGTCGAAAAAGGTCCTTCCTGGACAGAACGATTACTCGGTGGTCTGCCCCTTAGCTTTCCCGTTGCTGTACTGCTGCTTGCTGACCAGGCACTGGAGACAGCGGGACCGTGCCGTTTTCTCGAACGCATGGGTCCAACCTTGGCTGAGGAAGGAATCGCAGATCTTGGCTCGTCGAAAGGGCTCGCGGAATAGCCATGCCTCGGAGTGATGGCGGACTGAGGGTATGGAGTTGTAGGCGTGTTCTCACGCTCATTTAACCGCCAACGAATTTGCTGACCCAGCTGAGAATTCAGCTGCTGTGTGATTGGCGTTCGCCCTGTACTCGGTGTCTTTGGTGCAATCGCTATCTGCGCTGCTGCCCATGCGTCCGTCTGGTTGGGATGAGCACTCCAAGGAAGTGCACTTTGAGGAGCGACGGAATACTGTTCGTCAAAGTTGTTGAAGAATTCAGCGCTACTAGCACGCTGATGCTGCGCTCTTTTCGCGTTAGAATTCCCCTCGGCCTCGACGTCTTCTGCTTTCCGTCTGCCACGTTTTGGTCTCCACTCTGGAAGTAAAGCACGTAATGCTAGGTCTTCTTCCGGGGGAACACCATCACGTACGTGCTCGATCTGAGAGGGATCATTTGCCGTAGGTCTGTCGGTATAATATGCGTTTGGAACGCCGAGACAGTAATGGAAGAAAGCATCAACGTGAAAAGCGTGCAGCCATCGCTGTGGTTGGGTCAGCTTTGCAAAACCGACAGCTAGAAGGCCGCTGGCAATGTAAATATCAATAGCAAAGAGAAAGGAAAAAGTACCTTCAGCCGGACCGCATATTGTTGCACCTTTTGCGTGCTTTGATTTTTCGAAGTATCTGGGGGCTCAACCCCAAGCTCGATCACAAGCTGGGTCCAAGTCTTGAGTACTTTAGACTCCAGTTTTGAGATCAGCTCAAAAAGAGTGAATGGGCTAAAACTTTTTCCGTCACTCTTCGGTGGTGAACGAAATCCTCTTCTCAACTCCGCTGTATCAATATCATTACGGATTGAAGGATTACAATACATGATAAAATTGACATATGCATTGTCTATAGAGTCGTCACTAATCTCGATTGAGGGCAACACTCGATCCGACAAGCTGTTTTGGGACGAATGGAGATCATTCTGAATGCCTGATAGAGCCACAGAACCTCGCAAGTGAGTCTGCGCGTAGTTATGGGACAATTGTGGGTTGGGTATTCTGTGGTTTTCAAGATTAGGATCGATCATGGAGGCAGTTGGAGCGGCCAGGCTGCTTGATGGAGCCCCTCGCTGGACCATTGGACTTCGAAGCTGATACGCATCATCCATGATATAACTATAGACTTCTGCGTAGGCTACACGAAGATTATACCGATATCACGCTATACGTATATAGATTGCGAAGATTGTCGATACGGAGCCATTACAAAGGTTTGGCAGCAGCGAGGCTGACAATCTCGAGAAGAGAGTGAGTGGGACCTGCCCAATTGATGTTACAAGAACTCAAGAAATATATGTGTTGAAGGCAAGCTCGTGAATGCTTAACACCAGTTTATCTTTCTTGTTGCCAAATGATGATAATTTATGCCCATTAGCTAGAGTAATGGGTCGAAATGAACTCAAAAAGGCCAGATTTGAGATTTGCTAGGCTTTGGGGCGCTCCCAACCTTGAAAGTAGGACGTTTTGTCAGTCCTCTACCTAAGGCACTACAGAAAAAGCACACTTTAAGATTGGTTCTGCGTAAAATCATCAAAAGTGTTGCTTTAGCGATGTATATTCTCAGTTTTGCCTGGTATATGTATTTAGCCCTATATCATCCCCCGGACTCCTTCACTTCCACTGAATACCATCATGAGGACTGCAGCCACTGATCTTCCCAAAATACCATAGATGAGCAGCGATATCAAGCTTGAAGGGTTCGCCTGTATTTCCCAACATATTGACGTCTCCACTCAATTGCTTGATGTCGTTTGGCGTTGGCACGATGTCATTGCCCTTGTCGATGAAATATTCCGGGCTAATGTGAACGAACCCCAGAAACAACGGCGGCATCCTTGGCACCGGATCGTCAAAATGCGTAATGCGGAAATTCCCACCGGCATTCTGGTTGGTGATAAAGTCGCTGAGTTTCCGGCCAGCGATACGTGGTGCTCCAAAGGTGTACAGATCTGCTGGAACCCCCATCTTCCGAATCTCAGCGGCGGCAATGTCTGCGATGGCGCCACCGAGACTGTGCCCTGTAACAACAACTTTGGATCGGGGATTTTGAGCTGCTGTGGTTTTCAGGGCGGCCAGAATACCGACCCGGGCTTCAAGCCAAGAATCCCAGATACCTTGGTGAGCTTCACAGTCGTCACAAATATCGGTCGGGACCTGGACGAAGTCGGCATCTGCAAGGAAGTTGCGGATTGTGTGTGAGCCGCGGAAGGAGAGGACTGTAAGCCCCCTGGTCTTGTCGACGGCAATATATCCAGTTACGTCTGTGACGAGGGAGCTGAGGAGGTGGAGCATCAGCCGAACGGGCTTTTCTTTGGTGGGTTCAAGAGCAAGATTGGATACTTACTGATCAAACTCATATACAGTGGTTACATTGTTAGAGCTAACAAGGGGACAGTTGCCGGTGGGGCACGTCAATTTGTTTCCCCCTGCAGTGACATTGCTGTTACCGGGGCAGTAGGCGGCGGCAGCATATTGTTCGAAAAGATTGAATTTTGATAGATCTCTAGCGGAGACATCTTGACTTGTGGTCAGTGACCTTAAACAATGTCGAGGGGTTAGTGAGAAGAGAGAACTGTGGCATACTTCTAGATGTAAGAGAGAGTGGGGAAGCAAGAATAGAAGATATGTAAGAGAATAATAAAACTGCTGTAATGTGTAAAGAGAGACTGGAAGCCATCATGCATTGAAAATTAGCCCGGCTTCAAGGCTTCACGGTTTCAAGGCTTTAATCACAACCAGAGCATGACAAACAGGAGATCAAGGCCGTAGGAAAGATGCCCGATATATATGCATAGCCTGATGAAGCTATCTACCCATGTTTCTGACCCCACGCTTTGATAAACCGACAGTGCATGAGATGACAGTGGCACTTCAGTAGCACGGATGCAAGGAACCTGTCACCCCTGCGTGATGTCAACTAAAAGAGAACGGTGCGACTCTCAAGAGCCGGTCCTCCAATTAGACCTATGCCCATCCTGCAACGGCTCGCATGCATCATCGGCGTTGAGGTCGAATAGGGTTGGTAGAGAAGCAGAGAAGCGAGATTCTAGCCTGTTCTCAGGGGTCGCGGGATCATGTATAATTGTTTTCAATGTCGCCCCCAATTTGGGGCCCCAAACAGAACAACCAGTGCCTCAACTGTCTTCGGGGAATCATCGCCCCATGGCACAATGTTTGCGATGTGACACTGCAGCTTGCAACCTTCCCGAATTAATCGTCATTCCTCCCATTCGATCTATCACTCAGGTCCGACAGTTACTTTCCGCCAAAAGATTGTATACTTTTGCTCCTGGGTAATTGAATAACGATTTCGATATCAGCCCAGCACGAGCTACTATTGTATAGCATAAAGTACTCTACTTTGCAGTGGACCGTAGCCTTACACCTCGCTATAGTTTTCTCCTCTACAAAATCAGGCTTAACCTATGACTTGGCTGAGATCCGTGGAATGATCCACCAGGCGTGATATCCCTTCCCACACTCTACCATTTCCGCTTTCAAGACATCCTTCACTCTCCTCGTACCTGCGTTCGTCACCGCCTTTCTCGCTGTTGCAACCGCAATGTTCCCTGCAATGCATGCCCTGAGCACGTTCTTCACCCCAGTCCTCCACCAGTCCTCGCACCCTACGCAACGGGCGACTTCAGCTTTCGCCTTGCTGATGGCCTCCCAATCTTTCTTCGCTACCCTCAATGCTTGATCTGCTGCATCAAGGATCGACAACGCTCGCTCGCTGGAAGGCTTGCCAAAATTAGCAGAGTCTTGTGTTTCTGCTGTGCCGAACGATATAACGGAAATGAAGTCTGGATAGGAGGGGACCTCAGGAAGCGACAAAGGTAAGAATGGGCGCATACGAAGGGCATAACGTAGCGCTGGAGTACTGTAGGGTAGGCCATGTCCTATCGCTGGGAGCACGGCGAAGTGGGTAAGGAACGAGAATAACTAGAGCAATGAAATGTTAGCGAGCCGTGTTACGTGAAATATATGGATGGCGGTTCTGGTGCGGGACGCACACAAAATAGACCCTCGGCGAAAGACTGAGTCGCAGAAGCCTCAAGCATGGCAAAATTCAGGAACGAGAACGAGCGGCTAAAAGCAGTTTGCTGCTTGGATGTTGGCTTGACTATGTAGGCTAGGCGGCGAGTGGTGAAGGTTCGAATGCGCTGGAGGTGCGTAAGCCGTATGTTTGCCAGGTGCTGTAGATACCTGTTGTCAAATAAGTTAGATTGGTTTAATGTGGCCGAGCGAGTATATTACCAGTACATGCCAGCAAGCTCATCAAGCCGATTAATGTCCAATTCAAAGCCCATTTGGACAATCCATTCCATTTGGCGAAGTTTGTGATAGTAAGTCCACGATGACAAGGGAAACGACCAGAGCTCTTCACCCGAGGTCTCCGGGTCAATGATGGGCGTTTCCTCAGTATATTCGCGAAGCTCGACGTCGAGGTTTTCGGCCTGGTGAAAAATCAACAACTGTACACAGACACTAAGTAATATAAATTTACTTCGAGCTGTACGTTATCCCAGTCGAGTATAAGATGACAAAGCATACGTCTCATCCGAGATCTGTTCATGCATACGGCTCGAAAAATGTCAATATAAGCCTGTCCGAAAGTTAGTCATACGCGTAAGCGTGAATCTTGCGGAGAGCACTTACCGGTCCACTTCGGGACAAAAAGGCTTCCATCTTACGTACGATCTGGAACCTTGGATCTTGAGGAGCTTCAACGTCGTCATTGGCGGGATCCAGCAGTAAACCAGCGGGCAGTACAAGTTCTTCAAGGTCATCGAATAGAAGCTGCTTGATTGAAGTGCTTCGGAGCACTTTCATGTCGTTGATGATGAGCGATTGTAGTAGGCAACGAACATACACAGAAGGTTGCGGTGTTCGGGACTGGAAAGTCGAGACAAATGTCTACATAGGCATACGGTCAACAACCAGCCCATAGCCAAGACCAGAGTAGACTAACCGATATGTTACTGGACGAATGGAAATCAAGTATTCGATAAGCCTCCGCGCCGTATTGACATAATTTGGTGAGGTATGCGCATGCATCTTCGAAGCTTACGTTGACGACAGGTCTCGGAGGTACGCTGCTTGCTAGTCGGCGCTGTATCTTTGCACTGAAGGAGCTTTTCACCGTTAAACCCACGTCTTTGGTCCTTGACAGGGTAGGCAATAGCTCCAGGCATTGTTCCCATGACTTGGTTTGAGTGCGCTCCTTGACGTCTACGTCTAATGTTACAGCAGTCAAAAGGGCCTTCCGGAGTTTCAGTCGGTTTAGCAGGGCATCGATATGGCATTCTGTCATCGATCCTTTCTGCTGGGCAACATGGATGATGGCTTGATCCATTAGATCTGTTATTTCAGCAACGTCGAAATCAGTAAGCAGCTTCCGATGGTATAGGTTTGACACAAAATCTTCTTCCTATTCTAATGTCAGGACTGTTCGTTTGATCGTACGGAGTTGTTTTCGTAGTAGGGGAACGTTGTCCTAGCAGTTTTTACGAACTTCATAGTAGTGCTCTGTGCCTATCCTGCGATGCACGAAGTCGCAGGTTTTCACCAAGGCTAGACAGTATGCCCGAAGCACAAGGTTGGTAAGGCTGTTCTCGAGGTCAGGTTTTGTCCCTCGGTAGAAGCGGGCATGCTCTAATATCTTTGGGTCTGGCCATAGAAGACGGTCAATGTAGAACGATGTGAAGAGAGTCTGGGAAAGTGGATGGCCCATATGCCACGCCATCTAGAAAACCTACGATCAGCATCAGAAATGTTCTTATTTCTTGATGTGGTAACGGATGGGTACATACCTCATAGCATAGCATCTCGTCCATTATACCAACGACTTCTTCAGGTAAAAGCTCTCTAAGAACATCGTAGTCGTCTTCCAGTGTTTCGCCCTGTGCTAAATATCCGCTATCCATCTTGGGGTCCATGATCTATTGCAAATTCTCCTCTATCAGCCTTTGGTCCTTGACCTGACGTTGTGCCATTATGCGGATTTTCGTACCTCCAGTGCCCCAACAGCCTCGAACAATGTGAAGTAGGCATCTTTGACGAGCTCGCCGATTTCGAGGGCTATTTAATTGTCAGACAATGTTCTGCAGATACGTATGGACTCAGACATACCGGATGCTGCGGTTCTGAATTTTGCGGTGATGTCTTGAGTCACATCTTGTTTGCTAGATATCCTCGCTCCTTTTGTTATCTGTTCACAAGGGGTTGTAGGTGGGAGATCCATCGTACATCCCTCGCCCTAAAGCTGGGTTGTAGTCGCTACTCTGTAGTGCGCTGCCGTGTACTGGGAGCAGTTTCTCAAGCTAGTGAGTTCAATCACGACTACCTACATTTCGCGTATCATTCACAAAAGCATATTTTAAAGCATTACCAGTCGCCAAATCTGACGATGATCTGGCCAACCAAGAATAGAAGCTTCTGAGTTGTGATATACACCAGGAGATATTCCTCGTTATGTGGAAACATTCCTCTCTACCATTACACCCATTCTGATACCCCGGGGTATCTACGAGAAATTCACTATTGCCCTCCCTGCTTCGCATGCTCCGCCATCGCGCTCGCATTCTCCGTGGCCAGACTCTTGTTCTCCCCTTGCTTTCCGTTCTGCGCCGAAACACACTTCAGTACTCTATAACATCGAGAGCAAGAAATATAGTTGTATCAATGACTGACCTGCCATTTAGCGAACCTCAAATCCATCTCTCCTCTCTTCTCAGCTCGTAGTCGTGGCTCTTCCTTGAGGGAACGGCGGACAACACGGGCTGCAACGGCGAGGTATCGGTTGTAACTGAGCGCAATCAGCGATGTCTATTGTTTCTTATCTGTAGATCTCATACGTCAAGCCTGCGGCTTTCCACGCAAAAGCCATTATGGTAGTCGCAAATGCTTGTTTGTTGGACCTCTGAAAGCTGGCGGACTTCGGATTATCATTGACCTATCAAAAAGCATTTGCGCTAGTGCAATTTGTCCTATCCATACAACTCGATAGTGTTTCTGCGGCCCGCGAGATGAAAGTTACGGTACACACTACCCCATATATAATCTCGGATATGGGAAAATGATTTGATCATCTAGGCGAGTATACAAAGCACAGTGCACTGGCAAGGTGCTGTATTCTACAACCTGCTCTAGCCGCTAGTTATACATCAAAATTACGTACGCTTTAAATTCAGACATTCAGACCTATCTCTTCCGCGAATGGAAGAACATATAGATCCCCAACGGTTGATACGGTAGCTTTGGAGTCTAGTAGCGACTTTGCTGCCTGTACAAAATATCTATAGTTAGCAAGCGTGAAGATTGCAGGTTCTATGAAGTAACTAACCTTCTTCACCTGGTCCTCCGTAACACCATCAATACGTTTGCCTACCTCATCAAGTTGGAATGCTTTGCCTCCCTGAACGAGGCCAGCGCCAGTCAATTCAAGACCTGTCCCTATACTTTGTCCTGACTCCAACGCCTTGAACTTTGCAGACGCAACAGCCTTCTTTATGTCTTCCTTGCTGACATTACCCGCAGCCACACTCTTTAAAGTTTTAACAACCTCTTGACTGGCATTTCTGACATCTCTGGCGTTGCCTGAGAGAGAAACATATAATAACCCAGTGTCTGAATATGTATTGTGAACAGTTGTGATGTGTGCTCCCGGATGCGCTGCAGTAGCTTTCGATAGTAACGAGAAGCCTGGTGACCACTTGATCGCCGATTCACCTCCGAGGAGAGCTGCGAGAACCGACGTTTCAGGCTTGTATGACCCTCCTGTGAATGACGCTGAGCCTGGGAATGCCAAAATCATGTGGTTCCCCGAATCATGGGCGATTCGCTCCTCCCCACCGTAGTATTTCGAGGGTGAGTAGTCAATTGAAGGGATGGCGGTCGATGGCGATGTAGATGACTCGGCGAAGAATTCACCGACCCACTTCGATACATCTGCATGACTAGCACCATTGGCCACAACCGCAAAATTTGACTTTGCATACGCGGATTTGCCATATTCCGCCAGATATTCCTCATGGAGATACTTTGAGATGGGTGTAGAGGACGAGGGGTGGAGGGGATTGCCAAGGCCACGGTGGAATGCTACACCATGTGCTGAATTGATAGCTAGTTCTGCTGTATTGCCGAGCATGGCCTTTTGTGCAAGCTTGATGACTGGTAGAACCTCTTCCTGCAGCTCATGACCTTGGTGAATGATTAGCGCGCAGTCGATGTGGCGTATACTAAAACCTACGCTGATACTTTGTTTTTGAGATGACTTCCCCCAATAGCTCGGCGAAGTACGGTAGGTCCTGCCGGAGGAATTTCGCGCCGACTATCAAGTTTTCTCTCGAATGATATGCCATGAGTTCGCCTCCCAACAATTCGACCTCTCTAGTTATTCTCAGAGCAGAGCGCCTGTAGGTGTTCTACACTCGTTGAAAACCAAAATATCAGCTTCTGCGCAGGGGCAGTCGAGACTTGCTCGACGAGTCACATCTATGTTATAGGTACCTTGAATGCAAACTTCTCGAGGCCATCTGAAAATCCTGGTAGAGGCTGGTATCGTGTTCCCGCTTTAGCAACGACTGCTAGATGTGTGGTAGGTCCTGGCAAGTCCCGGCTTGCTAATTTTACTCCCGCTGCTTCACCGGTCTCATACGAGAAGCTCCCTGACGCAGCCGCAGCTAACCCTCGGCGGTTGCTCAGTGTCGGATGGCGTTGGCGTAAAAGCGCACACTGTGCATTCCGGCCGAGGGGCGCTCGAGAGATCATGTTGTTGAAGACAGTTGAAAACGAGAATGGGAGCCAGCAATGGACAATCGGAGAGCTGGGGGATTGCTTCAGTTGACGTCGGACGAAGACTGATGCTCGCTTAGCAGGACGGCACTATAGACATGCTTAGTCAGCGGAGCCGGGAGTATTCTACCTTGCAAGCACTAGAAATTACTCGCTCGTGCCCCACCATCGAATTTGTGAATTTGCGGTCTCAGGCAATTATTATATTGCTTGACTCAAACACACTCATGGATCAGCAGCGGTGACATTGATGGTCCTTCTAGAGAACTTGACATAGTCTCTAGAATGTTCCAACATGTCTCGAGTATGTCAGCCCCGAGCATTCCGGTAAAACTGTGTGCTAACCTCTCCTGCTATAGCATGCCTCCGAATTGTGCATTCTCCTGGTGGATGATATCTATGGAGAACTAACCTCTGTAAGTGGGCTCTAATCTCCTCGAGCTATACATATTTGTGGCGGCCCTTCGAAATCTGGAACAAGAGAGAGTGCTGGTTGTGATGTTTTGCCCCTCCTTTCTAGCTACGATATTTGTGAAGTTACATATACTAACAATAGCAGCGCGTCTTTAGCGTTGTCCTCACTTACGGCCGTCTCTCATTCTCGGCTTTACTCCACTATTGTGGCCTCACACCTCGCCAGCTCAAACACAGTTTGGCAGTCCTAATCCAACAACATCTCGTGCTCTGGTTTACATCTCCCGAGGATAACGGTACCGTCTACGAATCCAACCTCACAAACGCGTACGCATTATTACGTTCTGGCAAATACATCAAGATTGTGGAGGACCGGTATGGAGAAATCGCAGGTGGGGTGATCTCAAATCTGCTGCTCCTTGGGCATGTCCGCGTTGGCGATCTTGCGCAAGCATATCTTCCTTTGAAATGCTCGAGAGGCGCTTTGAAAGGCGCTTTTGCACTTTCCAGTCCCTCTCTGCCCCGAGGATTCGCGAAAAAGCAGACGGACAGCCTGGATGGCAATCATGGCCCAACCGTGGAATCCTTACATCAAGCGTTGTACGATATGTTGCAAGCTGGCCTCATATCCGCTGTTAATGAATCACACTTCCGTTCTACCGCCGACAACAGAAGTGAAGCGGAGAAGGAGGTGCCGTTCCAAGACCGATATGTTGGAAAACTCAAGAAAGAGCACGAGGCTGAGCGTGAAGAAGCTATTAGTAAAAAGCTTGAGGATTGGAAATATGGAACAAGTCTGGAAAAACAAGGGTTAGTTGGCCATCGAAAAGGGATGAAAAGACCCCTTGAAACCTTAGAGGAGACTTCAGAGGCCAAGCGACAGCGATTTCACTCGCCTTTGACAACAAATGGTAACGGTGAGACGGGCCAATACTGTAGCCCACAGTCTTCTGCTGTTGGCTACCTGGATGTATGTCGATGCTTCAAGGAGGGGCTTTTCCACCTGGAATAGGTTGACTGATTTGTTTCCAGGATAGTGTTATTCTTCGAGTAAACCACGATAAGTTTGCGGTTATTGCAAGGAACAAGCGGCTAGTCGATTACGCTGAACAACGCATTGGTACGACCACTTCCAAAGTCTACGCAGGTGTGCTTCGCAAATTAGAATCGAAGCTATTCCAGTGTAGAGCCGATCCGGGGCTTTCAGAAGACACAGACCCAGACGAAGAGCTCGACTTATCCTCTCTTCCGCAAGTCTCCACCGATGAACTAGCCTTTCTCCTTGAAGACTCTAAGGACCTTTCTAAAGGCATAGGTAGTGTTGACCCGAGCCAAGTTGACATGGCGCAATTCGACCATCCGAAGAAACGCCGTAAGAAAGAGCCAGTAGACAGAGACGACGAAGTCATGGTAGTCGGCAGTGCTAGCTCCGATGAGGACGAAGACGAAGACATGGACGACGCTAGCCCAGCAACCAATATCTCCGATGTTTCTTCTGACTCGGAAGCACCTGATCCCAATGTTGACTACGGATCAAAGGGGCTGCCGACCATGACCGCAAAGTCTCGCCTCTCCACTATTCGCCAGCATCTCCTCCTTCTTGCGTCTCATCCGCCCCATTTTCTTCACCCCATCCCTGCGACCCCCTATCATCCTGAGAGGTGGGCTGTCGCATTTAGCCCCCTGACCAAACATCTCCTCTCGCTTTCCCTCACACAGATCATCGCTGCCCGTTTCGGCGCCCTCGCCGCCCGTCTCACTCGAATCTTGGACGACAAAGGGAAACTCGACGAGAAAGCGCTAACCGCTCTTGGTCTGGTGAATCAGAAATCCATGCGCTCTCTGCTGACCGCTATGCACCGCGCTGGGCACATTGAACTGCAAGAAATCCCGCGCGACACGCAGCGTCAGCCTAGCCGAACGATGTATCTCTGGTACTTTGATCCTGAACGTTGCAAGGCGAAGTTGCTGGATGAGACGTACAAAAGCATGACGCGAGCACTTCAGAGAGCGAGGGAAGAGAGGGAGCAGATCCACGGTCTGGTTGAGAAGGCGAGTAGGACGGATGTGGTGGGCAAGGAGGACGAGCTGTTGGGGGAGGCAGAGAGAAGAGCGCTGGGGGTATGGAGAGGGGTGGAGGAGAGGATCCTGGGGGAAGTGGGACGGTTGGATGATCTTGTTGGCCTGTTCAGAGATTTCTGAGTCTGACAGACATTCATGCGTTCGAGTGCTTCATGACGCCCATAATCACGACTTCATTTTTGGCTTCGCCTTGGGCGGTGCCTCGATGCCTTGGCTGCTCCACTCCCTCGTCATGGCGGTAACCTCGTAAATACGAAAGACAAAGGGGGATCAAGGCAAGGTACCTACCTACCTATCTTGGCTGAAATGATTTGCATCATCTACCATAGCTTCCAGGTTACTTTCATAACTTACCTTACCTTACCTTAGGTATCGTGGTACGTACTACAGTACGTACGAGGCAAGCCAGGCACCCAGGGTACATACCTCATCGACAGTGTACAATTCTAGGTAGATCCTTTGCGTAGATGCCCGATGACAACCTTAATTGTCGCTAATCTTGCACGTGACGGGCCGTCCCCGCTAGAGTTTAATCAGCCCGATCGAGACAACATTTGATGAACTCAGTTTTGTTCTTTGCCATCGCCGGCGGCCGCACGGTACCCATGGCTTAAGGTCGCACACTTAGCACGGTCCAGCACGGTAATTAATCCGTCCATGCAAGTGACGTGTCTCGATAATGCACCTGTCTGAATCTTTCCGATTCCGAGTCCGATGGTGCCTGCCCTGGCCCTACAAAGGCTAACGGTATACTTACGCTGATGTGCATATGTCATTGCTGCATTTCCAAGGTAAACATGTCCACATCTCCACATCTGCACCCTCTTTGCCTCTGCTCTCTGCCGTTTGCAATGTCCTGAGCTTTCTCCCATTTCTCCGCCTATACGGCTTGCGTCGCCTCTCAACACACGCCTTTCTCCTGCTCTCATCCATGTCACTTCAAGACCGCCACAGTGGTACCCTCCAACGCTTTCCTGTCGAGCTTCTTACAAGAATCACCGACTTTTTGAAACCGAGCAGTGCCCTCTCATTTATCTATACTTGCAAGCGCTTCTATACAGAATGTGGTATCTCATCTGCAGATCTCCTGGACGACAGAAGTCCGGCCAAAGATGCTGCTTTCGTTCATAAGGAAAAACTTCGACTGCTCTGCATGCTTTGGCGTGATCGGCCAATTGCTGGGAAAGCGATTTGCAGTGGATGCGTCAAAGTCCATCACAACACATCCTTCACCACTGACGAACTCATCAAGAGCCCTAAGAAACGTCAATGTTTTGGTAGGATTGGTCGACTGTGGATCTGTCCTCATAAAACGTTGAACTTTGATGATCTCAAGGCTTGCCAGAACCGGATTCCCAACAAGGGAGTGGACGGGTTCAACGAGAACAGATTTTGCTGGTATTGCAGACGAGCCGGTGGACCTTCCTTTTGCCAAGAGCGCGATCACAGGGTCACAATTGAAACACATTGCCACGTGATGACTGGAAGACCTAACATAGAAAGAGCAGATGTGTTGGCGGCCTTGAAGCAGCTCGAAATATCGATATGTCCACATCTACGGCTATGCGACCAATTCGTCTCAAGCCTGTACGACCGTAATTGTGGGCAAATCTCGGGCACTGTCTGCGCCAGGCCTTACCGGTGCTACAACTGCCTAAGGCGGAAATGCCCGTCCTGCGATACGGAATTTTTCTTCTACTTGTTCAAAGGATCATGTGCCTCACCGCCACGTCTCGTTGTTGCCACGAAACGCTTTTTTGGATACTTCCAGGACGTTGCAGATCCCAGATGGACTTCCCAATTGGTTCGACCACAAGATGTGCCATTACTAGAGACGAGTTGGGAACTCTGTGACGCGAGACTAATGAATGAAGAGAGTAAGCAAAGGTTTCAGATGGCTTCCAGTCCTATTGGCAGGCTTGATAATATACGGATTCCGGATCTGAGAGGAAAAACATCTGTAGCTGCTGCGGCTGCACTAAAAAGGCCGAGCGATAAGTAGGCTTGCGATTCAGGTACGTACGAGCTTTAGGCCGATAAAAGCAAAATCTAACATTGCTTTGCCTTCAAGCGGACCTTGCTTTGAAGAGTGTCTTCAGTGCGTGGGATAGGAGAAGTTTTGCGAATGCAAAGCAAGGTGTTTCCGGACGTTGTTTTCACTGCAAGCGGAAAGTCATTTGAGATTGAGTACTGAGGATGGCGTTCATCACTTTCCTATCCAGGAAAGAACGGGTTACAGTAACCCGTAACTTGGCGATCCAGTTTATATTTCCTGTTCCACTTGCGAGGTTTTCCCCTTGGATAACAAGACAGATATCGAGGTTTACATCCAAAGACTGATTTACATCCATTACCATCTGGATTCGCCAAGCCATTCAATGAGTAATACAAATGATGTATACGTCATAGGCGTGCTTTCGATGCAAACATTCCACAACCTCCGCATCCAAAGTACGACCATTTATTCTTCGACCCTCTTCGGCCCGTGTTGGAGATTATTGTGACAGAATGCAAGAGTTGCGCTGCTAGGGCAATCCCTTCATGTCCTTTTTTGACTCGTCTGTCATTTCTTTCTGTTCAAGATATGTCTCTTTCATCTCGGCTGGCAGCTTCTGGAATCTGCCTATAGGCCCACTGCCCTGATCTGAATACTGCAAGCTCTTAAAGGCATATTTCCACCTAACATCTTGGCGGGATCTAGCCGTTCTACTGCTACAATGATGTCCACATGGCGAGCAATCGATCTTGAACCCGCCTTCTTCTACCCGAGATAAAGGTATAAAGACCGAGGCGAGCATCCAATGCCGCTCAAAGTGCTCTGAGCTTACCACCGGCCCCACCCATTGGATGCAAGGAGCTAGAACACGAGCAATCTCTACCTGATAATCTTCATTGTTAACTCCTTGAGCATGGAAGCATTGCTCATCTTTGGATTGTAGCTGCCACGCTCTCGGCCTGGTCAAACGCTCGACCTTGTTCTTCGTGACTGCTCCCGAAATTGAATTAGCAGTCCCCAACCTTTCGCCATCAATAGTGTTGATTTATCAGGCACGCTAATATTGGTGACGAGAAACTTAGACGGGGGCAGGGCTAAACATCCAACATTGCCATATGTCTTCTGATGTATGTCAGTATTTGTTCGGCATGGTCTTGGTAAGTTTGGAGATTTTGGTGCTTTTCGGTGCTCCGGACGTCTCTCTTGCATTGGTGGTTTCGACATCTTGACTCTTCCTCGAAGGGGCCTGCTTTTCGTTGAAGCCCCACCTCACCCGTTAATGAGCCATACCATCCCCTACACCCCTTGCTTACGTTCCCTAAAACCAAAAATCTGAGACCCCAAGGCGCGGGATCACTGAAACGAGAGAACAAAGACGCAGTGGAAGGAGCTGGAGCAAGATGGAGGGGTGGGAAGAAGCGAGTGAATATGAAAGGCAAGCAGAGGTGGGAGGGAATATGGAAGGGGGAATGCAAGCAAGCCGAGGTTGGAAAATGGGGGAAATGGGAGAGTGAGGGGGCGAAGATGGTTGGGTATGAACATGCCTGAGGGTTTGTTTTCCGTCACATTCGCTGCATCTCCTGTCTATCCCCTTCTCCGCCTCTTCCTTTTGCTGTTCCTGTTGCTGTTCCTGCCCTTTCCTTTCTACTCCTCACCCGTCTAGAACCACGATCCCCCCTTTCTCGATAACAGAAACCCTCAAAGACAGTCACCCTCAAACACATACCCCCTTTTTCTAAAAATCAACAATCAAAAGACATTTTCTTCTTCAAGAAACCCCACCTCTCCCACGGAATGCCTCCTCTCAAATAACACCCTGCCCCCCAGCCAAGAAAACCCTCGCCTCAGCAACCACCATTACCCAGACGCCCTCCCCCCCCCACCTCGAAAACCTCCTGTTCCCAAAAACCCACTTCCGCCCCCCCCAAAAATTCGTTCCTCAAGACAGAAAACCCCCCCGCCCCTTCCCATATACCAACACCCCCCCCGCCTTCCACTTAGGATCAAGCCACAACATCAGCACCATGTTCCGATTCTTCCCCTTAAAAGCAGAACCCAGATCTCAGATCCCAGATCTCAGACTCAGATTCAAAGTATAACAATAACAGCAACAACAACAACAACAACAAACGGCAGGCGCAGATTCTATATGTGTGTGTGTGTGTGTGTGTGTGTGTTTTTTTTACAAAGCGAAAAAATACTATACTATACTACCTACCTACCCTACCTACCTACCTACCTACCTACCTACCTACCTACCTACCTACCTACCTACCTACCTACCTACCCACCTACCCTACCCTACCCTACCCCTTCCAAACACCCTACCCTACCCTATCCTACCTACCCTACCCTACCTACCTACCTACCTACCTACCTACCTGCCTACGCACGCTACCTACGCTACCTACCAACCTACGCACGCTACCTACCTACCCTACCCAACCCCTCCCAACCCCTCCCAACACCCTACCCTACCCCTTTCAACAACAACCTTTCAATCAACCAATCAATCAAAAACCAAAAGTAAAGTAAAGAAAGATAAGATAAGAAAGATAGAAACTCAACGAATCAAATTTCTTTCTGCGACGCTGTTGATTTGATTGTAAAGATTGATAAAATGAGGAAGTTGGTAAGAAGGAGGAGAAGGAGATGTTGAGATGATGAGGTGGAAGAAAGGGTTTTGAAGACGAGAGGAGGGAGGGGAAGTGGGCAAAGGGTTGAGGAGCGCGGAGGTAGACAGAGGGGGCGGTGCGGGGAGGGGAGGGGAGGCGAGGGGGGTGAGATAAATAGATGAGGTGAGTAAAGAGGTTGGGAGTGCGGAGTTAGACAAAGGGGGTGAGAGGATCAAAGAAAGATGAGAAAGTTATGGAGTTTTGTAACGGGTTTTTGTAAAGAGAGGAAGGATTACAGTGAGTGACTTGGGTTATGTATGCGTCGAGGCTCGTTTGTCGGTGATGGGGTTTCTGGTCTCTGGTCTGTGGGCTGGTAACGCTCTGATGATAGCTTTCAGGGTTTTGATACTTATGGTTTGGACAGGGGTTGCGTGGTTGAAGGGGGTGAGTTGGAGCGTATTGTTCAAGATCAAGGTGATGGGTTGGAGCAAATGGCCATTCGCGATCTCAGTTCTCACGGATGAAAAACAGGGTAAACCTTGCTGAGATCCTGACGCGACTGGGTATAGCATATATACATTGATTGTTAAACCACTCAGACCGATAAAGAAAGTGGTATCAGTGGCATGAACACCTTAAAAACAAACGCCCGCTTAACAATCGCACCGTGGTATCAGAAACGGGACAGCTTTTGGCAATTGAAGCGACCGTGTTTAAATTTCCACTTGGCGGTTTAGACTCCCATTTGGTGGGGGTTGACCTCCATGTTGGCGGCGGGCTTTGTGCTGGTGCTGTTGCGGGTGCGCATGACGTGGAGAGCGCCGAGGACGGTGGTGGCGGCAAAGAGGATCCTGTGTAGAGGAAAATGGTTAGCGGTTCTGCTTGTATCCATTCTGGGCCATTGCCTCAGTCTCATGCAATTTTCAGTCCCACTCCAGCTGTCCTCTTTTCAGAAGGTGAAAGTGAACGTACCACTCAAACGCGGCAAACACAATGGCGGCAACCATGACATTGCACACATTCCCATAACACAGTATCAAATCATGGTGGAAAA
>JAABUW010002934.1_pt1 | contig 25088 bp, 40 predicted proteins | sample 5560081 | NCBI WGS metagenome assembly JAABUW01 (sample SAMN10711882, study PRJNA513363) | rock metagenome | isolation source: Antarctica rocks | place: Antarctica: Victoria Land, Knobhead sud | reverse complement strand
GCCGGCGCATGCAAGAAGGGGGGGGGGGGGGGGGAGGGGGGTGGCAGCCGGGCAGCAGTGTGGCTCAGCAAATGCGAGAGTGCTTCAGCACGTCAAGCGACCTGTGCAGCTTTGCTTGCATCGTGTTCCAGTCGGCGCGCAGCATGAATCCAGTTTCGGGGTATTGTGCACGCCAGGGGCGCGGCAATCACTGCGTCAGGGCAGCACATTCATAAAACAGAAAACATGCGGGAGCAGGAGGAACGAAACGCACGTCGTTGTGCTTTGACAGGCAGCGGTAGCGGTTGTGCGCCATGTTGACCTGCTGGCTGCGGGCCACGAATGCCGCGCGCAGCTGCTTGAGCCGAACCGCCGCTGAGCCGCTGCCGGTGACATGCGGCCCGGGTGCTAGCACCGGCGGCGCGTCCAACATGTCCGCCGAGTCCGCTGTCCTGCAGCCGATACAGCAAAGTTTAGTTTGCATTGATTGATCATGGTATTGATGGGTTATCCTGTTCTGGTGGCGATGCCGCCGCGGGCAGCAAGCGACCCTGTAGCGGAGGACAGCAACATGGCGGCGCAGGATCAGACCCGTGGCCGATGCTGGACAGTATGGTGCGTCTCGCAAGGGACGAGGACGCAGGATCAGCAGAGCTGTGGCGGCTATCAATCAAGATCAAGATGACTGTCCGCTGCGGTCCAAAAAGATGGTCGGCGGCTGGTGCGACTGCCGTTGCGCAGCCAGCCACACTGCACAGCCTCTCAGACTGGCCGTATTACAATCCAGCCATTGCGAACTCCTTCGCTCGACAGGCTGCTCAACTGACCAGTGCTGCAGGTACAGTGGTCAACTGGGCAGCGGCAGCCGCGTGGCAGCCGCGAGGCATACTGCACAATCGAGGCCCCTACCTGAGGATGGACGAGTCCAGCAGCCACAAGCGCTCGACCTCCAGCTCCAGCTGCCGTGCGCCGTCTAGCACCTCCGCTGTGTAGGCATCCGTGGTCCGGACGGCCACCTGTGTACATGTCTGGTGCACGGGTCGGACCACGAGAGACTCAACCAACCTGCCCACCGCCAAATTGACGGCTGCGAAGACAGAAAGCAAAAGTGTTCACAACGGCTTGCTGTGCTGAGCGGCAGCCCGCCCGTACTCAGCAAGGGGCAACCCAGAAAAAGGACGTCCCCCAGTATGCCATGCTAGTCAGACCCGGTGATCGCGGTGACGACGCCTGACAGTGCCAAACGGCATCGAGTGGGCTCAATGAGCATCATACGACACTGCTGAGCAGGGCGTAGCATCGTCAAAAGCGTATGCGATAAAGTGCACGTTGCGCATCCCAGCCAGCAGCGTACCCCTAAACAGCCGTCAGCAGCGCGTGCGGCCGGCCCTGGAGCCTCATAAACGGCAGAGAAGTCTGCCTGGATGTTTCAACGGAGCACACGGACCCGGGCTGGCGTGATGCACGGCACGAGCAGCATCCGTTTGCCCGGTTGGGCAGGAGGATGCTGTGAGATATGCACCTGCGACAGCGGGCCCACCTGGTCGCCGGGCACCGCGGCGTCGTCGCTGTAGCACTGGCCGCTAAGCTCCGAGGCGACATCACCGCAGGCCGCCAGGATGCGCGCGAGCTCCTTCTGCAGGTGCGTATAAAAGGCGCTGGGGCCGCTGACTGAGGGCGCGTGCGTCGGGATCGCCAGCTTGATCTGCGCGGGCTGGCTCTCCACCTCCGCTGCCATGCTAATGCAGGCTGCGGTCCCGCTGCTTGACTGCCGCCCGCCCGGTCAAGAACGACGTGGCGAACGGCTGGCCCCTCCTGCAGCTCCTGGCTGGCCTCGGCTTGTGCTGCCGCTGTGCCGGCAGCTCTGCCTATCCTTTGTCCGCAGCCGTCAGCCGCTGAGGGGCTGAACGATGGAATCGCAGGCAAGATCGAATGGCAGGCAGCTAGGCCTGCCTGGACCTGTGGGCTATCTAGTCAGCGCTGAGGCAGCCGACACTCGCGTGTGAGTGATCGCGGAGAGGCGGTCAGGAGCCTATGGAGATGCCACTTGGCGTGCAGCCTAGTTTGTTTCCAGCCACATAGGACGACCATCAAAGGGACTCTCATGCACTGAATTGGTGGTCAGATTCTGATCAATATATCGTATTTCTTTCGGGGAGGGCGGGGTGGGCGGCAGGGCAGTGAGAAGCTCCAAGAAGTTCCGGGTTTCGACGCTGACGTCTCAACGGTGAGAAGTGCAACGTCAGCAATTCGATTGATGTTGAAGTATTTGGCAACACGCGCACTGGAATGCTGCCATGGCTCAGGATGCGGCGGCACACACACCGAGCGCAGGTCAGCGAGCAACCCCGATTTTGTGGCAAACTTTTCCAACTTCAATTCCCCGAGCAGTCCCAAGCTCAACTAAAATCACATATCTTCGTCCACGATCGGCGCCGTCTCTGCGTCGACATCCAGCAGCTCAGCCCCGACGCTGGTTGTGCTTCCTGCGTTTGCGCCCGGCGACGCCTGCCCAGAGGCTTTGCTGCCGGAGGTACCCTTGCCGCTGCTACTGGCCTTCTCACCCTTGTCCTACACCCACAAGGTCACGGATTTAGTGACAGTTGTCTGTTTAGTCCTCACATCGGCCTCCAGGTCACTCCACGGTGCCGCCATAGCCCTAAAACCCTAAAGCAGGGCAGGTGCTGGTGCAACCAGACTCGAAGTGGTCGCCTTGCACATCTGTACATGACAGCAGTGCAATGCGCAGCCAACGTCCAAGTGACACTCACCTGGGCTTTGCCGGCCGCCTTGCCTCCCGAAGAATTCTCCCCCCGCTCAGCCTCGTCCGCCTCTGTCGCAGCGTCGCCCTTCGCGGCGCCGCCCAACAGCTTGGCGGCCACCGCCTCCGCCGAGGTGCCTGCGCCAACAGAGCCGTCGCCGGCACCCGGCAGCTCGCTCTCGATGCCGTTGGCGCCGGCGTCCGCCATCGCAGCCTCTGTGTCGCCACCTTGATTACTGGAACGGCGCTTGGCCTTGGCTGCTGCATCCGGCTTGCTGGCGCTGTCCTCGCCGGCAGGCGCGTCGGCAGATGCCGCAGCGTTGCCGCCGCCGCTGGCGCTGCCAGAGGAGCCAGTGGCGGTGTCTACCTCTGGCTGAGCCTCTGGCTTGCCGCCTGCGGCGGAGGTGCCCTTTAAGCTGCTGTTTCCGCTGCCCGCGCCGCCGTCGGCGGCGGCAGCTGCACCCTCCGCCTCATCCATGATGTCGCCTGGTGTATCTGATTTGCCGGTCGCCTCGGTCGCCTTCCCGCGGGAGGCACCAGAGCCGCCAACCTTGCTGCTGCTGCTGCCGCTGCTCTTGCTGGCCTTGCCGCTGGTGCTGGTGCCACTCTTCTCGGCGCTGACGACCGCTGCAGGTGCAACGTCGTCTAGGGCGTCGTCGGCTTCAGCCTCCAGTAGCGCATCGTCGCTGCTGCGCCGGCCGCTGCCGCCGCTCTTGGCTTCGGTGTCGCCCGCGTCTGGCACAGCCGCGTCGGCGTCCTCGCTTTCCAGCGCATCATTGCTGCTGCGCCGGCCGGCTGCTGCGCGAGACGGCCCGCCGGCTTTGCTGCCAGCGGAGCTGCTTCCGCCGACGGTTTTGCTACCGCTGCTGGTGCTGGCCTCGGCGGTGAACTCCTCCTCAAGGTCGTTCTCGACCTCAGTCATTTTGGATATGCCAGGAGTGCCGAAATTGCCGCTGGCAGCGCCGCCATCTGCATCCGCGTCAGCCTGGGGCACCACCTCGGCTTCTCCGGCAGCGCCTGCAGCCGCGCTCTGCTGTGTGGCGTGGCCGCTGCTCTGGTCGGGAACTGTGTCCTCGTTGCTCGCGCTGCCCCCCGCCGTCTTACCGCCTGTGGCAGGGGCCTTCCTGCCGGCCTGCTTCGCGCCGGCAGCAGCCTTGCCGCCACTGCCGGCAGCCTTGGCTTGTGCCTCCGCCGTAATGTTGGCAACCGCGGCTTTCACCAGGACCTCCTGCTCCGACTTGCCGATCTCCTGCATGAACGCACACAGCAGCTTCAGTGCCGGACTCTGACAGGATGTGAACATGGAGGCTCACAGCTTCGGGATCGTCTCCCTCAGTGCAGCGCCCTGAACAGAGTCAAGCGATGCAGCTGTCAGCTGGCAGCCTGCTTGCCAAGGATAGCATACCGACGGGCAATCAACCCTGTCCGAAGCATTGCGCAGCTCACACCATTTGGGGCAAAGCCTGCAGCGCAGCCTGAAACCAGGCGAATACACATGCGAGTAGCAAAAAAGGCGCGCACGTGGCGCTCATAGATCGGCGGCGTTATTTTGTCGAAGGCGCCTTGCGGCAGCAGGAAGGCGTCGCCGACGGCGTCGATCTGCATGATGGTGTTGAGGCTGACTACCCAGACGGCGCGGTTCATCTCGTCGTAGCACTGGCCTGCAGGCGCACCAGGGTCAAGTGTTGAGCAACGTCTGCGTGACATTACGAGTCATGACCTGTCAAGTCGATGTTCGTGTCGCACCACAGCAGGCTCTGCAATGCGCAGTGTCACTTGTGTGCGTGACGGTTGCGGCGCCGAATAGAATCGCCCACCGTCCTCCGTCATCCAGAGGTGGCCGACGGGGTTGTCGTACAAGCGCTCGCGGAAGGAGTTGACTTTGAGCATGTCCTCCCGCAGCGCCTTCATCGAGTCGCCCCCGCGGCCCTCCTGCAGCAGACGCTATTTAGGGTAAACCCTAAACCCTAAACCCTCGCACCAGTTTCAACAACAGCAGAGGCAAGGCGAGGCATGCAGAAGAAAAGGTGCTTGAGCCTCAAAGGGCGGTCTGTCAAGGTGAGCGATTCGCAGACTGAGCTGGTGCCGGAGAACTGGTGCAGGAGAGGTGTCACGGCTAGGGTGGAGGTTAGGGATTAGGGTTTACACACACGGCAGGAAGAAAATTCGTATTCACCTGGGGCCACGTCACGTAGCAGCTGAAGTGCCTGTCATTGGGAGTGCAACACACAACCGCTCAGTTGAAGCACTCAAGCTGACTCAAGGCCGGCGCGGGATGCAAGTTCAGACATGCTCATCTGCGGAGCAATATTACCCGGCAGCTAAACCCTAAACCCAAAACCCAAGGCCTGCGGAGCAGTCGGCAGCTGCTCCTCACTTGTCGTTCTTGGTGTTGGGCGGGCCGCCGGGCGTCAGCGTGAGCGACTCGAAGTCGATGTAGCCCGCCTTGCCGGGGTGCGCCTCCACCCACGCGCGCATCTTGGCATTGCGTACCCGGTACTTGGCGGCGCGCTCCGGCACCCGCACCTGGGGGCACATAATGTGAGGGTTTAAACCCTAAAAACTAAACCCTAAACCCAAATCCCCGGGTGGCAGGGCGGAGGCGCACGCCTGTTTCGATGCACCCTGTGCACGTCCTGCCGTTGTGCTGTCGCACTGACGAGTGGTGCCCCACGTTCTGCCTCTGCGCGCTGCCCTTGGCGCCTCTTGGCAGCAGCCTTCTCTCCCTGCCATGCCCAGGGGTTCAACTTACAGTCGGGAACCTGTAGATCCTTTCAAGATTCGCCCAGGCTCCAGTCGAGAGTAGTTTCAGGGAATCTGTATAGGGTTTAGGGTTTAGGGCGCACCTCCTTGGCGGTGGGCACGCTGAGCGACAGCAGCACGGCACCCGGCTTGTGCGCCAGCACCGCCTCCAGCGACGCAAAGTGCGCGTCCGGGATATTGGACACCTGAGCACGGAGGATCGCAAAGTCACAACACCTGCGAGCACAGTCCTTGAAAGGGCCGGGGGCAGCGCGCAGCGTCGCTTAGGGTTTTGGGCTTAGGGTTTAGGGCCATGGCTGAAGGCGGCAGCCTCCTGGGCTGCAGATCGGCATGAACACTGCATGTCGGGGCCGGCCGTGCACGCCCCGCGCTGTGCGTCGCCAACCAAACCATGCAGGCGCACCTTTGTCCACACGCCGACGTAGGACACGACGACCAGCTTGCGCTGGGGGTCCGCCTGCTTCACGTACGCCTCCACCACCTGCGCATGACGCATTGATCTCCAGGCATCTTGCACGGGCAGTTTGCATTCTCCGACAGCAGCGTGCAAGGCGCATGCGGTGCAGCGCCATCCTGCACAACAGAAAGCTGCCGTTGCTCGCGCGGGTATGTTGCACTTGGCTTCGCTTGCAGCTCCGCACCTGGCCGTGCGTGGCGAACAGCGGCGCGTGCAGGAAGTCCATGCGGCCGGCGGCGCGGCTGCAGCCCGCGGGCTCGTTGGCGCCGTCGCGCGCGAAGAACTCCGGCACCACATCCAGTAGGTACTGCTTCTCTGCGGGGCACGGCAGGGATGCAGGGTTTAGGGTTTACCCTAAACCCACCTAAACCCTAAACCCTAAACCAGTAGCGTTCAGTACGTGTGACCACTCACATCGCTCCAGCGTGGCAAACTTCGAGGACACCTGCCCTGGCTCAGCAGCTTTCCAAGGTACATTCACAACTGACAACTGCTGAGTGGGTACAATATGCTAGATATAGCTTTTTTTTCCTGGAAAAAACTCTGAAAAATTCACCGTACTTAAACCGACACAGGTCAACTGACCCTGATTGGGTGCGCAGCTGCAAGTCGCACTCCTGAACCAAGAGCAAGGCTGGTAAAGTTTTGGAGAAGACTGCAGGATGCGCGCACCGGGCTGCTTCATGTCGGCCATGTAGCTGGCAGTGCGGAAGGCGTCGCCCTCGTCGCAGTACGAGTAGCTCGCGTGCGTGTGCACCTGCAAGGCAGGGTTTTGTGGATTGACCAGGCCATCTGAACATCAGCTGAGCTGAGGGGCGTGCAAAACGTGCAGCAGGCACCGCACACGATTTTGGGCCCTTTGCTGCAAGTCTATGCCAGAGCCTGCCGGGCTGCTTTTCTTCTGCCGAAGAGGTCTGGACGGTTTCGATGTTTCAGGGACCAGAGGCACCATTCAGGCATGGTTACGCGGCCAGGGTTTAGGGTTTAGAGTTTGGGCGCACCCGGTAGTCGAAGATGCGCTGCTTGCCGCGCATGAGCTGCACCAGGCGCAGGTAGTTCTGCCGCATCATGGAGTCGCCCGCCACCACGATGTCGATGCCCTCCCCCAGCAGCTTATCCAGGATCTGCAGCAGGGTGTCATAAGAAAATGTAGGGATGCGCGAGATCGCGTTGTATATTGTATTTGATAGATGTGCAGAAGGGGCATCGCTGAGGAATGGCCACACCGTTGCGCCAGCAGAGACGCCCGATACACATGCGGCGCGTCGCGCCTGCTGGCACAGCTCATAGCTTCGCCGCCTCACAATGTGCAGACCTGCTGCGAGCCCTCACGCGCAAAGCCACCGCGGTCAGCCCGACGATGGCCGGGCAAGCAGGAAGTCGCAGCTCTGCTGATTGCAAACTGCAAACTGGTGACAGATTGTGCTGGTCCAGCTGGCATGCCACAGAAGGTGCGCACCTCCTGGCGGCGGTAGTCGAAGTACTGGCAGTCGGCGTCCTGCTCAGCGCGGTAATCCAGCGCCAGCGGGTCCGACTCTGGCGCCACAAAGGCCCCGGGCACAACGCCGCCGCAGCATGCCTGCCGGCAGTCTGGCAGGTGGCGCTCCTCCACCTGGTGACGATAGTTTGGGCACGGTCGGGTCGTGTGGAGACAGAATGTACAAGGGGCAGCAGAAAAAGCTGGCCCGCCTCGTTTTCCGTTGCTTTCTGCCTCTGCCAGCATACGCATCTGCTGATGCATGGCGGCGACTGGCAGGAACAGCTTGAGATGTCTTGCCCACCTTCATGAAGTCAGGGCAGTTTTCGTTGTCTGTGACGGCGAAGCTGCCGCCGCTGGCAAAGGGGCACACAAGCGCTGCCGTGTGGTCAAACTCGCAGTCCACAAACGCGCATCTGGGGAACACAATGGGCTCCTTGTTCGGGTCCGCCGGCAGCGCAAACCTGCAGCGCATACGCATGCGCAGCCTCAGCTGCTGCGTTTGCCAGGGCGGCATGCTCCTATCAGTGCAGAAAGATGCGTGAAATCACGTGATGCATTGGCTGTGCAGGCCGTCGGGTCAGCTTGCAGGTGCAACCAGAGACTTTGGAACACGCAAGTTAACGACAGCAACTCGCCAGCAGGTTTTGGGCTGATACTCCAGGCACTTCTGCGCTGCCACCGGCACCAGAAGCGCGAGGCTGCAGACCGCCGCCGCTAGGCCGGCAAGCCACCGGCTACGACTGCGGGGCTGGCTGTGCGCAGCCATGGCAGCCTGCTGACGCTCAGTCGCCACCTGCTCAACGTCATCGAGGGATGCTCTCAGAGGCTTGCGTCTTTTCGGACACATGCGTTCCCCGGCGCCGACAGGCGCCGACAAGCAACCGACGTCTGGGCAGTTGGGCGACTGACATGCACGTGTGGGATACCGCCGTGAAAACTACAGCACTGTGGATATGCTCATTCGCGTTGGCAAATGCCTGACGGTCAGCTGACGTTGCCCCAAAGGCCGGGGGTGCTCACCCGGGGGTGCCGGGGGTGCAAGCGTTGGTTGCACAAGACCTCGCAGACAGGTGCAGCGCAGGCTGTCCGCAGTCTGTTTCCAAAGCCGGTTTCCAAAGCCGGTTCAATATACCTGCACTGCACAGCTGGTGCTGCAGCGCTGGTGCGGGTTGCAGTTAAAAATGCATACTTCCTGCTTCCTGTGAGACAAGTCAGACAGCAAGCTCGGGCTGGGCAGTTGAGCGAATTGCTGTGCAGTGCTGACTCCACAGCTCATCCGAGCTCAGTCGGAAGTCAAGCCATCTCGAAGCATACACAGCTCTGCATGGGGTCACGCACAGCAGAGTGACAGGCGGGCGCGCAGCTGCAGAGGCTAAGGACAACCGCCACACAACGATCTGGACTGCCGAGGTCTGCCTTTCTCATTACTTGAAACTGCAACGCCTGTCACACGTCTGCGCGCATCCGCCCGCTGATCAGCTTCACCAGTATTTGCGAAAATCTGTTGATTCCACACTGATCACAAGCAGCGAGCCACATCACTGCAGTGAAGCGGGCATCTGCTAGTAACTGCATATTCGGGACGCATGGACGTGCTGCGCAACACCCTCCACGAGCTGCAATCGAAGTACAAGCACACACACCCGGTGGCGAAGGTGCGCTGCGCTGCGGTTGGTTTCCGCATCATTGTTTGCTGGGCGCTATGTTCCTAGTCTACCTCCTCAAATTCCGTCCTACGTCAGGCACCAGAATGCACGTGTGCTGCTGCTACAGGCGTGCGATGCCTGCGTCGTGTTTGCCGTGGCGTCCTGCCTCCTCCAGGTGAGCCTCTGGCAGCGTGTGTCGCTGTCTCGAGTTGTCATCACACAATCAGTCAACAGGGCACGGAATCCCGATGTGATACGAGAGCAGGCTGACGGGCGTCTCTTGGCTCCCGCAGCTGCTGTATGTGGCGCTGACGTCCTCCTTCCCCTTCAACTCGCTGCTGTCCAGCCTGGCGGGCAGCATCGGCTTCGCGGTTTTGACAGGCGAGCCGTGTTTACGGATCAGACATGGTTTCACTATGCGTGTACGCGTCCAACATCACCCTGCATATTGTGCTGCATCGCCCTATCTGACATGGCTGTTCTCACATGCTGCTGTTCGTGTCGGACAGTGTGCTTGCGGATGCGGGCGACGACGGGCACGACGCTGCTGGAGGTGCCAGCGCCGCAGAAGGCGCTGGCGGAGTATGCATTCAGTTGCCTGTTTCTGTACCTTTTGGTGTGGCTCTACATGGGATGAAGGTCCTGCCTGGCATCTTTCAACTGTCCGGAATTGGCTGGCGAAGCATGCAGCCAATCATGTAAGCGTTATGAACAGCATCAATCAGCAAGCCACATGTTCGTGCTGCACGCCGCTCACATCCTTTCAAAGATTGCAGATCATCTGCTCTGCTGACACCGTTGTGCTGCAAAATTGCCCATGCGGCGGTAGAACGCGGCCACCTGAAGGCAGGCATCATATGGCATGGACGGCGCATTTGCAGGCTTTGTACACATCATAATACGGCACCATCATTGCCTCACAGACAGCTTGACTGATAACGCAAAGCCCCACCAGCAACGTCCAGAGGCACATCACCTTTGGGTTGTCCTGATACTTGACAGCACGCCGCGGGTCTACCGCAATGTCTGTGACAGCGGCCATGACGTCGGGGTCATCAAATCCCGCCAGCAGGTCAGGGTCGTTCAGGACAGAGTGCATGACCTCCTCCGTCGGCGCCAGCGCCTCTGCATGCGCAAGAGGATGTCTGATTATTGACGCGAGTCTTGTGACTCCTGAACACTCCTGACTTTGGACACGCACAGGCACAACTCACTCATGAGCTGCGTCGCATATGTTGCAGCGATGTCGTGGCTCCTGGCAACATCCGGCACAATCTGCAGGCACTGCAGGCCGGCTGCGGTAGAGTTGGTGTCCTGACCGCTGCCGCCGCCGCCATTGCCGTCGACAGCCTTCAGGTCGCGAGCGACGCGATCCAAGAGCTGCCCTTGTTTTTCAGGCACTGCCTGCGGCTTGGTGACCTCGAGGCCGCCGTAAATCGGCAGCAAGCCAGCCGCTTTGGAACGTGAGCCCTTGGCGCCGCTGCCACCGCCTCCTAAAAACCCTCGCCGCATTGCCGAAGTGCCCCTCCCCAGGTCAGAGTCTCGCTGTTCCTGCGACCACATCAGAAAATGTTGATGGTGCACACCAATCATGGCTGCTGTATGCATGGCCATGGAAGCACGCAGCGAAACGTTCAACTCCCTGGCGCACCGGACTCAATCCTACAGGAGCCTCTTCCTGGCCGTTTGCACCTGGATCGGCCTCGAGTGACGACCGCAAATTGTCACCACGGCAGTCGGCATGTCGTCTGTATCGCTGGCGCTGCCGTCAGTTCTGCATGGCGGCAATGCAGACTGCTCTCCCAGGTCCGGAAGCTCCACGAGCTCTGCAGCATGCATGTGGCCATTCACAGTCATCATTACAAAGTACTGGCATACGATTCGCCACGTAGGAAGCAGCTCAGACCGCGATCTGCCGGGCATTTTCAAAGTGGGGTTGTCACAATATGGCCATGGGGTGTGCCTTGGCGCGAACAGCGCACCTGTAGTTGACATTAGACCGACGGGCCAAGAGGTGACCCTTAACCCCCACCAGAAAGATGTATTGAAGCTCGAGTACCGCTTGGTGCAAACCAGCGCCCGGTGGATTATGCGGTGTGCTGCCCAAACACTCGCTTAGGTGGCAGCCGTGCGCTGCTCTGTTCAGCTTGCCCAAACCACGTGCATTAACTTTCAAGCTCGACGATGCCGCGCGCCTGACGCTTCATAGGCACACGTATATGCGCTGCACCTCCATCGAGCCGTCCGCTGGCGCGCTTTGAGACACCGTACATACAGCCGTAGTTTATGCCGTAGTTTCTCTGTAAATAAAGCGCGAGTGGCAAGAAGCAGGGTTTTGAAGCTCCTTCCTGCTCCACAGCAGCACCACACAATGTACTGGGAGCCAATCTGGCATCCGAGTAAGTGGGCCAATCTGTTCCAATTGAGAACTTCTCACACGCGCGGGAATCAGTGGCTCTTCTGTGTTGCTTTGCGTTGAAGAAAAGAAACGAGCTGAGCTACACGACCTTTGATTCGGCACGTGGCAAGCCGGCGAACGCACCAGAAACGCGAACTGGCGATCACTGGCGAGGAGAACTGGCCCGAGGAGAACAGCGGTGAGGAGCACAGTGACGGCATGCTCAAGGAAAGCCCTTCGAGTGGCTCAGTGAGCTCGATCAACCTTGAAGAGCAAGCGGAACCACCGACTGCATCGAAAGGTGAGCGCTGCGCGACCAGTTTCCGATTGTGTCGTTTGGTAGATATAGCCGTATAAGTTCGATCCTGTGAGCCCCATGCTTGCCTGCGAGACTGTTGCACTAGCATGCGATGCGTGGGCCGTTCGCGCAATCTCTGCAAGTCCTCATGCTTGACCTTGTGCAATTGATGGCATTGCCAGCGACTCTTGCTTTCAGGTAGGCAAGCACCACATGGAAAACGGATTCGAACACCTTTGAGACTGGCAGCAGCGGCGTCAAGCGATGCGGGCATGCATGCATGCCGGAAAGGTCATTCCGGGAGACGGTCTCGGGTTGCCATTGCGTCTCAGATGCGCCTTACAGCTTGATACAGTCCACTAGAGAACGCATCTACATTCCAGCCTTGGAAGCTGCTGCGACGGGCGCACATCAGCACACGAAATAAGCAGCCGTCACCATAACCAGGGGTGACAGCTTGCATGCCCCTTGCATGTTTTTGCATGAGGCTGGGGCGACTCGCCTGCTGCGGGTTCACACAACGCATTGCCTTCAGTCGTTCGAGCAGCCTTGGGAGCAGCATTTCGTCGGCACCGTTGTATCGGCACGTTGCGAGCCAGCCCGGAAGGGCGTAGTCAGCAACTGGGGCCCTCGTTTCGCCAGCGAGTCTTCGCAAGCACAGGCCTCGTTCTGGCCTGCTAGTCGCTCACTGGCGCTACAAGCGCTTGAAAGCCATCTCAGCTGCAAAGCTGTTCCCACTTCCAGGGCTCTGCAAGTACATCGGTGCCAAACCTCTTACGAGGTCGCCGCAGCCGGCGTAGCCGCTAAAGGACGCAGCTGAGCAGCAGGGAACCCTCCCAAGGCCATTTGCCCAGCGCCTGCGAAGCAGCTCGGTGCACATGTCGAGCCTCGGCCCCAGTGAGCTCCACCTTCTGTGTACTTGCCCAACCCTCACTCAAACATATTCTTCTGCTGCAGGAGCGCCCTGCTGGCGATTCGCATGGCTTCTGCAGTCTTGATCACATCTCTACTCATGGCATGATGCTGAAGGTTGCTGGTTTTCACACCCAATGCAGGGCTGCAGCGGTCCAATATGTCGATGGCAGACATGACCGACGGGTTCGTGAAGAGCACAGAGTCCACGTTTGGCAAGCCACATCACTCGCGCGAGACCGTGCGCAACGCCCGTCGTGTGGTCGTCAAGGTGAACACCCTGCAGCACACTGCCTTGCAATCTGCGCATGGAGCGGAGCGGCGGCGCTGCTGTGGTGAAGCGTGCATGCTGAGTTCCGAGCTGCATCCTGTTTGTTGGCAGGTAACAGTAAGTGACTTCTTGCTTGACCAGTGCATGCCGAGTGGCATGGCGCATGTTCAGCATCCACATGGATGAAGGCTTGGAAGTAATCACCCATGCCGCCTCCGCGCCCCAGGTTGGCACAGCGGTGGTGACACGCCACACGGACAACCGGCTCGCGCTGGGCCGCTTGGGCGCGCTGGTGGAGCAGCTGCACGCGCTGGTGCGCAGTGGGCGGCAGGTCATCCTGGTCACCTCGGGCGCCGTATGCGTTGGGCGGCAGGTGCTGCGCCAGCAGCACATCCTCAATTCCAGCCCGTTGCAGATGATGGGAAACCACAACTTCTGCGGTGCGTCTGGCGGTCTTCTCCACTCGGCTAGCAGTTGACAGAGAGTGTCGCAAGGGGGGCAGCGGTCCAGCGGTTTTGCTGGGCTGCTGCTCGGGGTGTGTACACCTGCATGGCGGTAGCTGCAGCGCACGCGTCAGATGCAGCGCGAGTGTCAGCTGCAGCATGCAGATGGACAGATCCTAGGACTGACACGCGCCCACATGTAGTGGCGCCCAAATTGCGCAGCCACGATTGACGCAGAGCTAAGCCCGACGCGGCGCCGTCGAAAGCCAATGTAGACGCCCTGCCAGGAGCAAGAGCAGTAGCCTATAATTCCGGCCGGCTCAGGCTGCTCCTCGTGTTCGATTCCGAACCGAGGCTGGTCAGACTCTTCAGCAGAAGGAATGCAGATGCGGGAGCAATCTATTGCAACGAGCCCCTGCTGCGCAGCGCCACAAGCGGCAGGCTTGGCACCTGCTTGTATGTCCTGCGCTGTAGCTCTTGGCCGTGAGTACGGGCTGAGGACGCACGAACTTTCTTAGAGGTTGGCTGATCACGACACACACCACGCGGTGCATCAGCCTTTCATGTGCTCCTGCAACTTGTGCAGCTGAGGCTGTCATGCTGTTGTGCTCAACTCTGACACCCCGACATTACCTGCTGCAGGGCGTGCGGCGGCGGCGGCGGGCCAGACAGGCCTCATGGCCCTGTACGACAGCCTGTTCACCATGATGGACATGCAGGCTGCACAGCTGCTGGTCACCGCCTCCGATTTCGAGCATGACGGTGTGTGATTGCCGCGTGCCCACACTAGTGCATCCTCCTGGCTCGGCATTCTGGCTGACGCCTCATGTGGCCTTTTGATGCATTGGTGCGAGGCGGCATGATGCTCCTGACTTGATGCTGCTGACCCTCTAGATGAGGTTTCCGCACGCACGCAGCCACCGGGATGATCGCCAACAGCAGACTGCCGCTGCCGCAGGCTTCCGGGAGGCGCTGACAGCGACGGCAGAGGACCTACTGTCGATGAACGTCATCCCTGTGTTCAACGAGAACGACGCCATCCTGTCTGCGATGCCGCTGCTGGTGACCTTCGTTCCATCTCCGCACAGCATCCCAGTGCTGACAGACTGCCAAGTCACCAATTTGCCATTCCGCTTGCCGCTGACATTCTTGCCGCCGACATGCCGCCCTGGATGCCTGGAACTTGGAAGGCTGTTCTTCCAAGTGCGGTTCTTTAAAGGATCCCACATGCATCACTCTCTTGTGATCCGCCTGTGACATCCTGGTGCTGGCGGATGTTTTCTGACGCCGACGCCTTTGGTTGCCGCAGAAGGAGGAGGGCGGCCAGAAGCGCGGCCGCTTCCGCGACAATGACGGTCTGGCGGCGCTGCTGGCGGTGCAGCTAAATGCAGACCTGCTGATGCTGTGCACCGACGTGGACGGCCTGTACACAGGCAACCCCTCGGACCCCGCCTCCGATTTCATACCCACCTACTGCCCCGAGGCGCGCACCGAACTTTTTTGTGTTCACACGGATTGTCTTCGAGCGGACTGCGGCTGCACCTGCGGCGGCTGAGGACAGCAGGCAGCTGGCGACAGTCTCTGGCTGAGGCTGGCGCAGCTTGGTCTGTCGTACGGGTGCGTTTTGGATCCCCTCAAGACAGGAGAAGGGATCCATGTGCCACTTGCACAGGCCTCACATGCTATCGGACTGCCCATGCAGGTGCACAAGGAGCTGATCTCGTTTGCCAGCAAGAGCACCAACGGGCGCGGCGGCATGCTGGCCAAGGTGGAGGCGGCGTGGATGGCCGCCGAACAGGGCTGCTCCGTCGTCATCCTAAATGGCAAGAAGCCCGACTCCATCCTCCAGGTGCCGCCTCTTGTCAGAGTTTCAGAGTACCTGCCACGTTCCTCGCGCTTCGTGATGGCTGTCGCTTTGCTCCGGACTGTCAGTTGACCAGCTGTCAAGAGCCTGCCGGCATTGCGCATCACATGGACCTGTAGGGGGTGACTTGAGTGAATGCGCGTGCAAGCGGTGACGGACTGTTGCTCAAGTCACCCTCTCCACCACGTCAGGTCATCGCGGGGCAGCTGGCGGGCACGCTGTTCAACACCGAGTCGGCGCGCATGGTGGAGCTGGAGACGCAGGCGGAGCAGAACGGCGGCGGCAGCAAGGAGGCCGTTGCCAAGGCGGCATCCAAGAACTCGGCGCGGGACGCGGCGCTGCGCGCCCGCGACGCCTCTCGTACCCTGCAGTCCCTGCCCTCCGAGGTGGCAGCTGACGGCGATGGCTCCAAAATGCATTTGCATTGCGAACCTCCCGCGCTTTGCATGTTGCCGTAAGAGACGCCTGTGCCCTAGAGATGTTGTTCGAGCTGCAAGCTGCTCACATTTCGAGAGGGACTGGCAAGGGAATGAGGGCGTACACGGGAGTGGTGCTGGGCATGCCTGGCAAGACCCTATCATTGCCTTTGGCACATGCGACCCCCAGTCTGCCAGGCTGCGCTCCAGGCGCATAGCTCGTCAGATACTGCCTGGCGTCCAATGTTTCGGTACTGCTGTCACGGATTGGATGGTCTGCGTGTGCTTGCCACTGGCACTCACGCGCCACATGTCGTTGTGAGGTTTGAGGCTTACACGGTCGTCGTGATAGCGATTGACGCGCCTGTCAACACGCCCGCAGAAGCGGGTGGCCATCCTGCAGCGCGTGGCGGAGTCGCTGCTGGCGGCGCAGGACGAGATCCTGGCAGCCAACGAGGAGGACATCTCCAACTCCACCGGCAATATCGACAACACCCTCATGCAGCGTCTCAAGCTCAAGCCCGCAAAGCTGCAGGCGCTCGCCGCCGGTGCGGGCCCTCTGTGAAATAGTGTGGATGTTGGAGCTTTTGTCAGTGTTTTGCCAGTGTGCGTAGTTGTCATCAGACGCATTACGAGCCAGCACGCGTCCACGTAGAGCTTTTGGGACGGCTGGGGACTGCTGTTGTGTCGGTAGCGTGCCCGCAGGAAAGGATATATGCCAACATTTGTCAACGCTTCCCGCCGCAGGCATCCGGGCAATCGCTGGGCAGGACGAGCCCATCGGCCGCCAGATCTCCAAGATGGAGATCGCTGATGGCCTCATTCTCGAGAAGGTGCATAACCTGCTGTCCCTCCTGCATTGCCGTGATGAGATGTCTCCTGCGCATCGGCGTGATAACTGCCGAGGCGATACAGAGCCATCATGTGATTGAGGCAACCATGTTCTCTCGCGTCCTTGAGACATCTTCTCTGCTTCATTAGGGTCTCATCACTCGATCCCAAGTGATGCTGTCTGGGGCATAGAAGCTGCAGAAGGCTGGCTGCAACACTGCTGCAATGGCTGAGGCTTGAGGGGTCGTGGAAGCGGCGTTTGGTGTGAAACAGCGTGGGTTTAGGGTTTAGGGTCTTCCCGCTCTGCCGACAAGCTGCATGTTCTGCTACCCAGGTGTCCAGCCCCATTGGCGTGGTGCTCATTATTTTCGAGGCGCGGCCGGACGCGCTGCCGCAGATCGCCAGCCTGGCCATCCGCTCAGGCAACGGCCTGCTGCTCAAGGTGCCACCCTGCTGCGGGCCCTGGAAGCGCTGCATCACCAGGACCATTCTCAGCTCGAACGTCCTGCTCCGGCCGCGAGGCTGCTGACCATGTCTTCAATTTTTAATTTAAAAAAACGTTTTTAACAAATAAATAAAATTCAATTACATTCGAGTCCACTGTCAGCACGATCGTCAACATCGTGTCCTTTGCAGGGCGGCAAGGAAGCGGCGCGGTCCAACGAGATCCTGCACCGCCTCATCGTGGAGGCCATTGAGGACGTCGCCCCCGAGGTGCGTTGATTGTCATTTATTATATTTTTCACAGAATTTTTCTATAATTTATTCATTATTATGTCATCTATTATTAGTTCTATTATTAGTTCTATTATTAGTTGATTTTTTGTGAGTTGGTTAGAGAGGCACCAAGCGGTGCTGTGAAACTCCACCTGCATCATCTGTCACACCTGATCACACCTGCAGCCGCTCGAAGAAGCTGCTGCTGCTGCCTGACTGCCCCGACATCCGGGTGTCGCCATTTCAGGGTGTCAGGTGCCGTGGTTCTGAGCATCGTCTCTGATGTCGCCTCTCCTGCAGGTGGGCCGCGACCTCATCAGCCTGGTGACCAGCCGGGAGGGTGTCTCAGAGCTGCTGTCCAATGACGACGTCATCGACCTCGTCATCCCCCGCGGCTCCAACTCTCTGGTGCGCGTGCCCGCCAATCCCAGCAAAGCACCAGTACCTTCATTCTGTTCCCAACAATGCAGCGGAGGCGATCTTGGACCAGACATCACAGTAGTTGGGCAAGCTAGTAGCAAGCATTTGTTTCTTCATTCTGGTCCATCGAATGCGGCGGTTTCAGTTCCTTGGACCAGATATCACACCAACTATTCTACACCAACACGTCAATCGGTTAAATGATTGCTCAGCTGCCTCGTTTGCTGTGCATGCAGGTCAGCCACATCCAGCAGAACACCAAGATCCCGGTGCTGGGCCACGCCGACGGCATCTGCCACATCTACGTCGACGAGGTGCGCTTACCGCTCCGCCGCTCCACCGCGCTGTACCTGAATCCATCTCCTTGACCGTCTGGATGACGGGCAGAGACTTACGCACTGCCGTCCCCACTTGCTGGGAGCTCCATTTCGCGGCACCAGCAACCGGTGTAGAAAGGGTTTAGGGTTTAGGGTGCCGTGTCTACATTGCCAAACCCTGGATGCCTGTTTCCCAATGCCTTGTCACTTTGGCGTCGCAGGAGGCGGACCTGGGCATGGCCACCAAGATCGTGCTGGACAGCAAGTCGGACTATCCAGCGGCCTGCAACGCGGTGGAGAAGGTGCTGGTGCACTCTGCGCTCGCCGAGGACGGCCGCCTGTTCAAGCTGCAGCAGGCGCTGCGCGACGCCGGTGCGTTGTCTGGTCTTGCTCCTGCACAGTCTCGCAACCACGCTTGTTGGTGTGGAGAGGGTGAGAGCACAGGGTGGGAGTGTGCCCGCTGCGATGCTTTCCTCTGCTGGTCCCTGAGGCAAGTCGAGCAAGTGCGGGGCTGCTGAGATATGTCAGCTGTCCAGCGACCTGCGTATCGTGTCAAAAGCCGCTGGGCTCTGGCAGCGACACTACTCCTCAGCTCCCCAGCCACATGCAGCCGAGTCCAGGCTTCCTTCCGGACAGGCAGAGCAGCTCGCGACAACTGACTCCTGCTGTTCCTGCGCCCCCGCAGACATCACCATGTATGGCGGCGAGAAGAGCACGCGCGCGCTGGGGCTGCCGGCGGCGCCCAGCCCCAAGCACGAGTACGGGACGTTGGCGCTGACGCTGGAGCTGGTGGACTCCATGGACGAGGCCATCGAGCACATCCACAAGTTTGGCTCTGCACACACCGAGTCCATCGTCACCGGTGCGCCTCTCCTTTCTCGCCTTGCGAGCCACGTTCTTCTGTACACATCTGCGCTCGCGACATCTGCTCCAGCTCGTTTGCAACAGCCGCCTTCGTGCATGACAGCAGCAGCAATGATCGGTAACGCCCGGTTGTGGCAGGCTGGCCGTCGGCAGTGAACTCTGCGCATGCGCGGCGTACACGATGTCCCTGACAAACCAGCAATGAGCTGATGCTGATAGATCACACCTGCGCATCTGCGTGCCTGATGCGGTGCAGCAGAATGCACTATTGACAATTGCTGCTGGGCCGTGCTGCAGACAACACGGCGACGGCGGAGGACTTTTTGAAACGTGTGGACGCGGCGTGCGTGGATCACAACACCTCCACCCGTTTCTCAGACGGCTTCCGCTACGGGCTGGGCGCCGAGGTGCGCTCCCATTTGCTGCATCTCCTGTATCTTGAAAGCGCATGCGGCTCTGGGCCCACCCTTTGCTTCTAGTCCCAGTCTGCACCAGGAATGCACCACACAGACGCCCTGTGGCCACCTCCTCTTCTCCTGCCTTCGGACCTCTGCGGACCTCCCATAATGCACAGGGCGTACACTATGCACACTGCAGTCGCACCGGACGCGCTGACTTTCCAGCTCGCAACCCCCCAGACAGGAACTGGAACCCCCACCAACATCCGCGCAGGTGGGCATCTCCACGGCGCGCATCCACGCGCGCGGCCCCGTGGGTGTGGAGGGCCTCATGACAACGCGCTTCCTGCTGCGTGGCGCCGGCCACCTGGTCAACAAGGACAAGGACATCGTGTACACCCACAAGTGCGCCTCTGAGATGCTTGGCTTTTCCGCTGCGGCGCCGGGCCTGCCTGCCCCACCTGCTCGCCAGATCTCGAGACGCTGGCAGGCCTGCAGCCCTCGTCTTTGGTGCTGCCAGCAAGAGAGCACTCGAAATGGTCCTCCTCATTTCCTCACGGGTAGATCTGCACCCGCCATATGCAAAACCTGAGGACTGGAACCATCTGCTTCATTCCTGCAGGCCGTTGCCCATCAACCAGGGCGCCAATGGTGCGGCACTCACAAACAGCGGCAACGGCCACTGAGTGGCGAATTGCTGAGCGCCTGCCACCGCAATGGCGTGGCGGCGCGCGGCAACGGTGGCGGCGACAGCAGCCAGCGTTCACGCACGCGCTGCCGCCCACTCTAGGGTTGAGGTGTTTGACACGTCTGATGTGCCCGGCACACAGAAGACAGAAGAGTTGGGTACGAGTCGACCGCTGGCAGCCAAGGGCCGCCAATTGCCGCCGGGTTGTCGACGCTGGCTGAGCAAAGCAGCTGGCAGGTGCCTGCCACACCAGCCAGTGTGGTGGGTGCGGCTTGATGCCACAGAAGTGCACGCATATGTGGTTTTAGACTTTCGGAGAGGCTTTGGCTTGCAGGGCGCCCCATGGCGGCGTGTCTGCCGGGCATGAGACGCCTGCATTCTTCACCATTGCTCTGGGTAAGACGTCAGACATTCTGATGGGGCTAGAGACCGTGCGTCCACGCGAGACGGATGAGCTGGGCTCGCCCCATTTTGGTCGGTGTTCTGGGCCCGTTCGCGATTCATTTCTGGGCGAGGCAAGGGGGAAGGGCCTCGGGCGGGGGGTGCAACTGATGCGATCCGCTTTGCGCGTTTTGTCGAGTTGATTTACACCTGCCTGATCAGCTGCTTGCATGTGAACATGCTTGGTCCTGCCTCTTGCTCGCCTCAGGTGTAAGCACAACGCCATGCGACTGTCATAGCAGACGCTTGTATCGGCGTAGCCGCTCACCTGCAACTTCGATGAGCCCTTGTAATACTGTCTGCGAAGCGCACATGTCTACAGAGATTCCTCCAGCATCGATGCCAACTCCTTCAGGCTTGCCCCATGACTATTACGCCCGATCTCGGTGCGGCAGCTTTATGGCTACGGCAGCTCCAAGGGGGAGCAGTCACCCGCCGGTTCCGGCAGTCCCGCGGATGACGTCCGCAGGAATACAGCACATACAAGCAAGAGGCCTTGCACAGAGTGCATTTCAATGCAAAACTTCGCATTAAAGAGATCCACAGTCGTCGGGAGAAACGCGACTTCGCGCAGCTCTCGTATTTGGCTGAGCGCTGAGCAGTGCATCCGGTGTCCACAACAACCAGTTATGCTTCACACAGCGCTTTCCAGCAGCAGACCTTGCGCTGTATGCCATACACACGCCACTGCCCTACGTGTGCATCCAGCACGAGCTTCCTGTCGCAGATGGAGTTCGCTGAGGCTGCTTGCGCGGCTACATCGCCGCAGCGCTCCCGGCAACACGCAGCGGCGCCCCAGTCCGTCGACCGCATGCCGCAGCAGCCAGAGCGACGAGCAGAGGGCGGGTGCCGCTGACAGCCACGACGCAGAGACCCGCTCAGATGCCAATGGTGCCGCGCCCAGCGGCGCAAATGGCGCCACTGGCGATACGGACAGCAGCCGGCCTGGCGGTGCTCCGCGCGCCGGCGAGCGGTCAACAGACACGGACGAGCATGCGCCGCCGGACCCGGACATGGCGGAAGCGAGCCAGCCGGCGACGCTGCCAGGCACGAATGACGCAAATGCGCCGCCAGACTCCGACATGTCACAGTCCAGCCGGCAGGAGCCGCCGCAAGCGAGTCCGGGGCAGCGGAAGCAGACGCTGGAGCGCAGCAGCCCCGCCAAAATGACGAGCATCGGGAAGCTGGCGGACGAGCTGGAGGAGGCTTCGGGGAGGCTGCCGGGGTCGCCGCCGCCACCGCCGCTGCAGGACCGCTTTGCGGCATACCTCATCAGGTGCCTGCTGTTGCATAGGGTTTAGGGATCAAACCCTGAGCCAGCATGGATGCCTGTCCTATGTGCTGCCGCATACATCGAAACGTTGCTGCGTGAGCGCCTGCTGTCCTTTGCCGGTCCGATGAAACCTCACCCGCACCATGATACTGCTCGATCGCAGGGACGTGGCGCTGCCAGGGACACTAGCGGTGCTGGGGGCGTGGTTCCTGGGTGTCGATGCATTCGGCGGCTTCCACTGGGAATATCGAGACGTCTCGCAGGGCATCATCTCCGTCTCGCCGCTGTGCTTCCTCTGTGAGTGGCAGAGTCAGCTGCGTCTGGACTGTGCAGAGCAGCTGGCAGGTTGCTTGCAAGACCAAGCAGACTGTAGGGCTCGCGTGTCCTGGCGGCATCTGCTGCTCTGCCGATGCCTCTCCACAGCATGGCATGCGCAACAGCTGACAACAGTCCGTGCGTCTGACGCTCTGCTGCTTCTCTTCGCCGCAGATATTGCGCTACTCCTCGGGGACTTCATGCCGTCGCGCGGCAGCAGTTTCGGCGGGCTTGGTGCGCCCCCTCTCATCCTGTCGTCCTGTTGCAAGCGTCCAGGAATGCCGTAGGATTTAGGGTACTCGTCTCATCTAGCTGCTGCCTGCTTGTAGCATCCCGCTGGGAGAAACTATGCCCCCAAGCTTGAGAAGACAAAGCGAACCTTGCGGCACCCCGAGTTTTGCAGGTGGCGCGTTAGGGTTTAACCCGCTCGTCGTGCCACCAGGCACTCTGGTCGTCTCGGAGGCCAGCCTGGGCCTGTTCATGGACCACGAAGACAAGGCCGCGGCAGCGGCGGCGCCAGACGCGACGGAGGAGGACAAAGCGGCGGCGGCGGCGGCCAAGGCGGCGGTCGGGGAGATGCGGAAGCAGCAAAAGCAGGACATGGGGAAGAAGGGCGCCCAGCGCCCCGGGAGGCTCGACAGCCTAAGAGGTGCCTGCTTTCCCAGACGACTATTCAGGGTTTAGGGTTTAGGGTCACAGTGCATTCGGTCGCTCTTCGCAGGCCGCAGGCTGCTTTCATGGCGCTCCAACCGGGACCGTTCGCGAAGGCTGCATAGCACTGTGCTCACGTGCCGTCTCCCAGGGTGGGAAGGAAGTCAGTGGGAGCTGAAGCTCTTGCCACCCTCGCCGCGGGTTTGCAGCTGCATCTTGGCCGTGCCACCTAGTCGAGCAGATGCGCACGAGCAGTCAAGGTTTCGTCACGGGGATGGCACGGATGGAATCTGTGAATAGTGTGAATTCCGAATTCCGTGTGTGCAGGCGCACTGGACGTCTACCAGCAGCAGCAGGTGATGGGGCTGGCGGCGCTGCCGTTAGCAGCGGAGGTGCCGCGCGTGCTCGGCAAGGCGCTGGCCGACGAGATGTGCCTGCGCGCCGTCACGCTCACCGGTGCTTGGTCCCCAACCTACTTGCAAACAGCAAGGAAGGAAGTACACAGTAAACCCTAAACCCTAAACCACAACTGGCCTGCTTGAGTGGAGCAGCCCGACGCCGCCGGCGTGACTCGGGTTTAGGGTCTCAAGAGCTCGCAGCTGCTGAAGCTGCGGCACAGCAGACGGATCGGCGTGACGCGCCCTGAGTCGCCGCACTGCTTGCGACCCCGACTGCACTGCCACGACTGCACTGCCACATGCAGCTGCGAATCATCTGGTAGTAGTCATGCTGCCACACTGCACCTGGCCTCTTTTCACTTCATGCTCGCCATCGTTCAATCATTCTACGCAGCGCTGGCGAGCTGGTGTCCTCTGCCCTGACGGTGCTCTAAGTCCTGATGCGCTGCTCGTAAATCCCCACCCTGCAGCGAGAAAACCCCTAAACCCTAAAACCCTAAACCCTGCAGCGCTGGCGGGCTGGTGCACCGACCGGCTGTACGAGGCGGGCGGCGAGTCGGGCGTCGGCGCCCTGGGGTCGCAGTTTGGCACGCCCGAGCGCAGCGGTCAGGCGCTGGCGGTGGCCGTGTGCCTCGGCTACATCGCTGGCTCCGCAGCGGCCAAGTGGGCGCGCTCGCGGCGGCAGCTGCAGGCGCGGCACCGTTGCTCGCTTGTCATGCGCGCACCACATGCGGCAGGAGCGTGTGGTGACGGCTCAGGGCGGCAGCGCAGGACCGAAGCGCAGGCCGCGGCGCAAGATCGCAGGGAGTCCACCGTTGCTTTCACGTAATTTAGGTCCAGGTGCTGTGGAGTTTTCGCAGATGGCGGTCGGCGTCGTGTCGCGCCGTTGACGGTGGCCAGAAGCGCCGAGCGGCGCTGCCAGCGGCACTGCTAACCCTAAACCCTAAACCCTAGCGGCCACATAGGAGTCGGAGTCTCCAGTGGCTGCCCTACGCTGCGGACTCTCATTCGGGGAACCTCTCCATTGCGGCGCAGATGGTGCAGGAGATGTCGGCCCGAAACGAGGAGCGGCGCGCCAAGGAGGGCAAATCGGCGGGCGGGCGCGGGCGGGCCATGGCGATCGTGGTGCAGCGGATGGCGGAGGATCAGGGTGTTGTTGCTGCCGTCTCGGCGGCGCTGGCGACTGCGCGCACAGCGGTGCTGTCAACCGTGTTCCTGTCCACAGGCGCGTCGCTGTTATTTCCCCTGCACGTTGAAGCTTGTTGGACGGGTCGCCCTCGGTTTCGGCGACGGTTCGCACGGCAGTGCTGTCGATCGTGGTCCTGTGCCCCAAGCTCTTTCATGACCTGCATTTGCCAGCTCATGGAGCCAGAGCAAGCCTTTTGTGGTGTCTGTACAATGTTCATTTGCCACGCCCCAGCGGTCTCTCCGACCCGCTGTATGGCTTGCATGGGACGGAATGACGAGGAGGGAGACCCTAAACCCTAAACCCGAACTCGCAGGCCCCAACTCTGCTGTGTGGGGTCAGACACGCAACCTGCTAGAACCACCGGGATTTGCCTCTGCATCTGCAGGCAATCTGGCGGCCAGCTTTGCAGCGGGCGCGACGCTGCTGGGCGTGCAGTCCACCTGCCGCATCGTGCGCCGAGATCAGCTGCAACAGGTACGGCCTCCTCATCCTGGCTCGACCGCCCGCGCAAGACGTGCGCCTGCCTGCCTGCCTTTTCCCTAGGCACTGCTGCATGCATATGCCCACTTCCATGCTTTCGACTGCTGTGTACGTTAAGCCATCGGCAGGGCACAGCGGCCAGGTTCCGTGCTTCAGTTTAGGGTTTAGGGTTTAGGGTTTCCTCGGTCGCATGGGCACCATCAGGGCTCCAGCTCTGGAGCATGTAGACACCTGCCGGGGCTGATGTCGCAACAATCTACCAACCCGCAGCGGGAGATGGAAAAGCGGCACTCGATGATCGAGATGGTGGAGGGCATTGGCGCGCGCTCAAAGCAGCGCCAGGACAGCCGGAGGCGGGCGCTGGAGCCAAAGCCAGGCGCCGCCGCGTCTTCCCGCGCTGCTTCCTCCTCCCCGACCT
>JAABUW010002933.1_pt1 | contig 25089 bp, 19 predicted proteins | sample 5560081 | NCBI WGS metagenome assembly JAABUW01 (sample SAMN10711882, study PRJNA513363) | rock metagenome | isolation source: Antarctica rocks | place: Antarctica: Victoria Land, Knobhead sud | reverse complement strand
TACGGCCGTACCTCTGAAACTCCGCCTGACTCGCAAAGGTCCGCTGGCTCATCGCTCTTCGCCCTCAGAGATCAAGATTAATCAATCAGGCTGGGGACGCAGAACTTGTGCAGAGACTCCCTAAAGCAATCTGATCGCTTCCTTGAGACTCAGGACGGTTCTGTGTGAATGTGTCTGTTGAACGACTCAGTTTTACGTTCCCGGATAAGTGGGAGGTCCAGAAATTCGACGATAGTACGTTCTACCGCATGCAGTTCGGTAAGATGTGGCAGGAATCAAAGCTGTTGACTTGATCGCCATGTCGATGACCGAAACGGCCTTTTTCATTGAAGTGAAGGATTATAGGATCGGCATCAACACTGCGCCGAGCGGGCTTCCCAAAGTGGTGGCCGAAAAAGTGTTTGACACATTGGCCGCACAAATTCCTTGCCGATTGAACGGCAATGATGCTTTTGAGAAACACATGGCAGAACGGGTCTGTAAAGCTAGCGCGCTTGTGGTCGTCCTGCACATAGAGCAGCCAACGAGACCAGTGGGCATCTTCCGTCCGTACGACCGAGCCAATCTACAACAAAAGCTAAGACAGCTCCTGAAGCCTATCCACGCTCATCCCTGGGTTCTCCAAATGACTAGTATGGGTAACGCAGATTGGACTGTTAATTAGCAGATCAGCGCCCAAACTTTTGTTTGCCTTGCATTTGGCTCATCATGCGTTGCTGGGCTTTCATGCCTCCTCCGCCGCCTATGCTTTTGAACATCTTGCGCATTTGGGCGTATTGGCGGAGGAGGTTGTTGACCTCTTGCACGGTGGTTCCGGAGCCGTTGGCGATGCGTTTGCGACGGGAGCCGTTGATGATCTCGTGGTCCTGGCGTTCTTTGTTGGTCATGGAGTTGATGATGGACTCGACTCGGGTGAACTGGCCTTCGTCTACGCTTTCCGCGGCCTGGGCCATGCCGGCGAAGGGGCCTACGGAGGGGAGCATTTTAAGGATGGATTTCATGCTGCCCATTTTTTTGATCTGACGGAGTTGTTCGCGGAAGTCGTCGAGGGTGAAGCCGTCGCCGGAGAGGGCTTTTTTGGCGAACTGCTCGGCCTTGCCGCGGTCGAGTTTTTCTTCGGCGCGTTCGAGCAGGGTGGCGATGTCGCCCATGCCCATGATGCGGGAGACGATGCGGTCGGGATGGAAGGGCTCAAAGGCGTCGGGGCGTTCGCCGGTGCCGAGGAACTTGATGGGGGCTCCCGTGACGTGGCGGATGGAGAGGGCAGCGCCGCCGCGGGCGTCGCCGTCCATCTTGGTGAGGATGACGCCGGTGATGCCGAGACGGTCGTTGAAGGCCTTGGCGGAGTTGACGGCATCCTGGCCGGTCATGGCGTCGGCGACAAAGAGGATCTCGGAGGGCTTGAGCTCGGATTTGAGCTGGGCCATCTCGTCCATGAGGAGCTGATCGATGCCGAGGCGGCCGGCGGTGTCGACGAGGAGGATGTCGCAGCCGAAGTTGGCGGCGTCTCTGCGGGCTTCGCGCGCGAGGCGGAGGACATCGGGGGTTCCGTGGGGCACGGCCGGGTCGAGCTTGCCCTCGTAGATCTGGGCGGAGATGGAGGCGGCGACGACGCGAAGCTGCTCGCGGGCGGCGGGACGGTAGACGTCCACGGACACCAACATAGGCCGGTGACCACCTTTTTTGAGCCACTGGGCGAGCTTGCCGGAGGTGGTGGTTTTGCCGGAGCCCTGGAGGCCGGCCATGAGGATGACGGAGGGGGGCTGCGAGGCGAACTTGAAGCGGGCGGTGTCGCGGCCGAGGATGTCCATGAGCTCGTCGGAGACGATTTTGACGATCTGCTCGGTGGGCGAGAGGGCGGTGGCGACCTCGGAGCCGAGGGCCTTGGTGCGGATGTGCTCGACGGTGACCTTGACAACTTCGAGGTTGACGTCGGATTCGAGGAGGGCGGTGCGGATCTCGCGGAGGGCGTCGGCGATGTTTTCTTCGGTGATGATGCCCTGGCCGCGGAGGTTTTTGAAGGAGCGCTGGAGCTTGTCGGAGAGGTTTTCAAACATGGTGGTCTGGGGTGAGTTTATCAGCGGGCGGCGGAGGAAAGCAGATCCTCCGCCGTTGGCGAAGGATGACAAGGTTTGGGGGGGAACGGGCCTGGGCGGGGAGGTGGCGGGGAGGTGGCGGTAGAGAAGCGGATCCTCCGGCGTTGGCGAAGGATGACAAGGTTTGGGGGGAACGCGGCTTTGGCGACAAGGGTTGGGGTGGAGCTCTGGAGGGGCATCCCGGCTTTGTGGTTTTACTGGGCCGGGGATTGGCGATCGACCTCGACTTTGAGGGGTGGCATGCCGACGATCTCGTAGGTTCCGGAGGCGATGCCGATGCCGGCTTTGTCGAGGTTGTCGATGATTTGCCGGCTCATCTGGTCTTTGAGGCCGCGAACGTCATGATCTTTGCAGAGGAAGCGGACGGTGAGTTCGACCCAGTTGTCGGTGAGGCGGTAGTAGACGCGGGGTTCGAGGCCGGAGGGTTCGATGAAGAAGCGGTGCCGGAGCGCTTCGAGGGCGGGTTGGGCAAGCTCGGAGATTTTCACGGTGTGGGCCTGGGCGGCGTGGAGGAGGATCTGCTCGGCGGTGCGGCGGTTGTCCTTGTAGGAGATGGGGAGGTGCATCTCCTCCCAGATGTAGGGGAACTGGCGGGTGTAGTTGTAGACGGGCTCGTCGAAGATGCGGGCGTTGGCGACGGTGACGATACGGCCGGTGTACTGGCGGCTCTGAACCCACATGCCGGGGTGTTCGGACTGGGCGCTGGGGGGCTCGCCCATCTCCATGATGACGGTCTGGATGAAGTTGAGGGAGATGACGTCGCCGCGGACGCCGCCCATGGTGATGCGGTCGCCGACGTTGAAGGTTTTGCCGCGGAGGATGACGAAGTATCCGGCGAAGGAGGTGACGACCTTTTGGAGGGCGAAGGCGAGGCCGGCGCCGAGGAGGCCGATGCCGGTGGCGAGGCGGGCGGGGTTGTCGAACCAGATGGAGCAGAAGCCGAGGATGCCGAAGATGAAGGTGATGAGGCTGATGCCCTGGCGGGTCCAGAAGGTGGTCTTCTGTTTGCGGCCGCCGATGAGGTGGGCGAGGGCGCGGAGGCCCTTGCTGAAGAGGAAGAGGATGAGGAGGAAGGCGATGGTGAAGAGGAGCTTGTGGGCGTTGTGGGCATTGACGCCGAGGAGCTTGATGCCGAAGACGACGAGCTGGTGGTTGGGGCCGATGATCTGGACGAGGTCGGGATGCATGGAGGGTTTGGATGCGGTGTGGGCAGACCGGGGGGTTACGGTGGCTGGCGGCCGACGAGGTTGGCAAGTAACGGAGCTGGTGCGTGGCGAGGCGGGTACAGGCCGCTGAACGGAGGCAGTGCGGGGCTGGGGGGCGGGGATAATCAGGTGCTATGGGGTCACCAGAGACCAGTACGGTGCGGCTGGCGCGGGAGTTCTGCGCGTACCTGCGGGTGGAGAAGGGGTCGAGGCCGGCGACGGTGGAGGCGTACCGCCGCGATCTGCTTCAGTTTGCGGAACACGTGGAGGGTCGGAACGGGGTGCTGCCGGGAGCAACGCAGGCCGATGTGAGCGGGTTTATGGAGGGTTTGCGGGGAAACGGGGTAGAGTCACGGACGATTGCGAAGAAGCTGAGCGCGCTGCGCGGGTTTTATCGCTGGCTGCTGCTGGACCGGCGGGTGGAGCATGATCCGACGGTAAATGTGGAGACGCCGGCGACGTGGAAGATTCTGCCAAAGAGCCTGGCCGAGGGCGACGTGGCGGAGATGCTGGGGCGGACGGGAGCGGCGGCGCGGGCGGCGGATGCGGACGGGCTGGCGCTACGGGACCACGCAATCCTGGAGCTGCTGTATGCGGGCGGGCTGCGGGTGGGAGAGATCTGCGCGCTGCGGGTTGAGGATTTGCACCTGGACCAGGCGCGGGCGCAGGTGAGGGGGAAGGGCGATAAGGAACGGATTGTGCCGATGGGGCGATCGGCGTGCGAGGCGTTGGAGCGATACCTGGAGAGGGGCCGGCCGGAGCTGGTGCGGGGGTTGGCGAGGCGGGTGGTGGGGATCGAGCGAATGCTGTTTTTGAGTGTGCGGGGGCGACCGTTGACGCGGCAGTGGGTGTGGGAGATGGTGCGGGCGACCAACGGAAGCGCGAGTCCGCACCGGCTGCGGCATAGCTGTGCGACGCACATGGTGGATCATGGGGCGGACCTCCGGAGCGTGCAGACGCTGCTGGGGCACGCGGATATTGCGACGACCCAGGTGTACACGCATGTGGCGCTGGGCAGGCTGAAGGCGGTTCACAAGGCGCATCATCCGCGGGGGCGGCGGAGGTTGGATACGGAGTAGGGGCGGAGATTGGGTGGCGGAGGTGTTTGCGGCGATTTGGGAGGCGAATGACTGAAGCTGGGAGTGAGTTCGAGAGGTTTGCGGAGCGGTTCCTGGCGATGCTGCGGAACGAGCGTGGGGCGTCCGAGCATACGGTGCGGGCCTATGGGCGGGAGGTGAGGAGTTTTGCCGCGTATCTGAAGGAGATGCTGGGGCAGGATGGCTCCGTAGCGGCGGTGGAGCACCTGCACATCCGGGGGTATATGGGGGTGCTGTATGAGCGTGGGCTGACGCAGGCGAGCGTGGCGCGGGCGCTGGCGGCGGTGCGGAGCTGGTTCAAGTGGATGGCCAAGGAGGGTGCGGTCGAGAAGAACGCCGCGCTGTTGGTGAGTACGCCGAAGCGACCGCTGCACCTGCCGCGCGTGCCGAGCATGGAGGAGTTGAATGGGGTGCTGAACTCGCTCGAGGGTGGGGTGAGGGGGGCTGAACCGCCGGACGGTGGATCTGGCGGTCTGCGATCCGGCCTATCGCGCGGGCCCCACCTATTGCGCGGTGAAGCTGCGCCATGCATGGGGCCCTCGGCATCGGGAGTGGAGGAGGCTCCGAGGGAGGAGAGTGCTGCGGTAGAGAAGCGGGTCGTTCCCCCTGGGCCAGCTCAGGGTCAGGAGGAGGCCGAGAGCGGACCAGGGAGGTCGGCGTGGCCGGAGCGGGACCGGGCGATCTTTGAGCTGCTGTATGGGTGCGGGATACGGAACTCGGAGCTGGTGGGGATCGACATGCGGAGCATGCGGTGGGCGGATGAGGTGATCCTAGTACGGGGGAAAGGCAAGAAGGAGAGGATGGTGCCGCTGGGGGATGAGGCCACGGCGGCGGTGCGGGCGTACCTGCCGGGGCGCGAGGCGAAGCTGGCGGCGGCGGGGAAGGGCGGAATGGTGGAGACGGGGCCGCTGCTGTTGAATCTGCGGTTGCGGGGCAGCTGCCGGCTGACGACGCGCAGCGTGGGGCGGATTGTGAAGACGATCGCGTTGAGCCGGGGGCTGGCGGCGGATGTGCATCCCCATACGCTGCGGCACGCGTTTGGGACGCACATGCTGGAGGAGGGTGCGGATCTGCGGGCGATCCAAGAGATGCTGGGCCATGAGCGGCTATCGACAACGCAGAGATACACGCAGATGACGGTGGGTCAGGTCCAGCGGGTGTACGACGAGACGCATCCGCGGGCCAGGTAGGGCACTGAAGCAAGCAGTGAAGGGACATGCCTGTGCTACTTACCCCGCAAGGAGTTGCCTACAGTGCTCACTTTGATTTCGACCGTATCGAATCAAATGTGAATTTTGTAGAAGAACTGGAGACTTATTGTTGGGTGAGCGCCGCAGTGGATTGGCCACGGACGTGCTCTCACCCGGGCCGGGCCCATATTCCAAGAAATAGAAAGATCTAGAGGCAACCTCATGAAGCTTAAGAATTTCGCTCGTCTCGTTACACCCTGTGCTGCTATCGTGCTGTTTGCTGTAGGCAACGCCCATGCTTCGACCATCGCCGGCTCGATCTACTGCGGTATTTCCTCCAACACGCCGACGCTTGCGAACCTTTCCTCGGTCGCGACCTCTGCCAATCACTGCGCCGACTTCAACGCCACCGAGATCAACTTCCAATCGCCTCCGGGAGCCTACACGCTGAATGGATTTCTGACCTCTGAGGGTGCGAGCACCGGCGCCTCTGCCTTTTTCAACGGTTTTACGGGCACCAGCAGCCTGAACAACACCCTGTTTGTGTTTACGGGAACGGCGTATTTCCAGAATGGCCAAACGTTTACGGTCGGACATGACGATGGAACGCGGATGTATGTCGGCGGCAACCTGGTTCTCGACCAGCCCGGTCCGACCAGCTTCGCGACCTCCACCTACACCTACACGGGCGTGACGGGTAACCAGAGCTTCGAGTTCCTCTATAGCGAAGTGGTTGGACTTCCGGCCGACTACGTGACCACTCTTGGTAGCGCGCCTTCGGTTCCGGAGCCGGGCACATTTTTACTTCTGGGCAGTGGACTGCTGGGCGCTGCTGGTGCAATTCGCCGCCGCATGACGGCCTAACCTCCAGTGCCACGAACGCGGATCCTGGAGTGTCGATTTTTGCAGCTCCAGATCCGTGAAGTGCAAGGGACAGGCCAGCCGGCAGAGGAGGACGCTTGAAGAGCGATCCAGCACCTTTGCCGGTTTCCTTTGCGCGCACCTATCTGTGCGAACCTATGTTGGTCTCGAATTTGTTCGACAATGGTCTCGTTTCGGGAGCAAGGACGAGGGTGTTTTCGCCGGAAAGGTACAAGCGGGCGCGGGCTGTCTGAGTGGTTTCGGGACATTTGGTCGCTGCGCTGCTCAGAATGACGGGTTTTCCCCGGATTTTGCCTCGCTAGTACCGGGAGACGCCTGGGTCGATCGACCGCGACCACTGGTCGATGCCACCGGCCAGCGATTGTGCCTGGTCGAAGCCCTGCTGCCGAAGCCACATGGCGACGTTGAGCGAGCGGGCGCCGTGATGGCAGAGGACGACCAGCGGTTGGTCGGGATCGAGCTCCTGGTGGGCTCGCGAGGGGACTTCGCCCATGGGCATGAAGATGGAGCCCGGGATGGCGGCAAGTTGCACCTCCCAGAGCTCGCGGACGTCGAGCAGCGGTGGGGGATGGGGCTGTTGGAGAGATTGGGAGAGGGCGTCGACGGAGATCTCTGGCGGAAGCATGCAGGAACAGGATAACGAATCCGCCGCGTAAAGGTCGTACACTAGAGAGTCTCTCTGCGCGGAACGGAATTGCGGCAGACTTGTTTGACTGAAGGGATGGACGTGGCTTTGGAGAAGGTGCTGATTGTTGAGGACGAGGTGCATGCCCGCACGGGGCTGACGGAGCTTGTCGAGAGCTGGGGGTATCGGGCGGAGGGTGCGGCCGATGGGCAAGAGGGCCTGGAGCGGGTGAAGCAGTGGTCGCCATCGATCGTGGTGACGGATCTGAAGATGCCGCGCATGGATGGGATGGAGCTGCTGAGCCGGCTGGGGGAGATGTCGAGGCGGATCGCGGTGGTGGTGTTGACGGCGCAGGGCTCGATCGAGAACGCGGTGGAAGCGATGCGAATGGGGGCGTTCGACTACCTGCCGAAGCCTGTGGATCCGACGCGGCTCAGAGCGATTCTGCAGAACGCAAGCCGGCAGATGTCGGTGACCGAAGAGCAGACGATGGAGGAGACGCGGAAGCAGGTGCGGGAGACGGGCGCGCTGGGTCCGCTAGTGGGGTCGTCGCCGCAGATGCGGGCGATTTACCAGCTGATTGAACGGGTGGCGCCCTCGAACGTGAGCGTTCTGGTGACGGGTGAGAGTGGGACGGGGAAGGAGTTGGTGGCGCGCAGCCTCCACGATTTGAGTTCACGGCGCAACAAGCCGTTTGTGGCGGTGAACTGCGCCGCGATTCCGGAGACGCTGATCGAGAGCGAGATCTTCGGTCATGAGCGGGGGGCGTTTACGGGGGCGGTGGAGCGTCGCGCCGGGTGTTTCGAGCTGGCGGAGGAAGGGACGCTGCTGCTGGATGAGATTGGCGAGATGCCGGCGGCGACGCAGGCGAAGCTGTTGCGGGTGCTGGAGGACCGGCGGCTGCGACGGCTGGGATCGAAGGCCGAGACGCCGGTGGATGTGCGGGTGATTGCGGCGACGAACAAGGATCCGGAGAGGGCGGTGGCGGAGGGTGAGCTGCGGGGCGATCTGTACTACCGGCTGAATGTATTCTCGATCCAGATGCCGCCGCTGCGAGATCATCTTGGGGATGTGGGAGCGATCGCCGAGCGGATGATCGCGGACATGAATCAGCGCCACAGCTGCGTGGTGACGGGGCTGGAGCCGGCGCTGCTGGAACGGTTGAAGTCGTACCGGTGGCCGGGAAATGTGCGGGAGTTGCGGAACACCATAGAGCGGGCGACGATTTTAGCCGGCAGCGGACGCCTCGGGGTGGAGCATCTGCCGCCGCACTTCGGTGAGCCGGGGTTTGCGCCGCCCTCGACCGGACGGCCGCGATCGATGGCGGTGGGCGGGGTGGTGATGAGCGATGTGGCGGCGGAGGCGGAGCGATTCCGGAAGGAGGAGAACACCGTTCGCGTGGAGGTGGGGACGACGGTGGATGAGGCGGAACGGCAGCTGATTTTGAAGACGCTGATCTCGACCCACAACAACAAGACGAGGGCGGCGGAGATTCTGGGGATCAGCTCGAAGACGCTGCAGAACAAGCTGAAGGAGTATCACCAGAATGCGGTGGCGAGCGGCACTGGGGACAGGTCGGCGAACGGGGCGGAGTAGATGCGGCTGAAGACGAAGCTGGTGTTGTCCGCGACTGCCCTGACGTTTGCGATTGTGCTTGTGATGTCGACGATCTTCGTGAGTGAGCTGCTGCGGCAGCGCATTGAGCAGACGACCTCGGCAACCGAGGTGCTGGCGCACCAGATTGTGCTGGTGACGCTGCAGGCGCTGGAGACGGGGCTGCGAGCGCATCCGCCAAAGGACCGGAGCGAGGACGCGTTGCGGGCGTCGGTGACGGCGGCCTTGCGCAGCAACGATGCCCTGCTGCATGTGATGAATGCCATCGTTCGCTACTCCCTGACGGTGCAGGACGTGAGCGTGACGGACACGGCGGGGGTGACGCTGGTGAGCACCGATCCGGACGCGATCGGGCAGAGGGCTCCGGTGCGGGCGGGGCTGGGGCGGGTGAAGGAGGGGAGCTTCTGGTCGCAGACGGCGGAGCTGTTCGGGAAACCTCGAGTGCTCGATCTTTCGGAGTCGATACAGAGGGATAAGAAGCCGTTCCTGGCGATACACCTGGGGGTGCGGTCGTCGTTTCTGCGGGCTTCGTATGAGCCGTGGCTGCGGACGGCGCTGGTGTTTGCGGTGATGGCGGCTCTGACGTCGATGGCCGCGGCGGCTCTGCTGGCGAATCTAGCGCTGGGCCCGATCGAGCAGATCAGCAAGCAGCTGGAGCATCTGGGGGTGGTGAAGGGCGCGGAGGAGGCGACCACGGAGGAGGAGCAGAAGACGAAGCGGGACGCGGTGGTGCGGGTGACGCGTTCGATCGACAGGCTGGGGGAGCAGATGCGGTCGACGGAGGCGGGATATACGGCCTTGCGGACGAATCTGAACAAGATGCTGGACACGCTGCGGGACGGTGTGTTGCTGTTCACCGAGGATGGGCGGGCGGCGATGGCGTCGGAGGCGGCGGCTTACTTTCTGGACAAGCCGGAGGATGAGCTGGTGGGCAGCGGTGTGAGGCAGGTGTTCGACGAGCATACGGCGCTGGGGGCGGCGGTGCTGCGGGCGTTCGAGGCTGGGCGGCAGGTGAGCGGGGAGAGTGTGCGGCTTGAGGATGGCCGCGAGGTCCAGTTCTCGCTCGACCGGATCCATGATGGGACGGGATCGGGTCTGGCGATGGGAACGCTAGTGACGCTGCGGGATGTAGAGTCGGCGGCGCAGCTGGAGCAGGAGCTGGAGGTTTCGCGGAGGCTGGCGGCGGTTGGACGTTTGACGGCTGGGGTGGGGCACGAGGTAAAGAACCCGATCAATGCGATGGTGGTGCACCTGGAGCTGCTGAAGAGCAAGCTGGCCGGTACGGACGGCCTGGCGATGAACGGGGCGCAGCGGCATGTCGAGATCCTGGCTGGAGAGATGCAGCGGCTGGACCGCGTGGTGGAGACGCTGGCGGACTTTTCGAGGCCGATGGAGCTGCACCTTGCGGACCGCGACCTGCGGGATGTGGTTGCGGCGGTGCTAGAGCTGACCGGCGCGGAGATGGAGGAGAACGGGGTGCGGGTGCTGATCGACGTTCCGGGGGAGCCGGTCGTCTCCAGGGTGGATGCGGAGCTGATGCAGCAGGCTCTGCTGAACCTGATGCTGAATGGGATGCAAGCCATGCCGAGTGGGGGAACGATGCGGATCTCGATGCGCCGGGAGCATCAATTCGCGGTCGTCCAGGTGGCGGATGCGGGAGAGGGAATTCCACAGGAGGTGCTCCCGCGTATCTTCGATCTGTACTTCACGACCAAGGCGAAGGGCAGCGGGATCGGGCTGGCGATGACGTACCGGATACTGCAGATGCATGGCGGGGCGATGGAGGTACGATCTTCGACGGACGGGGCATTGCGTGAACGTGGAACGACGTTCACGTTAAGGCTGCCGCTGGTTCCAACGGGTGGCGAGATGCGGAAGACGGGCGCCATGTCTGGAAGAGCCGGGCGGGGCCCAGGAGAGCGGGTTTGATGCGGCGCATGGGAGCATCACGAAGAGCGCGGGCGGGGGTGATGGCGGCCGCGATGGCGCTGGTCCTGAGTGGATGCGCGCTGCACCGCAACGTTCAGCCGTTTGTGCTTCCGCCGTTCACGCCGGTCGAGCTGGCGGAGGTCGCCGCCCCGGCCGATCCGCCGATGGTTGAGATGGATGAGGATGACGAGGAGGACCTGCCGCCGGTGCCGGTGGCGGAGGGGGCGAGCGTACCGAAGCGGCAGCGGCGAAGAGTGGTGAAGGCGGCGGTACCGAGCCCGCCTCCCGACGCACCGGTACAGGTGACGGCAGCGGCCCCGCCGACCGAGACCGCCAGCGTGATTGGGGAGTTTACGCCGGGCGGCGATCTGGATCCCAAGGCGCAGAAGGAGGCGGCAGATCTGATTGCGGCCAATGACAAGCGGCTGAGCGCGCTGCCCGCGGATGTGGCGCGAGGCCAGGCGGGGCTGGTCAGCAATGTGCGCAACTTCCAGAAGCAGGCTCAGGAGGCATTGCGGGCGGGCGATGCGGCGGGGGCGAAGACGCTGGCGACCAAGGGCAAACTGCTTTTGGACGATTTGGAGAAGGCCGCGGGGATGTAGGCGACCGACATATTGTGGAGGGTCTGGCTTTCGGAGATGCTGGGATGTAGCGAACAGAATCGCGATTTCGAACAAACCACAGGTTCCTTCGACTTCGCTCAGGACGGGTTCTTCGGCTACCCCTCACGCGGTATTGCTGCGAGAGCCTGCCCCCAGGATTACATGTTATTCAAAGGGCGCGGGGCTTGCGGGTTGGGTGCTGGAAACGGCTATTGTGGACTGCGGCGGGGCAGAAGCGGTAAGAGAGCGGATGCAGGCCCCGGGCCAGAGGTTTGACTCATAATCCCAGGGCACAGGCCGCAGCGCAGATCCGATGTGACGTTCAGATCGCGCCTATCTGTTGCAGGATGCCGAGCTGATCCGAGCTTCCCCAGCGCTCGACCATCATGGCGTCAGAGTTGAAGCGGGAGATCTGGAGGCCACGAGCGCGGATTCTGCGTCCGGTGGGGGGGACACCGAAGAAGTTGCCGCGATGGGTTCCTGTGATGGTGTAAGCGAAGGCGACGTTTTCGTCATCGGCGACCATCTGCTCCACATCGACGGCGAAGTCGGGAAAGGCTTCGATCATCTGTTTAAAGAGAGAGATGTAGCCCGCGGGGCCTTTGACCTGTCCGGGTGCGGGATCGTGGTCGATGCAGTCCGGGGCGACGAGCTGCTCCATGTCGGAGAGGTTATTGGTGTTAACGGCTTTTCCGAAGCGTTCCTGTGCGGCGATATTATCGGCTTTGCTCATGTTCGCTTAGATGCGGATGGGCCGGAGCGGATGGAGGACTGTCGCCGGCGGGAATGAAGATTCGGAAGACGGTTCCGCTGCGGGACCCTGCCCTGGCCGGGCAGCTGCGAACCCGCATGGAGCCGTTGTGGCGATGGACGATCTCCTGCGAGATCCAGAGACCGAGGCCGGTGCCGGTGATGCCTTTGGTGGAAAAGAACGGCTCGAAGATTCGCTTGAGGGTGGAGGGGTCCATCCCGACGCCGTTATCGGCGACCGTGACGGTGACGCCGGCACTTCCGGAGAGGGTGGCGGGGGCGGTGCGGAGGACGATGCGGCCGCCTTCGGGGAGGGCGTCCATGGCATTTCCGATGAGATTTGCGAGGACCTGGCGGATCTCGCCATCGTGCGCGAAAACGGCGGGGATGGGCCGGAGGTCGCGCACGATCTCGATCTGTGCCCGGCGGAGGCGCGCCTCGAAGATGGTGAGGACGGTATCGATCAGATCGTGGATATCGGCTACCGCAGGGCGGGTGGACCGCCGATAGAAGCGAAGGGTTTGCATCGTGATCTGGGCGACGCGGACGAGCTCTTTCTGGGCGAGGTCGAGATAGTTTCGGCCATCGGGCGTGAGGTCGGTCTGGGAGATGAGGTAGAGGCAGTTGGTGATGGCTTCGAGGGGGTTGTTGATTTCGTGCGCGATAGAGGCGGCGAAGCGACCGGCGACGGCGAGTTTTTCGGTGCGGCGCAAGGCCTCCTCACTCTGTTTCTGGAGGGTGAGATCGGCGACGAAGGCGGCGGTCTGGCGCAGGTGGGCGGGCTGCTCGGGATTGAGGATCGCGACTCCGAGGAGGACGTCGACGGTCTGCCCGGAGGTGGTGACACAAACGGCGTCGAAGGGCTCGGTGGTGAGGTGGTTGGGGTTGAGGTTGCTGACGGCGGGGCAGATGGCGCTGAGGAGGACATGGCCGGCGGTGATCTCTCCGGGGGCGTACCCGAGGAGCCGCTCGATAGCGACGTTAGCGTAGGAGATGCGGCCGGAGGCATCGCAGATGGTGAAGCCGAGCGGCATCGCTTCGACGAGGCGATGGAAGCGGGCTTCGCTGGCGCGGAGAGCCTGCTCGGCGACGAGTCGTTTGCGGCGGGCGGAGGCTTCCTTGAGTTCGCGTTCGAGGGCGGGGACGAGGCGGGCGAGGTTCTGCTTGGTGACGTAGTCATGGGCGCCGGCGCGCATGCTCTCGACGGCCATCTCCTCCGAGATGGCTCCGGAGAGCATGATGAAGGGGATATCGAAGGCCGTGGTGCGGAGGAGATGGAGGGCGGCGGGGCCGCTGAAGTGGGGGAGGTTGTAGTCGGCCAGGATGATGTCGGGAAGATCTTCGGCCTGGAGAGCGGAGGCCATCTCGCCGGCGGTTTCGACGCGGGTGATGGCGGGGGCGAAGCCGTTACGGCGGAGGTGGCGCTCGAGCAGGAACGCATCGTCGGGATTGTCTTCGACGAGGAGAACGCGGAGAGGTTGCGGATCTAGATCTTCGGCGGGCATTCGTTGAGCACCAGCCAGTACATTCCGAGCTGCCGGGTGGCTTCCGCGAAGTCGTCGAAGTTGACCGGCTTGCGGATGTAGCTGTTGACCCCGATCTGATAGCTGCGGACCAGGTCGCGCTCCTCATCGGAAGAGGTGAGGACGACGACGGGGATCATGCGGGTGGCCTCGCTTTCGCGGATACGGCGCAGCACTTCGAGGCCATCGACTTTGGGGAGCTTGAGGTCAAGCAGGATGACCTGGGGGCGGACGGCGTCCGGGCCGAGGAGCATATTGATGGCTTCTTCGCCATCCCGGGCGACGCGGACATTGTTGGCGATGTCGGATTTTTTCAGGGCACGGATCGTGAGGAGCTCGTGATCCGGGTCGTCCTCGACCAGAAGAATGAGACGTCCGGGTTCGGCCATGGGGATTATCGTAACGTAAACCAAAACGTCGCGCCAAGGTCGACGGCGCTGTCGGCCCAGATGCGGCCGTGGTGGCGGCGGATGACGCGGGCGACGGTGGCGAGGCCGATGCCGGAGCCTTTGAAGTCCTTGTCGCCGTGGAGGCGATTGAAGGCGGTGAAGAGTTTTTCGGCGTAGTACATATCGAAGCCGGCGCCGTGATCGCGAACGAACCAGGCCTCCTGCGCGGGGTCCCAGCCGATCTCGACCTCCGTGACGGGTTTGTTTGAGGAGAACTTGACGGCGTTGCCCATGAGGTTTTCGAGAGCGACGCGGAGGAGCTTTGGGTCGCCGTTGGCTCGCATGCTGCTTTCGATGGCGAACGTGAGGTTGCTGCCGGGGTTCTGCTCGCGGAGGTCGGCGGCGACGGACTGGGCGAGCTCGCTGAGGTTGAAGTCTTCGCGCGTGATTTCGGCGCGGGTGATGCGGGAGAGCTGGAGGAGAGCGTCGATGAGCTGGCCCATGCGCTGGACGCCGACGCGGACGCGTTTGATGTAGTCGCGACCGACGTTGTCGACGGCTTCGGCGTAGTCCTCTTCGAGGGCGAGGGAGAAGCCGTCGATGGTGCGGAGGGGAGCGCGGAGGTCGTGGGAGACGGAGTAGCTGAAGGCTTCGAGCTCGCGGTTGGTGGTTTCGAGCTCGGCGGTGCGCTGGCGGACGCGTTCTTCCAGAGTGACGTTGAGCGCAAGGATCTCGGCGGCGTTGATCTCGATCTGCCGGTGGGAGATGGCAAGGTTCTCGGCGGCGGACTCCGTGGCGAGGCAAAGGTTTCGCTCGCGAGCGAGGTGGCGGAAGACGAGGACGATGAGGACGAGATCGAGCGTGCTGGCGAGAGCGACGGCGAAACGGGCGCGGCGGCTGCTAGCCTGGGCTTCCGCTGTGCGGGTCGCGAGGAGGGTGCGCTCGGAGGCCTCCATCTGGTCGGCGATGCGGCGGACAGTATCCATGGAGGCTTTTCCGGTGCCGCTGATGGAGAGGCTCTGGAGCTCCGTACCGGATCTGGAGCGACGCATGTCAATCGACCGCTGAAGTAGGGCGAAGCGCTGCGTGAGGAGGGTCCGGAGCTCACCGAGCCGGGCCTGCTGGGCGGGGTTGTCGGCGGTGAGCGATCGAAGGCGGTCGAGCTCGTGGGGGAGGTCGCGGACCGCGGATTTGTAGGGCTCGAGGTAAGCTTCATCGCCGGTGAGGAGGAAGCCGCGGTTGCCGGTCTCCGCGTCGACGGAGGAGCTGAGAATGCGCTCGACCTGGTTGATGACCTGCCAGGTGTCCTCGACCCGGTGCTCGCTGCTGAGCAGGACCTGGACGGAGCCGAAGGCGAACCAGGCGTTCAGGGCGACGACGGCGATAGCCAAGAGCAGTAGCGCGGCCACGAGCTGGTCGGCCTGAGGCTTGATCGTTCGCTTGATCGTTCGCTTGATCTGGGGCTCCATGGTGTCCGCCACATTTTACGGGGTGACGCCTTGGGCTCAGGGCTGACGGGTGGATACGGTGTGATGAAGGGGTAACGGCTTGTGTGGGGTGGGAAGGGGACCAGATGGGGCAGGTCCCCTTCGAGGGATGGTGGAGAGAGGCAACGACGGGATCAGGAGAAGGAGCTGTCGTCGCCGCCGGAGTCGAAGGAGCTATCGCTGCCGGAATCGAAGGAGCTGTTGTCACCGGAGTCGAGCGAGCTGTCGTCGTTGCTGGCGTAGTCGCTGCCGGTGTCGGCTGAGAGATCGGCGTTGCCGGAGAACTGGTCGTCGGAGTTTCCGCTGTTCTCCAGGCTGTCGGAGCTATCGTTGCGGCGGTCTTCGATGTCGTTTGAGAGGCCGCCGCTGCCGCCGCGATCGGAGCCGCTGTCGCCGTAGTAGTTGTTGACGATCTCTTCGCGCGGCGCGCCACCACCGAAGCCACCGAAGCCTTGTCCGCCGCCGAAGCCACCGCCGCCGCCCCCGAAGCCGTGCATCAGGGACTCGACGCCTTGAAAGGCCAGAGCTCCGGCGGCGACGCCTGCGGCGGTCTGCATGGCGCCGCGAAGGAAGCCACCGCCCTGCGGGGCAGCAGAGGAGGGATTGCCGAACTGGCCTCCGGCGGGAGCCGCGGGAGCATAGCCGGCCGGCGGTGGGGCGTAGCCCGAGACAGGGGTGTAGGGCTGGCTCGAACTGGCGGGCCTAGGAGGGGGCGGAGGCGGAGGTGGGTCGTTGTGGCCGAGCAGGCTGCCGAGAAAGCTGGTGGCGTGACGGGGCTGTTCCTGCTGCTGCTGGCGGGCCTGATCCAGCTTCGATTTGAGATCGGAGAGCTGATTTTGGGCCTGGTCGAGGGCGTACTTCTGCACGAGGACGGTTTGCGCGAGGATGTAGAGTGCGTCCGGGTTGCGACCGAGGGACTGCTGGAGGAGATGTTCGGCGTCTGCATCTTTGTCCGGAAGCCTGGTCTGCTGCACGCGGTCGATGAGGCCCTGGATCATCTCTTGTTCTTGTGGAGTCATGGCGCTGTCGTTCTCCCTTGAAGCCGGCGATGCTGCCCAGACTTCGGCTTGAGTGACGTACGTTGGAGGGAAAGGTGTGGTTCCGCTCGGGCACGTACAGGGAGATTGGATGCGGGATGGGCGGCTCGTGGGCGGTGCGGAGGGCGACGGGTGAGACGAATCTACGCTTTCTGACCGAGGCCGCGCTCTTGCGGGGAGACGCTCCCGTGGGATTTGGGGATGAGTTGGCGCGCTCAGAAGGATGCGAAGATCGTGCCGATTCCGTGCTGGTATCGAAAAGGACAGACGGAGGTCCTTCGACTGCTGTGCTCACGATGAGACTGTGAGCACCTCGGCTCAGGATGACAGATCTCTTTCTGCACAGAAACGGCCTTCTGCAGAGAAGTGCCCAGTTCACGATCAGAAAGGCGCCCTAATGGACGGTCTTCATACGGCGGGACATGAAATCCATGAGGAGGTAGGAGCCGAGGCGGTCGGGGCTGGTGAAGTAGGCCTTGCCGCGACACATGGCGGAGACCTTTTGGACGAACTGCATGAGGGCGAAGTCTTCGGCGAGCATGAAGGTGTTGATCATGATGTTGGAGCGCTTGCAGCGGGCGACCTCTTCGAGGGTTTCGGAGATGACGAGGGGGTCAAGGCCGAAGGCGTTCTTGTAGATGCGGCCGTCGGGGAGGGTGAGGGCGGAAGGCTTGCCGTCGGTGATCATGACAATCTGCTTCATGTCCTTGGTTTGACGGGCGAGGATGCGCTGGGCGACGCGGAGGCCTTCGCGGGTGTTGGTGTAGTGCGGGCCGACTTTGACGCGGGGGAGCTGGCCGATGGGGATCTCTTCGGCGGTGTCGTGGAAAAGGACGAGGTTGAGGGTATCGCCGGGGAACTGTGTGCGGATGAGATGGGCGAGGGCCATGGCGACGCGCTTGGCGGGGGTAAAGCGGTCTTCGCCGTAGAGGATCATGGAGTGCGAGCAGTCGAGCAGGACGACGGTGGCGCAGGAACTCTGGTAGTCCGCTTGGTGGACGTGGAGGTCGGAGTATTCGAGATTCAATATTCCACCGACGCCTTCGGGGGTGCCGTTTTCACCGGATGTGAGGCCTTCGCGGGCGAAGACGGAGGAGAGGGTGGCGGTGATGTCAAGGTTCAAGGTATCGCCGAACTCATATTGCTTGGAGGAGCCGTTGGTTTCGACGCCTGAGGCCTCGTGGCGGGTATCGTGGCGGCCTAGCGAGGAGCGGCCGAGGGGGCCGAGGAGCTCGCGGAGAGCCTTGTAGCCGAGAAAGTCCATGGCTTTGTCGGTGACTTCGAAGCGGGCTTCGCCGTTGCCGTCGCCTTCTTGCCCCTGCCCCGGCTCGCTGGGCTCTTCGGCGTTGATGAAGTTCTGCTCCTGCATTTTCTGGATGATCTGGTCGATGAGCTCTTCCACCTGGTCTGGGGAGAGGGCTTCGAACTTTGCCTGGGCCTCGTCGTCGAAGAGCTCGCCGGACTCGAGCGCCTGTTTGATGGCGTCGCGGAGGTTCTCCTTGGTCTGCTCGCCATCGAACTGCTGAAAGCGGGACGTGGGGTCCTGGAAGCCGGAGTCGAGGAGGAAGTCGGAGAGGGCCTGCATGAGGTCTTCGAGGCCGAAGGCGGAGGCGAGGTCGCCGGTGAACTTGGTGTAGCGGATGCGTTTCATATAGGCCCTGTATCCAGATTAGACCTGTAGAGAGGGTCGTGGGGATCAGGGGCGGCTCGCCACTATGAAATACTCGCGTCCGTTTAGAAAAAAGCTGCTCCATACTTTTGCGGTAACGCATCGGAGGCACGGCCTGGTTCCATTGCCGCAAGGAACGGTCCGCGCTTATGCGCCAGGGTACGCAGGATCCGGGGGTAGGCGGGAGCGGGGAGTACACGGGAGCGGACGGCCGAGTACAACAGCCTTAGGGATGTCTGGCCGGGGGGAGGTGGAAGACGACACCGGTGCTGAGAAAGGCGAAGGCTGCCTTGTTGTTGGGCGAGGAACCGCCTGCTGCTCGTCATGGTCGGACGGATCGCCAAAGGCAGGCATTCCGCTGAGTCGTATTCCGTAGGCGATCGGATAGTAGATTTCACCATCCGACATCGATTGTGTCCATAGGCCTGAGCTGGAGCAATTGACCGGCTACGTTCGTGAAGGCGACACGGTGATCTGCCACTTGATGGATCGGCTCGCACGCAACCTGGATGATCTGCGCAAGGTGGTCCTCGGCTTCACGGATCGTGGCGTTCACGTACGGTTCGAAAAAGAGAACCTGACCTTTACCAGAGAGGATTCCCCGATGTCGCATCTGCTCCTGAGCGTACGTCGGACGGAAGCATTGTCTCAATCCAGCGCAGACGGAAAGAACTGAGGAGACGTGTAGCTGCTGGGGAATCCAAAACAGCGCTTGCCGGCGAGCTGGGCATCAGTCGTCAAACTCTTTACAGATACGCTGCAGGAGCAGGGAAGTGAAATTGAATCGCCAACGCGTAATGCACTGCCCTTGCGGAAAGGCAAAGGTGCTCGCGCTCGGCTTGTGTTCGAGCTGCTACACGCTGAAACGGCAGGATGAGGCCACTTTGGTGGGCTACGGGAAGCAGTTCTGGAGCGGGATGGCTACCGTTGCCGCGTGTGCGATGTCTCGGGCCGGGACAAGCGCTCTATCATCGTGCACCACCGCGTACCCGGTAGGTCCATGCTGAGATTATTGTTGTCACTCTGCCCCGGTTGCCACGCCAAGGTCCATCGAACAAAAGCAGTTCTATTAGCCATGCCGCCGCTGTTACTCGTGCTGTGGCGAGAGCAGCACCCGAACGGACATGAACAAGTGCAACTCGACTTCACGATCTCCGATGGACGGCTATGTCGTTAGAATTATGCTGACGATCAATTTGCCAGCTCGAAACCCACAATGAGGCTGTCCGCTGAGCATCGGAGGCCACGTGCCGCACGCCCGCGCACGGCACCTTGACCACAAGAAGAGGCTCGGGATAGAGAGTCTCCTATAGAGCCACATCTAGGACCGTCCCGTTACGGGTGGATGTGGCCTAGTTGATTGTGATCTGATACCTCGAAGATCTTCCGTCGCTCGTTGTGGCAACGATGGTATAGGCGCCCTGCCGCGCTGAGATGGAAAGCGGCAGGTCTACAAGGAGGTGCGGGGATGGTGCTCTAACAATGCGGGTGGTAAGCTTCTGGCCGGCGTACTCAAAGGTAATGAACTGGTCGAGTACCGTGCCAGAGATGGAGACAGTGGGATCTCCAACCTTTGCAATGGCTCCCGGCGTCAGCGAGGGAGTTGGTGCGGCTGGCGGATCAAGGCTGGGCACCGACGCAAGCAAAACTTGCCTAGCCGTTCGATATTGTTTTGTGTCGAAGGGCGATAGTGTCATGCCGGTGCATGTATAGGATGCCAGTTTCATTTCCTGATCGACGACGAGCGATCAATGCTCCGTGCCTTTGTGGATTAGCTTGGCCCACCGGCTTCGTATCGGGCAAGCAGCCGGTACGCCTAGCGTTCGCTGATCGCCAGCACGTCCGCTCCCGCCCGCGATTGTTCAGCGATGATCTGCTGCCGATCGTAGGACAACGTAAGCTGGGCTCCTACGTAGCGCTGTTCACGATGGCACAGGATTTCCGTCAGTCGTGATGCCGGTACGTTCAGCGTGCGGTGCAGGTTGTCGGGCTTCGCAGGCGGGATCGCGAAGCGTTCGTTGAGCGCTCTATGAACCCAGGCAGGAAGGCGTTGCCGGCGTCCACGCTGCTAATCTCGTCAAGCCTGGATATGAACAACAACGGTGCCGGAATCGCACGTGAGCGTCCGTCAACGTTCGCTCGCGATTACTGGACCCAAAGAACTCTAGATTTCATGAATGACGTCGCCAAAGGAAAGATTATGGTGATAGACAAAGATACAAAGAAGGCTCGGAATACAGATGCAAATGATGTCTATCATGAGCCATACGACGTACCGTATCGCCCTGATCCAAAGCCGGATCACGACTTCCTGAATGACAATAATACTGAGATAGTATAATGTCTTATCGTGAAATCATCGACAGGTTTCGCCCGTTCCCAGACGTTCTGCCAATCAATTGGCCTCAACCTGGTATTCAGCCCCAGCCGGAACCCCAAGTGGTCCGGGAGTATGAGGTAGACGCGTTCATCGAGAACGTATTCGAACAGCTCTACCAGGGCCAACCGGACTGGCGTCGTCTGAGCTACTCAAGGCCAAGCCGGTTCGTCGAAGACAATATAGCTGATCACTCCATCCTTGTTTCCCGGATTCGCGAATGTAGGGATGCGATTGTAGACTTGGAAGCAGCACGTATCCGTACTGGACTAGCTTATTCAGCAGCCAAGGCAAATGCCCAGGCTGACCTTGAGCTTGAGTTGGCTAAGGCTGATGATGTTGAACGGATCCGCAAGGCTGCTGAAGCCAAGAGAAAAGTTTCTGACGATACGGTCTTAGCTCTACAAAGTCGCCATTCGCTCCCCGGCGGTGCCCTAAATTTCAATGAACGACGCCGAAGGCTGGAGAACCAGATCAAAGTCGATCTTGCGGCGGCACATGACCGTGCTCTCGCAGTGATGGCGGGGCTGGATCAATTAAATGTCCCCCCTCGACTTCAAGAGGATATTGAGTTTCCAACTCAAGACCGCCGGCGATACGCCGCCTTTGACGGCGCAAGATTCTTTGACGACTGGATTGGCTGGAACCAGCGGGTCCTGAACTACGTAGAAAAACTGCAGAATGAGCAGGTGCTGCAGCAGGTCTCGATTTCACTTGGTTTGAAACCGCGCTTCGTTAACATCGTCCTTAGCGGCCTCGCACCTGCCGAGGCCCGCCCCTATCTGCCTAGCCTCGCCGAGCGGGAAATTGATCAAACGGGCGTGCTGGTCCAAGACTTGGTCGGAGCTCTTAAGCGGCGCGAAACAGTCAGGTTCCTCATACGTCGCCACACTGTGGGATGGCCGTTCCAAGGCGAGATTGGATCATCATTGGCATTACGTTCAATCGGACTGACGGCATCTCTCGCCGAAGATCAACGGTCAAAGTGGCGCTTCGCAGCGATTCTGCGAACGCCTGACTTAACGGTTGTAACGCTGACGAACATACCATTGCTGTCCGAAGGACCAGCTTGGCTCTCCGACCCGGCATTTCTCAACCAAGACCCCCGGGGCAAATGGACCTTGGAGCTTAGCCTTGACCCCCTGCATGATGTGGCAGCAGGCAGCGAAGTTAAGCTTGATCCCAATCAATGGCCTCTCCTAGACCTTCAACTGCACCTTCGGGTCGCAGTAATGATGCCATCACTCGGCGCATGGGATCCCGAGCCTGAGTTTGGTCCGTTACGCTTCGAGTGATTTCCTTCGAGCTGATGTTCGCGATGGTCGGCTTGCGGGAAGGCGGGGCACGCATTCTGCCATGTCGCTGCTAAAAGATCGTCTGCGCTAGGTGCGCTTGGCGGAACGGTCTTCACCAGGTCGACTGCATGCTGCCGGATGCCGGCGTTCACGCTGCGGTTCGACGTCTGACCACGAGCCTTGTGGATCAGCTCGGCGCCACCTCCGTCGTCATACCTGGCCAGCAGGCGTTGCGCCTGCCGCACACTCACGTTCAACACACCCGCGGCCGACTCCGTCGTCCGCCGGGCCGGCCAGCTCCTCAGTCAGAACTTCGATCCGTTGCAGGTCTCGCTTGCTCATCTGTACCCAGCCCAATCCGTCGCCTCACAGTCCCACTCAGCAGGGACCTCCGGCGACATTTTGGCTTTGCAGAGCTACGACATTATTGCTTTGCGCCTATACATCCTGTGGGTGCTCATTATAACTGACAGACACGTCGCTCGTTAGAAGAGACAGTATAGGACCTTATATATATAAGGTCGTCGTCGTGCGGTGCGTAATGTGGGAACCGCCGTTCTTTGGCGGTTTCCAAGGGCTGTGGGAAGAGTGGGACAGTTTCATCGTTCCACGCTTTCCATCAGCCCGTCATTTCCACCGCTTTGAGCGGCGCGAACATTGCGGCAAAGCGCGGCGGCCGTTTCGTGTAGCCGTTCTTTTCGCTGTTGGTCTGGACTCTCGGTGTTGGCCGCTGATCCTGCTGCGCTTTGATTAGTGAGAGCGCATGACCGAGGCGCTTGTTCTCGACGATCGCTGCAGGGTTGACGCGCTGGTCCTTGTCGAAGGTGCGGTAGGGAAGCATATGGCCCTTGGATCGCACCTCCAGCCGGCCATCCGGGAAGTCGTACAGATCGACGTACTGGCCGGCGAGGCCTTCGCTCAACTCACTCCGCTCCAGGATGATCTGTTTGCGGTCGTAGGCCAAGGTGAGCTGATCGCCAACATGCCGCTGTTCGCGGTGGCAGAGAACGTCGTTGAGCCGGGAGGGCTTGAGCTTGAGCGGCTGATGCAGGTCGTTAGTCCTGGCAGGCCGCACCGCGAACCGTTCGTTGAAACGGTACACGAACCCAGGCAGGAACACGTTGCCGCCCTCGATGCTGGATACGTTCTCGATCCGCAACTCTTTCACCAGCCGGTCCTGCAGCGTGCGGTTGGCTCGTTCGACGCGACCCTTTGCCTGGCTGGACTTCGCGCAGATGATCTCGATGTTCAGCTCCGCCAGCGCACGGCCGAACTGCGTCATGCCGGCACCGCCCTTCGCCTCAGGCCGGTTCACACGAAACACCGAGTGCTTGTCGGAGTAGAACGCGACGGGACAGCCGTGTGCATCGAGGTAGCTGCGCAGCGCTTCGAGAGTAGCTCGACGTGCTCTCCGACGGCACGAAGCTGAGCTGCATCAGTCGGCTGGTCGCATCGTCGATGAAGACCAGCAGCGTGCAGGCTCGCTGCGCTGCTCGAACCAACGGTGCTCCGAGCCGTCGATCTGAACCAGCTCGCCATAGCTCTCCCGCCGCAGACGAGGCTGGTGGAAGGTGCGCCGCTGCTTGCGCGACAGCCACAACCCATCTGCAACCATCCACCGTCTGAGCGTCTCCCGTCCAACCTTGATCGAGTGCTTCTCGAACAGGACCTCGGTCGCAAGCGTTGGTCCTAAGTCTGAGTAGCGCATCCTCACCAACTCGACTGCATACTCCCGTACACCAGGGTTCATCTGCCGGTTCGAACCCCGGCCACGTGCCCCGTGGATCACCGAAGAGCCACCATGCTCCCGGTACCGCGCCAGCAGGCGATACGTCTGCCGCCACGCCAGCCCCAGTACCGCCGCCCCAGACTCAACTGACCGCCGCCCAGCTAATATCTCCGTCAGCACTTCGATCCGCTTCAGATCCCGTTCACTCATCCGGACAAGTCCCATCCCGTTAGTGTCATTTCTAATGGGCGAGAACCTGTCATTTCTAATGGGGCGCTACACATCCTGTTGGTGCAAAGCGAAAACGTCGCGGCTTCTGCAAAGCGGTTTTGTCATCATAAAGCGTCGTAGCAGTCGTGCGGTGCGTAATGTGGGAACCGCCGTTCTCTGGCGGTTTCCATGGGCTGTGGGAAGGGTGGGACGGTTTCATCGTTCCACCCTTTCCATCAGGCCGTCATTTCCACCGCGGGCGCCGCCGCGATTTTCGCTTTGTAATTGGGCCCGTAGAGCTGACGAGGGTTCTTCTTGTAGCCGGTCTTCTCGCTGTTGGTCTTGATCTTTGGCTCGTTCTTAAGATCCTGTTGTGCCTTGATGATCGTAAGAGCATGGCTGAGTCGCTTGTTCTCGACAACCGCAGTGTGGCTGACACGCTGATCCTTGCTGAAGACGCGATAGGGAAGCGTGTGACCCTTTGATCGGACCTCGAGCGTCCCATCCGGGAACTCGTAAAGATCAACGTACTTGCCGGCCAGACCTTCAGAGAGCTCGCTACGCTCCAGGATGATCTGCTTCCTGTCATAGGACATGGTCAGTTGATCGCTCACGTATCGCTGTTCACGATGACACAGGATGTCGTCAAGGCGATCGATTTTGACGTTGAGAGGCCGATGCAGGTTCTCAGGCTTGGCAGCAACCAGCGCAAACCGTTCGTTGAAGCGCTCCAGGAACCCTGGCAGGAACATGTTGCCGGTGTCCATGTCGCATACGTTCTCAAGCCGCAACTCTTTCACCAGGCGATCCTGCAGCGTGCGGTTGGCTCTCTCGACGCGGCCCTTGGCCTGGCTGGAGTTCGCGCAGATGATTTCGATGTTTAGCTCTGCCAGCGCACGGCCGAACTGCGTCATGCCAGAGCCACCTTGTGCGTCGCGGTTGATCCGAAACACCGAATGCCTGTCCGAGTAAAAGGCCACCGGGCATCCGTGGGTGGCGAGATATCCTTGCAGCGCCTGGAAGTAAGAGCCCGTGCTCTCGCTTGGAACGAAGCGCAGATGCATCAAGCTGCTTGTGGCATCGTCGATGAAAACCAGCAACGTGCAAGGCTCACCCCGGCCCTCGAACCAGCGATGTTCGCTGCCGTCGATCTGAACCAGTTCGCCCCGACACTCACGTCGCAGCCGCGGCTGATGGAAGCTCCTGCGCTGCTTGCGTGACAACCACACGCCGGCCTCGACCATCCACTTCCGCAAGGTCTCGCGTGAGACTTCGATTCCATGGCGCTCCAGCAGAACCTCCGCTGCAAGCGTCGGCCCGAAGTCACCGTAGTTCCGCCGCACGAGCTCCAGAACCAGCTCACGAACGCCTGATCCCAACTTG
>JAABUW010002932.1_pt1 | contig 25094 bp, 24 predicted proteins | sample 5560081 | NCBI WGS metagenome assembly JAABUW01 (sample SAMN10711882, study PRJNA513363) | rock metagenome | isolation source: Antarctica rocks | place: Antarctica: Victoria Land, Knobhead sud | reverse complement strand
CATACCTTATCTACCAAGTCATCTCGCATCGAGATCGCAATCCCTCAATTCTCCAATTCCTCTTCACACCACCAACAATGGCAATCTTTTCTAGTACATCTGCGACTGCGAGTGCGACTAAGCGAGTGCGACTGCTATTTCCGAGTGCGACTGCGACTGCGACTGCTATCGCCGAGTGCGACTGCGACTGCGACTAAGCGAGTGTAACTACTATCGCCGAGTACGACTGCTATCTCCGAGTGCGACTAGGCGAGTGCGACTGCGACTGCGACTGAGTGTGAGTTCGACTACGAGTAACTGGCGAATACCAGTCGTCCATGCGTTCAATCTAGGGAGATATCAAATAATCTGCAGGGGGGTGCGGGAGGCGGTATCAGAAGGAAATAAGCTACGAAGTATAGCATGTCTTAAAGAGGACACGTTTTCCATCTTTCTCCATAGTGAGGATTTGGACAAGGGCAACGTTGTATGAACGACAGGTGGAAAATGCGGGCGGATGCTACGAATTCCTGAGATCGCCAGTAGATACCCAGGTAGCCAATTCCACTCAAATACAGTCGTTTACTATAAATTCGAAGTATGAGTCCCATGAAACCCGAATGCCACCACCGATTCCATCTCCGCCCTCCCTAGCTCCTCAAACGCTTTCGCATCCAAGCATAATAGATAGCTCTTTCCCCTCGTCCCATCGAGAACCACACTCAACAACACCCCGTCATCTTCCTCCGTTCCCTGCGGATCCGGTAGGAAAATCGGCTCGCCGGGCGATTGTGCGTGGATGATGCGGGAGACGGCTGTTTGGGTGTGAGTGTCGTATTTGAGCAGGCCGTCTAGGAAAGTGGAATATCCCGCGTCGCTGACGCCGTAAATGTAGCGGCTGGGTTTTGTGGCATGGTGGGGATTGAAGGACGGGAGTTCGGGGGTGGAGTGTTTGGGTGCTGTGAAGAGGGTTTCAACAGGGGTTTTTGCGTTAGTCGGTGTGATGGTTGTGGTTCCTACGCTGGGGAGTTTGAAGCGGGTGAGTGATGCGCGAGAGGTGGATCCTTTCTCGCGAGAGTAATTGAGAGCTGATGGAGATGTGCTTTTCATGTTGTGGTAGTAGAATCGCTTTAGCACATCCATGTTCTCGTAGACTGGAATATCGGTGATGATATCCACCTTCCCGGCTTCGGTTTCCGAAGGTTGCTCCCATGCGTTGACAGGGTGGAATGCGAAGAAGGGATCCGATTTGAACATGCCCACGAGTCCTTTCCCACGCAATCGGTCTACTACAAGCCATAGATTCTTTTGTTTAGGATCGAAGTTCAGTGCGTCGAGCATATTTCTCGTCCACAGCACTTTCATGCCACCCATCGCGTAGTAAGCGGAGAAGATGCAGACGATCACGTAGCTCTCTGTCAGCATGATTGAATGGAGGTATGCGGGTCTGATACCGCCACCGGCGACTGTCGCTAGTATGGTGGCTTTGCCAGTCTTGGCGGAGACGCAGAAGACGCGATATACGGCTTGGCAACCGATTTCGAGGTTATAGTTGTACCAGTCTCCCGTGATAGGGTCGGTGCGGGAGTGAGCGCCTGTAAATGGGCCTTTGAGGTCCGGATGGAGCTTGGCATTGCTTGAGATTTCGACTGGGGCGAGGGTTGTGGGGTTGATGGATTGGAGGGTTGCATTGTCTGACTTTAGCCAAACATTCTTCAAATCCGAGGAAGAACTCTCTTCGGTGCTGTGTCGTTGGATGCCCCTATCCGACTGCGATCCAGGCATGGGCATGTTCGTTTTGACAGTGACACCGATGTTGTAATCTTCTAGCCCGTTCCCAAAGCGCCCTGTGGCGGCTTGGAAGGAGCTCATGACCTTGCGGAAGAACGACTCGCATGGATCTTGTTGCTGGCCAAAGCTGATGCTGTTGAATTTCCCAGCTTTGCGAATCTTTTCAATCATGCCGTTGCAGGTATGTCGAGAATTATATTTCACGCTTGTGATATACTTGCCATCCCCAGGCGGCGAGATCTCGAACCGATGCGTTTGAGCGAATCCATCGAACCAATGAGATGCGCTATAGATTTCACGTTTGCTGGTGGTGATTTGGTGGCCACCAGGACCGGTACGGTAGAGTATCCCACTTGAATTTTCAGTAATCAGGAAGAAAGATGATCGTTCAAGTTCGCACTTACGCAGCGTAAGCAGGTATCTTACCTGAAACCTTCAGCTCTACAGGTTCCTTCTCTTCGTGAAACGACTCAAACTGAGCGGGTACCGGTCAGTACCACCGTCATATCTGTCCTGCTGTTTAGACATACTCCAGCATCGTTTGGCCAATCGTTGAAAGCTGCTAATCCCCCATTCACTCCGTGGGGAGCCCTCGATGAGGCGATGATTTCGTCGCCAGACATCGTCAAGCTTCTACCATGGAATACACAAAGCAAAGAATGAGTAGTTGAGAGAAAGTCGACGGGCAAAGCTTGCTCTTGTATTAAGCAATGCTCGAGGCTCAATAAGCGAAATGAGGGGAAAGCTTCGAGGGGAGGTTGTTAACTACCTCGCTATTTCTTTATATTGTTCCGCTTCTAATCCTGAATCAGCCTGTCCTCGGTTGCAAACCAGGATTATCTCGTCCAAAAATACAAAGCTTTGGAGTATTAGCAGCGAAGGACTAATCGCGCGCTCTTAGCTCGGGTATAGTCAATGACGGCGCGTCTCAAGGCTCGATCCACTAACGCCAAACATGGGCCAAGTTGCGAGCCAGGTCTCAGAAAGGCAGCTCAACCGAAGAGTCAAAGATAGTTCTGCACTGATGCCACAGCGCACTTCGTCTCACAAAGATGCATGACAAGAAATCTCAGTCTTGACCTGTCTGCGTCTTCTTGCGAGGAAGCAGGCTCAAATATGGGCTTAAAGACCCTTTCTAAGTCTTCTCCTAAATTGGAAACCATTACACAGTACGCGTCTCGGTCTGATTGTGTCAACCGCTTCAAGGCTGTACACTGTCGCATGATTGGACGAAGAAGACTGGGGCCATCTTTCTGTGCCTTGGTGCTGATGCGGGGAGTCGGGGGAACTTTGATCCGATTATCGGGGTGATGTTTGACCGCTTGACGACGCTAATATTGTTTATCTCCCGAGGGTCGGTTGCAGTTCGAATCTTTGTGGCCTCCCTCGACTCCTGTAGCCAAACCCTTCGAGTTCCTCTGGCCTCTTGCTGTTCCATCTCCACAGGATCTCAAACATTGATAAGAAAACTTCCAGTGGAGCTTGGTTGAACTCTTCGTAATACTCTATGCGCCTGTAAAGAGGAAGACTACCAGCTTTGCTGCTTCGCCGTTGTTCCCTGGGCTTTTAATGGGCCGGGCTTGACTGCGTTCATGGCGGCTTGGTCATCAGTATCGACGGTACTGGATTCTTGAATGCATCCACATATTGAGCCCTGGATTCGAACCTAGCGTGGGAGATGTCATCTTTGTACACGGTCTTGGCGAAGACGTGATTGATGCTTGGAGCATAGGCTCTATCTACTGGCCTAGAAACCTAGGACTACTCCCGATTGATCTTCAAAATGTTCGAATACTGACGTGGGTAAACAAATTAGAGGTCGCTGACGTTCCCTCATTTCGCAGCGATTTCATTGTCTTGAACCCTGTAGAAGAGACCCTGTCCGACGCAGTTCACCAGAGAAAAGACCAGGAACAAGTAATTTTGCCTCCTTGTTTCGCAAATCTGTCGGTATTGCTCGCAGATTCTTCGCAAATTTTTAAAAGGTCACGTGTGGTTCGCTGCGAAAGGACTCGGCCTATCGCTTTGTTTGGGCGATTTCTAGCTTGGGCAGACTGGCAATCAAGCATGTAAAGAACATACGCAACGTATTGAATGACCATCCTTCAATCCCACGCTTGCCGAGAAGGTTGCTGATCCGCCATCCCAATATCCAGAAATAACACAGCTCGTACTCCAATATTCCAAAACAACAGGCGGTAAGAAATCCAAGGTGTTTAATATTTCCTAAAGTCACAGAGTTATGTGCAGCTTTAGATACCAGAAGAGGCCGTGCACCGAACATTCAGCAGATGCATCGTCGAGACCGCTGAAGATCTTTGCAATAACAGTAAACAATGTAAGTCTCTGATGGAGCTTTTTCAGCGCAACTCGGCAGCCAAATGGAGTACACCAGTCAGTGTAAAAGAGGGGCGTAATTTCGCAGCTTCCCTTGTCCATCCATTGCTTTATTCCAGGCCAAGACTTATCGGCATTTACCTATCTCGCAACCTGAACTCCTCTGAACATAGTTTACATGATCGGCAAAGTCGATTCTCACGGACCGCCCCGCATTCGAGCTTCCAAGCTCACCGGTCCACTACCGAGGACAGCACTGTCTATCGCGGCGAGAAATGATACTTCGCCTGGATTGTTTTTAGGGCCCAATGTATCGCATTAGCAGTCAACCTGATATGCTCGAACTCTGAATCCATGATTTGCAGCCTCATGTCAGACTTGATGCCCATACTAGCCAGTGTCTCATCCCAATCGTCGGATTCTGCGCTCGCATCCGTGTCCGAGCGAATGTGATCTTTCGCGTAGCCAAAGATCTCCTCTCCTGCGAATCTTGCAGAGCCTTGGAGGTAGCGGTCATAGATCTCAGCAGCTGCCTTTTCGGTGAAGCCCAGGAACTGCATGGCCTCTGGACTTTCCAGTAATTCAGGGATCTTGACGGATGCGTCGCTGTCTGATGAGAATTCAGACACGGCGGCTGCGCGGATGATTTGCCATCCTTCTCGCATTGGTAGATCTTCCCCAAAATCCGAAAGGGGTTGTCGTGCGCGATCGCTGAGGATGCGATGGCGAGATGGGGTGTGACTAGATGACATTATGACGCGCTGAGAAAGTCGATATCTGATGAGTATATTAGTGGGGGTTTTTAGTTTTGGCTAAGTGACTTACAGGGCTGCTTGTGAGTAGTGAACCAAGGCTGTCGATAAGTCGTCGTCGATGTCGGATGACGCTTGTCAAGAGACCTGGGGCAATTTATACTAAGATTTAGATGCAGACATATATGCATATATATGTAGTACAATAATTGCGCTAACGCTGATAGAAGCTTTCTGAGTGAGTCACTGGCCAAATGTGGGGCCACTGCAAAGGATACTAGGATTGATCTCCAACACTGGGAGGAGTCCCGACCTGCAATGTCGCCAGAGACGAGGTATCAAGACACGAATAATGAAAACAACCTCGGTACGACCAGAGAATCTGTGGTATATATATAAAACACGAAAGGCAGAATACTTCTCATCACCTCCCACTATCTTCACAAAAAAATACCCAATCCGCCGAAAACAGCTATACGCCACTGTGTAAGGTCATTCGAGAAAGAAGACTTGAACTAATCTCCAATCCTCTAAGAACTTTGAGCCTGCAATATTGCCAGAGACGAGGTATATAAAACGAACCGAAGAAGATATACAACATTGACAAACCCAAGAGATCTGTGGTCTATATATAGAAAGAAAACACAAAGATCCAAATTCACAAACCCTTTACAACCACCCAATCGACAAAAACCCCACTTCACTACAATCCTTCAATTTCTCAACAGAGAATGAAGCCCCATATCCCGGCAACAGCATCTAACATCCAATTGCATCCCTTCACTCCACACCTCAACTGAGAAAAGAAATACCCACACCAAAACCCCTTCCCTCAAGTCCTGCCACTCGGAATTACCACTACTCCTATCCATTACGATCCCCGCTGGAGGAAGGGTAGGTAAATGACTCGGCGCCGGAAACCTGTATATAGGCTCAGCAAATACCGATTATGGCATGACAATACCATTGCCCACCCTAATTCTACCACTGCCACATATCCGTTCGTTCATCAAAGTACCGTGTTAACACCCTCCCAGATGGATCATCCATCAAAGTACCAATCTGGAACCCCTCACCACTCACTCTCTCCACTATTTCATCCTTCACCCCCTCCTTTCACCCTTTCACCTTAAGACATATAAGATGTACGGTATAGATAACCATAAACCTCGCCAAGCATACGGGTAACTACCAGGAAAAACGAGGGCCAGGAAAGCGTCCGTCTAGCATTGTCAGTAATTCTTGCTTCAATGGCGTGTTGGAAGCCCAAATGGATATTGTAGGGGATTGTAGCGGACGGTCAGGTATTTTAACAAAATGTGTGTGGAATTTGAATGGCAGCGCAGCTGCTGGGAAGGGGTAGACTATTTACATATATACATACAATCGATGCAATTTCTCATAGATATTTCCTCAATAACAGAAGTCCTTACTACGGCCGTTCAGTAGGAAACGTAAACCCGACCTTCTCCTTCAACGGACTCCTCTCCCCACCATGCACCGGCAACCCCAACTCCATCTCCACAGTCGTATCCTCAGAGCCATGTCCCCACGTCGGGCTCGCCGCATTCCCATCCCTATCCGCAGGTCTGACGTTCGGCCACCTGCGCTCCTTGCTGAAGCCGCCGTTGGCGCTGGAACTCGCTTTCGAGCGGATCTGGGTCGCGAGGCGGCCGCGCATGTAGAGGTAGAGTGGGCGGAAGATGGGCGCGTTGGCGCAGACGATGCCGATGTTTACTTCGGGGAGGCGCCAGGCGACGTTGTCCGAGATGGACCAGGTGGTGTCTGGGTCCGTGGTGGCGCCGGCAGAGAGGGCGGTGCGGACTGTGCAGCAGATTGCGGTGCTGTGATTTGAGTTAGTTGTGGTTCTTTTTCCGGGGGGTGGATAAGGGATGTACATTACACCAAGACCCATGAGCAGACATAGGCCGATTTTGGTTCGTTTGTTGATCTGCAGGTTCCGGAGGAAGATGATTGGAAGGGCTGCGCAGATGAGGTCTGCGATGACTGAGAGGACTGTTGCGGTCATTTAGTGATCTGCACGTATTTCTTCGGCAATGTGACTTACTCCCTTGCGCAATGATAATAGCCTCGACTTGCTGGTTGGAAAGGCACTTTCCGTCCACACCAACATCCCAGTATGCTTTTATTGGCCTGCAAACCCCGAGGAACAAGAATACACAGATGGCGGTGAAGAGTGTCGTAAATCCAATGAGCGCATACATCCCTCTCTTGATATTTCTTGACTCAACAATCCGCAGCAGAAACAGACATATGGAGATCTTCACCAGGGCAAGCGTAATGAAGGTCTGGATCCAATCTGCCCAACCCAATACCCGAGAGACTCGACGTTGAGAGGGGGTGAGATAGTATTCGTGGCGTCCGAGGCCGTTGACGACCCCCGCTGTGACGAAGCCTGCACCAATGATTGTTGTGAACTGGATTATGTCAGTGGCCAACGTTTCGTGTGAAGAGTGCAGGGCAAGGCAGACCATAGCAAATACCATAACCCAATCATCCCATCCCAGGTTGCGTGTAAGGCGTGATCGAATCCATATCCGCAAAACTGTGGTGGTGAAAGCGCAGATGACAAAGGCCCAGCAGACGGCGACGAGGGCCCAGCCTTTGTCTTGATCCCCAGTAGGATTTGGTCCGAATGTATCTGCTTTCATCGTGGATTGGGGATACCGTCGACGAGTCTCTCAATACACAGGTAGAGATGTTGCGAGGCCGTTCGCCATAGCGGGAGTGCATGGTGGCTCGGATGCATTACATAGTATATGATAACGCCATGGGTCACTCACGCTAGTCAATGGCGTACAACAGTTCCTGCTCTAGCATTGCTGTTAGATCACCAAGCACGTTGCGTGGCGTCTTCGCCCAGCCTTGGTCGAGGAACTGGCACCAAGGGACGTAGCCATTATGAGACGTGATTGGCTGCTTAGCCTAAAGGATTCCTTCTCTTGCATCATGCCGTCCTGGAGATCGGAAAATTAAGACTGAAAGAGTTAGAGCAAGTACGAATAGAAACGAAACGTCCCGGCTTTCGCAGGGAACCTTGATTCTGCTAGGAGACTGTCTGACATCGAGCTGCACCGCAATTATGATCCCTAAATCTCGCAAGAAAGATTGTAGGTACATGTTGTAGTACTGTATGCCTTTATAGTGGTATCTCTTATGAGCAGTCCATACATTCGTGGCTCCCATACGGATCAGTGTTGTCCCAGTCGTCTTGCACAATGTTGTTACGCTCGAGCGATTGAGTCTGATAAGGTCTGCTCGGCTGTTCCTGCAGGACATGTGCTCGATTGCACTTCCTAGCGTGTCTGAGATGCGGGGTGCATGATTCAGCAAGCGCTGCCATTCGCGCGCCTAGATCTCAAGCCATGCCAAGGGATACCGTGCCATGGGTTTTCTCCATCATCGGAGAAATAGATGAGATTTGGGGGCTTGAGCCCCGCGACGCTACTACCGCTATTGTCTGATAAAAGTTGGCACCCATTGAGAGGCGATTTCAGACTGTTAGGAGCAGCACGTAACCAGGGCCCCCCAAGTCGCTAAAGCACCTATTTAGCGACTTGGGGGGGCCCTGTTAGTATCGAGGATGTCCGTTCTCATGATATTCGTGACTTGTTCAAAAACCATTGAGATGTTAACAGCAGCTTCTGTCCTATCATCACTCGTTGCGAAGCAACTGTGTCCTGAATCTTTACTGCGTGGCGGAGACTGAATGGCCCCATTTGCCTAGACACGCTTGAACCTGAGAATAAGTTTCTCGCCAACGGGTCCGGCAATGAAGGTATCACTCTGCTCAATCCCCTCATCATCCACAATCTCAGTCGTATAATTCGTATAAATGGCCACAATCACCAACTTCAGCGCTGTATCGACATCAGTCTCACGCAATCAAACCAAGCTTGCCACTTCTGACAGTGAAACATACCTTGAATAGCGAAATTGCTTCCCAAACACATCCTGCCCCCACTCCCGAAAACCCAGAACCACCGCTTCATTTCCGCCTTCTGCTCCTCCGTGGCATCCGTCCATCTCTCTGGTATCCACTTTGATGGCTGTGGATACACGGTAGGATTCCGATGGAGAGTGTAAGGATTGGCGCTGACCCTGACGCCACCGGGGATGCCGCTGTAGCCTTCGAGTGTCGTACCCGCCGGGATATCAGGTGTGATGCGTGGTTGTTGCGCTGGTGCAGCGGCGTAGAGACGGAAAGTTTCTTGGAGGATGCTGTTGAGGAGGGGAAGGGCGTCGATAGAACGAGGCGAGGGTAGAGTATTGCTGCCATCCAGGAGGGAAGGATCCCCTACGATCGGCGGACTGAGAGTCAGAAGTTCGGTGCGAAGTTTGTCCTGTAAGTCCGGGCGCTGGGACATTTCCCACATCAGGTAGGTGAGGGTTATGCCAGAGGTCTCGTGTCCGGCTATCATGGAATCCAGCATCTCTGAGGCTGCCTTCGTCATAATAGCCTTTGAGTCTGGCTTCTCAGACTGGGGTGCTGCTTCTCGGAGCGACTGAGTCAGGCGTCCGTAGACGACCGGATAAGTCTCCACCGAGTCTTTCGTCTCCGAACCTTTTTCCGAATGAAGCAGCATCTCAGCCTTTTCGCACAGCGAAAAGCACAATTTCTCAACCTCCCCCCCTGCACGCTGCAGCGGCATCTGATTCTTGAAATTCTTATAATCCGCAAGCCAATAGCGGCGATAACTGACCATATTCATAAAATCAGTCGCATTGGACAGTCCAAAAAGGTAAGCAGTCACATTATCCATAAACACCCCCTGGAAAAAATCCAATACATCCAACTGTACCTTCCTCTCCGCGAATCCATTCATAATCGGCAGCAAACCCTTAAACGTCAACTCCCTCGACGCCACCTGCAAGTCCTCGCAGCCCTGCAGATAAGACTTCGAATACACATTCGCAAGCATCCGTTTCTGCACAGAGTGCAGTTTATAATCCAACATGCTAACAATATTCAGAGTACCATAATTCACAAACGCATCCAGATACCACCTCGTCTTCTCAAAGCCGCCGACATATATCGTTCGCAACGCGGCAGGCGTGCAGACACTGAGTTCATTGGGACCGAGCCGAACGATAGGCCCGTGTTTTTGATGGAGGGCGTAGATGGCGCGGGTGCCGGAGCAGTTCTTGCGCTTCGAATCGATCCATTGCGAGGTTATGGGGGTGGAGAAGTGGGCGTTGGGGATTTTGGATAGGGGGGAGAGGAAGAGTGGGGAGATGAGGTATTTGTATAGTAAGAGTAGGAGCAAGAAGGTGATTCCGATGATTGTTAGAGAAGGCATGTTGGCTATGATGGAGTGACGATGGGAGACGGTGCAGTTGGGTAGACACCTTCAGGGAAGGGTGATGGGAGATCATGCTCGTTATCTGGATTGCTGCTCAACGGGCGGTGCGCCAGAGATGCCGCTACGGAGAGCGGGGTCATGCACAGGGAGGCACGCAAGAAAGGGAAAAGCTGGATCGAGCATCTTGGGTGTGGTGGTTCCGTGCTGCTGGAAGTGTAGTGGCCGTTGACTTTGTCGCTACTGCATGGTGAGAGTAGCAGCAAAACTTAGTGCGGGACACTCTTCTCTATGCCCAAACCTTAAACCCCTTTGATTGCTTCCCGTTATACTCCGTACCTCGCGTTTCTGGTGGTTGCGTCGTATCTTGTGCAAATCCTCTGATCGGAGTTCTCGTCGGAGCTCAGAGTCATTAATATTAGATCCATGAGCTGCTCTATATCTAACTCTAATCATACACTTAACGCCGGACTCGTTCATGTGGGTATATGGAACATAGAATACCACCATCGACAAGACGCTAAAGCGCAAACTTCTAAAGAGCACGTCCATCCAGGGACTGTATGCCGATATCTTCGTCCCCCGGCTCAGCTCGCTCACGCTCGACCCTGAAATCCACCTCTTTCTTGATAATCATTTTCCTGCTGTCGTTGCTTCCAATACTGTTGGAGTCATGATTGGTGACTTCATGTATCACCGTGCTCTTGTTGTTACCTCCGTGTCCAAAGCCATTCGCTGCGTCCATCCGCGGAATCCCCCTCCTGGACATGCTGAACACACCCGGGTTCATGGAATTCGTCCTCGTGCCATTTCCAGACCGCATCGCGCTTAGGCCGTAGCTGCTTTCTCTTCCCCTGTGGTTGCCAGAGCCGTATGAGCCATAACCCTTGCTACTCGTCGCCGGACGTGGCTCCGTGGCGCCGTAGTCTGTGCTCACGGCCATCATGAAAGGTCGAAAACAGGGGATGGTGGCGGCGAGATTGCTGTAGTGGACTTCGATTGCAGCCCAGACGACGGCGCCTACGAGATCAAGAGTGGGATTCAAAGAGGTGATTCCTTTGGAGAGAAAGTGTAGCCGAAGGATTGCAAAAGCAATCAGTCTTTTCAATCGAGTTAGTGTACTTGTACAATTGGTGAAGGAAGAATGTGGACCTACGGTAAACGGAAAAAGAAGGCAATGACCACCATGGCCTTTCTCTGGAGTGACATCTTGAGACCATGAACAAGATAGGCAGCGAGACAGACCAGCATGATCTCGAGGACGATATCGACTGCAGTAACTATTTGCCACCGGATCAACTGCAGAAGCGTCAGCGGTATGCAGAGAGCAAGGACCAGGCCTCTCCCACCATATTGGTACACTTGGCAGCGATATCTGGCCACGGGTGGTTGAGTTCACAATTCACGGCTACGATGAAGGATGATACCACTGCCCACAAGGTTGACAGTCCGAATGTCGCCCATGACGCTTTGTTGTGGAATTTGTTTGGGGTCAGGCGAAGGAAGAGGAAGACGAGGCTGCATTTGGACAGGTAGAGGCTGATGATGAACAGTATATCACTCGTCACCCAAGCCTGTAGAAGTCAGCTCGGAGGTTCCCGTGTGGCAAAGTGCATGGTGCATTGACCTGCTGTATGGTATCTAATTTGGCTTTGTCGACCAATTCAATCGAAGTGCCGAAACCCTTAGAAACGGCGAAGAAGATTAAGATGGACTGTATGAGAGCGAAAGCCTATGGATGGTCAGTCTTCGGATGTCTTGCCCTCGTCGAGGTAGCAATTGTACCGTAGCGACGCCATGTAGATAGTCATCCTTGGAAAAGGGCGGCGTGATGACCACCCGCACATAGATGCGTATGAGAAGACAGACAACGCCTAAGAGCAAGCCCAGGGCAGTGGCGATGATGACCCATGATCCGTGATGGGTGGAGTCGGTGATCTCGAGAGGAGGGTGTTGGCCCGTTGGAACTGCGCCGTATCCATAACTGGGCGATGCCATTCGCACTGATGAGGAATAGAAAACATAGAAGAGCAAGGGTGAGATGGAAGAATATGGCTTCTCTACGGATGCATGGTCGCAAAGAGGAGCCAATGGATGTGGTCTTCAACGCAGCAGTGAGACAAGTGTACGCAGCAGGTGAGGGAGGTGCATCAAAATCAAATACGACAGGACAGACAATATTGGTACTCTACTTTGGTAGCAAATGGTGAAAGGTAAAAGGTAAAGGTAAAGGGTGTCGTGCTGCGTGGAGATGAAGATCATTGAAAGTGTTGCTGGTGTGTCTCTCCTGGCATGCACCTGGCATGCACGCACCATGGCAGCATCCTTGGCGCGGCCCATCGCGTCCCATTTGATCTCCACCGTCCACTTCTGGAGCAGGCGAGCGAGTCACGGGCGTGGGATGCAAACTTACCTGGACCGAGCACATCCATTGCTTGGCGGGAGATAAGGACAGGCTTCGGTGGCTTCGGTGGCTGACGGGAGTCTGCTTAGCGTGCGATACGCCGGATTTCCTTTATGACTGAGCGAATCATGATTTCGTGCCATCCTACCGATCTTCGCAGGGTCGCTGAAGGGCCGGCCGTACTACTATGTACTGTGTACATAGTACATAATAGTGCAGGGCTCGAGTCTGGTCTCGGGATGTGTGGAAGTCTGGAACAGGTTTGGTACCCTCTCGTATGGAATGTTCAATTGCTTTGACTTCTCGTAGCGGGATTCCAGGCGATCGGATCGCCAGTTCCGTCACCACGGCCCGTACCCACACCCTGACTTCGCTGTCATTAAACTCTCCAGGCGCACTGCAGCTCACGACTTGTCGCCATCACTTGCTTTGTACAACCATTTCCGGACACGTCATGTTGGGTCGGCATTCGCAATATCATTTTCATGTGCTAGGAAGCTTCAGACCATCATCTCTGCCAAAGTCCCGTCGTCTCATGGGAGAGGGAGACGACGCTTGGCATCAGAGGTCGCTGTCGGAAGGGCTAGACGACATCCCCGTGCTTGGTACGACTGGAGCGGGACGAGTGACTTGCCCTAGCCTGGTTGGTTCCATCTTATGATTGGGTTGAAGTCTGACTAAGCCAAGCTCCTCGAACTCTAGTCATCTTAACTTGCTTTCCCCCACGCCAACGGGACCAGTGTGGCTCGCTCATCTCGTTTGACCTGAACCCTGCGCTCTCCCTGCCAAAGACACAGAACAGTGGTAGAGTCCAGAGTCGAATACCTGCTATATCACAACCCGGTATGCAATTGTCTGCTCGATACGGACTACGCAATCATGCACCGCCTCATACTACCACTGAACTCAGTACTGACTCGACCACGGCAATATCCCCTGGTCCACGTCCTGAGGCCTGTCGTGCATTGCTTTAGACCGTCTCAGTTCATGTCCCCAATCGTTGAAGCTAGCCATGTCAGGCAGGCGCTGGTTTCTCAGGCCAATTCCCGCGGAAATTAGACTTCCTCCTTGCATGATGCATATCCCCTTGATTTTCGAGGCCAATGCAGCCTCTCCTCCACGCTCGACATCTGCACCAACCATGTTATTGGCGTCCCGCCCAGACCCCTTGCTAGCTTGGTTGGGGAAATGCAGCCATCGGAATGGCGTACAATAGCCTGTCCGAGCCACGAGGGAGAGCTCGCGAGAGGCGAGCGGCGAGCCTCCATTCACCCCTCCACTCTCCAGCACTAGGAGAGGCGAACTCCCCATCTCAGATCTTGCGACCTCGACTCTCTCCTCAATCATCCACCCATCCTACACCCCGTCCTCCTTCAACATGGGTTCCAAAGGCGTGCAAATGGACGACTACAAGGGCCCGGGCAATGGCACCGTCCAGGGTTCCTACGTCAACGACGACGACTTCGTCGACAATAACGATGGGACTTTCAACCTCGCTCGCAAATACATGGGGACAGCTGCCGACCAGCATGATATGAGTGTGCTGGGAAGGAATCAGGTGTTGCGCGTAAGCATGCTCTTGACATCAATGCCGTTCGCGCTTTCCATTGACCACCTTTCCGTACAGCGCAACTTCCGTTTCATCTCCATTGTCGGCTTTTGTAGCACGCTCATTTGCACATGGGAGGTCATCTTGGCGTAAGAGTTCACTGATGCGGACAATTGACTATCGCTGCCACATCAAATCCTGACTGCGACTGCAGGTTACTCCTAACCTCGCTGATCGATGGAGGTACGGCAGGCCTGATATGGGGCTTCCTTGCCGTTTCCATTGGCTTCTTGTTCGTCTACCTGAGCTTGGCTGAAATGGCTTCAATGGCGCCTACGGCTGGTGGTCAATATCACTGGGTGTCGGAATTCGCGCCACAAAGCGCCCAGAAATTCTTAAGCTTCCTCGTCGGTATGGCAAATGCTAGGAAACAACTCTCTTTCGCCCAGCTTATTAAGATCCACAGGTTGGCTCTGCTTCACGGGATGGCAGTGCGCCATTGTAGCCATCGCGTTTTTGCCCGCGACAATCATTCAAGGATTATTGGTCCTGAATAACCCTACCTACGTCTTCGAACGCTGGCATGGAACGTTGATCCTGATCGCCATCGTTTCCTTCTCAATCTTCTTCAATACTTTCCTGGCCAAGAAATTGCCCATGATCGAAGGCTTGATCTTGATCATCCACATTGTCGGCCTTTTCGCCATTATAATACCAATCTGGGTCCTGGCGCCCCGGAATAACGCCAAATCCGTCTTTACCGAATTTACCAATGGTGGCGGATGGAGCTCCACCGGCACGTCGGTCATGGTGGGCTTATCGACCTCCGTTCTCTCCATGGTAGGATTTGACTGTGGGGTGCATATGTGTAAGTGAGGCGCGGACCAGCCACAGTGCATGTTGTAGGATGCATTTGCTAATCAAGCGTAGCCGAAGAGATCAAAGACGCTTCGGAAACGTTGCCAAGAGCCATCACATGGGCCGTCATCCTGAATTCCACCCTTGGCTTCATTTTGATCCTTACCCTGTGCTTCTGTCTCGGTGATGCCGCGCAAATCGTGAAGACTCCGACCGGTCTCCCTTTCATCCAAATCTTCTTCAACACCACACAAAGTTACAGCGCAACAAACGTCATGTGCACTGTCCTCATCGTCACTCTCACCGCCAGTACCATCAGCGAAGTGGCGACCGGCTCCCGACAATTGTGGTCGTTCGCTCGTGACAATGGTGTGCCCTTCTCAGCAGTGCTTTCACATGTACGTCGATCACGGACACCTCCTTTCCTCTCTATACAAGCTAATAAGCCGGTCAACTCAAGGTCACACCCGGCTGGAACATTCCCCTGAACGCCGTCGTCGTCTCCCTCGTCGTCACCATCCTCCTTTCCCTCATAAACATCGGCTCCACCGCCGCCCTCAACGCCGTCGTATCCCTTACCATCTGCGCCCTTACCTCCTCCTACATGATCACAATCTGCTGCGTTCTGCTCAAACGCATCCGTGGTCAGCCGCTTCCCCCACATCGCTGGTCGCTCGGCCGCTACGGCGGCCTTATCAACGTCCTCGCCCTCTGCTACCTGATACCAATCTTTGTATTTTCCTTTTTCCCGCTGGCGACACCCGTGGTGGCTAGCACGATGAACTGGAGCATTGTCATCTTCAGCGGCGTCATCATATTCGCGACGTCGTATTATTTCATATATGCGAGACATGTTTACGTACCGCCTGTGGCGCTTGTCAAGAGAGACGAGGTGTATTCCTCATAGATACCCCATACAGTCTGGGCGGCTTTTTTGTCAGGATATACGCGGGGCCTTCTTCCGATTACGAAGGCTTAGCATTGCATACAAAAGCGTACCTCTTGTAATCCGAGATGGCGGTGTTCTTACATTGCGGGGAGGGAGCTGGGATTGTATATATGGGGGCGGAAGTTGTCCATAGCGCATACTACTGGATAAACACAATCGCTGCCTTCGTCATCCTTTCTTTCTTGAAACTGTGGAAGCATGCCCTGCCTGAAAATGAGTAAATGCCCCCGCAACGACCGGAACCCCACACCCGTCACTGAGTCACCAAGCAGCAATCCTCAATCTCTCAACTCCCAACTCCGTCAGCTGAACCCATTGGCATTTATCCCACCGGCACTACTGTTGTATGTCGTACATGCCCTACCAACAACATCACCAAAACGCCCTGATTCTATCCTCGCTCCAAGCTTTTGCTCAACTTAGCCGAGCTCAACTCAGCTATACCCAACAGCCCACCAAACTCAGAAACGCGCCACCCGGATCTCCCATGATTGATATATGCTACAATCCCTTCTCCTCAGCATATCAACATCGAAGTGTAAAACCCATGCATTTAGGTACTGATCGCAAAACAGGGACGACGGATCCAGAGAGGTCATACCATATACGTATAAATTGCCATAGGTGATTTCATCCGATACATATCTCTTGCGGTCTCGTGAATGCTATGGATGAGGGCGCTGTCATGCTCCATACGCTCCCGCCTCGTCGATGATGTACACATTGTTCCTCTTCGACGGGCGGGCCAATTTCAATTTCAGCCTATTTGTGCCTACGCTCGACGCGAACGAGCGAGGAAGCGGGATGCTTGCGGATTGGTGTGGCGAGCGCGTTTCAGCGTACTCGGGTCGCTGGATTTCGTGGTTCGACTTCGTGCCTTGAAGGAGATCTGGAGGGTTAGAGCGATGATAGTGGGGCGACCGCGAACAATTCGTGGTCGCGGGGTTGCGATGGTCGTGGTAATTGACCACTTGGGCGGTACGGATTTTACAGCAACTACCTGATGTATTGGCTCGTATGACGAGAAGTCATTTCTGACTCCGGGTAGCAAGCATCAGGCTTTGGTGGCAGAGCGGCGCATCCATGGTGATCTTTGCGCCATATCCATTACAAGTCCTGGCACGGCTTTAGCCACCGCCGGCATGTTCTTGGCATATTCAGGTATCTTGTTCGCATACTCTGGTATAGCCATGACGAAGCCCTTCTTCCTGCGCATCAAGAAGAGCACGACCAGCATGGCGACAAGGAACGGCAACAACAGAGCCAGAGGCGAGCTAGTAGCGTGGGGAATATCAATGCCCCCTTTCAGCCTCAACAGTGCTGGGGATGCCGTTGAGAGAGGTTCGGCAACTGCGTCCGGTGGGAGTGCATCGGCGTACATTGTGAACCGGTGAAGGGTTCCTCGAAATCCAGTGTCCAAGTTGTCCCAGTCTCGAGCATTGAACCAGATCTCTTGACCCACTTTGGGTGAGGCTACTAATGGAAGGGTTCCGTTGGCGAGCGACTTGCCGTCAAGATAAAGACGCACAAGTCCTTGTGTTTTACGGTCGAAGGTCAGGGCCATCTCGTGAAGGCCTGTTTTTAGCTCCGGAAGTCTGAAAACATTAGCTGTCAACTCGTAGGGTGCATGGGACACAGGAGGCTGGCCATCAAAAACTTACCCAATCGGAGAAATCCATATGTTGTCATCAATTCTTTGGTATATTGACTTTGCTATTCTGTTACCGTGCCATTCCAGTTTAATGGTTATGCCTGGATATGGATTGTCATTTCTGACCCGCATGAGTATCTCTCCTCCCGTCTCTATTCTGATCTTGAATAATCCAACACCATCTCCGGCGGCTATCTCATGAGGATCCAATTGGAATGTCATCCGAACAGACCAAACTCTAGCATCCCAATCGACAGGCACCGGTAGGACGGCATAAGATTTTGCCGAGACATTCCGAGAGGTTACTACAGATCGTTCGTCGTTCAGCAGCGGCATCCCTTTTGGAGCCCACTATTTAGTAACGACGTCAGCGTTTCCTCGTTGAGGCAAAAAGTTGGCTTATAAGACAAAGTTCAGGAGCACATGGTCCCAAGACATGTTTCACGGCACAAGATGAGGTCCAATTGAAGAGACAACCGAGTGAGAAGAGATAACCTACGCCATGGTTGTTGAATCCTGATGAGTCAATTATCTTCAATTCATGAACGTCTGTTGTGATCCTATAATCAGAGAACATTCGATGACTTTTCTCCCTCAAATCTTTGGTCCACGTGGTAGAGCAATTGGGGTTTGTCTCTGGCGGCTCAGAGTAGTAGCCATCCTCATCCAAATTGTCAAAGAGCTTCCGTATCTGACAGAAAAGCGGCGTGTCCACCATCTTGATCGTCTGAGGTCTGATCAAATGCGCAAATTTCTCCATTGGATGCCATACATGTGTACCGTAGCTCTCCCTTATGTTATGCCAGCTTTTCCCAAACCAGAGCATTTTGAGCGTCGCGTCGCCCTCTTTCTCAGCTGACAGAGGGTAGAACCAGGAGTTCCCATCTAACACAGTCAGGTCGGGGTCCTTATCTTGGTGCATCGTATAGGGGCGAGTCGTGGAAAGTCGATCCCAGATCTTTTCGTCTTTGTCTTCGATCTCTCTGTAATGCTGCATCCACCTTTTCAAAAACGGCGAGCCAGGTTTCGACATCATGAATCCATTGGGTATGCCAGCCCCGCGATGCTGCATGGCCATCACGGTCGCCCGCGTAGTAGGATTGTATAGGACATCGTCTGAAGATTTGAGGGCTACTAGATCGCTGTCTATGCATATACCTGGAGACACATCAGCATCACCTCAGCTATTGCCCGACTTGACTCAGACGGACCCCCCTCCTCGTACAAGATCTTTAGCCGAACGACATCGGCTTGCCGTTCAGGGGTGTCAACAGCGCTCCCGTAGATTGTCTTCGGCATAGTAATCCTCCTCAGCTTCACCTCTGGCATCTCCAAAACTCGATTCCAAATCCATCCTTTCAATTCTTCCTTCTCTGGCAGCCATATGTGAACCTCTTCGACTCCTAAATTGATAATAGCTCCCCGGACGGCGGCCCAGTCCAGCCATGTCAGCTCCTTCACGTCAGTATGGACAAAGTGAGCGATCTTTGGAATTGGATCTATGAGGGCTTGTGTGTAGTTGCCGCGAAAGATGGCATCGGGCTTGAAGTCCGCCTTTTCTGGATTTGAGTAGCGGAGAGCCATGCGGACGAAGGCCGAGGGTAGGCGGTCATATGAATGCTGTGGGGTTAATGGGGCAACATATATATAAAAGGTGCATCGAATCCTATGTACAGTGACGAACAAGAATCTAAAGAATATATACACTGTGAGAGACAGACACGAAGCAGCGCAACGCAGACAGGCCGTGCAACTTGAAAGCGATGTGGACTGAAACAAAACGGCAGCACGCCTCACGCTACCTGATGAAGTTAGCCTTGAGATCGGCGGACAAAACAAGTCGAGCCGTTGTGCCGTTGATATGCGCACAGCCTGATGGTACCGCCACGTTACTGTCGTTGAAACCCCATGTTAGCGGACGTTGAACAGGTCGTGGCTCCAATTATATCGGAGACCTAGAGGTGATAAGTCGATCAACTATCTTCTCTACAAGACAGATCATGGTTCCACGGCTCGGCACACGCAAGGAGTCGATCGATCTGACAAGAGCTGACATATCGACCTATGGCGGGGTAGTCTCCGAGTCACGGTGGACGGTGAAGAAAACTCGAATTTGAAACTTAAAGTCGCACAAACTAAATCAACATCATGGCCTCCTCAACAATGGTCATAGAGGAGCAGCTTCGGCGTCCCGAGCAGGCTTCTCTAGGATTACGCTCCGCGAAAGGTCAATCCATCCCTTTGCATGAACTGTCAGCCCCAAATGGCCATCCAGAGATATTTAGACCAAGCAGTGTGTTCTCCGGTACAGGACATGTAGTCCAAACGAAGGAGAGATGGAACAATCCGCGGATGAACACCTACCGTCTCGCCGCCATCTTCTTCGCCTTCATCGTCTTTGGCATGAATGATGCCTCATACGGTGCCTTAATCCCCTATGTATGCCTCAGAACCTCCTCCTCCCAACTCCTCCGCAATATTCACTTACCATCACCTCTTCCAGATCGAAGCAGACTATCATACCTCTTACCTCGTCACCTCCCTCGTCTTCCTAAGCCCTTTCGCTGGGTACACACTCTCCGCCTTCCTCAGCGACCGCCTCCATCGCTTGGCCGGCAGACGAGGCATAGCCCTGATAGGTCCCTCCTGCAAGCTACTCGCCTACGTCGTCATCTCCACACACCCGCCATATCCCGTGGTGGTCGTCATCCTCGCCGCCGCAGGGATCGGCAATGGACTGCTCGACGCGGCATGGAATGCGTGGATAGGCACCATGGATCATCCGAATCAGCTGCTGGGATTGCTGCATGGGTGCTATGGTCTTGGAGCGACCATCAGCCCGCTGATCGCCACGAGTATGGTCACCAAAGGAAATCTGGGCTGGTGGACGTTCTATTATATCATGATAGGATTGGTGGCTTGCGAGCTTGTCCTAGGCACTATGGCTTTCTGGACAGAAACGGGGATGAAGTATCGAGATACCAATCGTTCTGATGGCGAAGAGAAAGGCATGACTAGGCGCGCTCTGAAGAACAAAGTGACTTGGATATGCTCTGCCTTCTTCCTAGCTTACGTCGGTACCGAAGGTATGCCATCCTCTCCAACCAAACCCCTTCCCTCTCTGTCCATAGCTAAGGCCTCGAATGCAGTCTCCCTAGGCGGCTGGATCGTAACCTTCATGATCCGCGTCCGCCACGCCCACCCCTTCCCCTCCGGCATGACCGCCACAGGATTCTGGCTCGGCATCACACTCGGCCGTCTAATCCTCGGCTTCATCACCCCCTCCATCGGCGAAGGCCTCGCCATAACAATCTACCTCCTCCTCGCCACCGCGTTCCAACTCCTCTTCTGGCTCGTGCCCCAATTCTTCGTCTCAGCCGTCGCCGTCGCTTTCGTGGGGTTTTTCATCGGCCCGTTATTCCCTTCTGGCGTCGTGGCGGCGACGAAGCTGTTGCCGAGTGAATTGCATGTTGCGGCTATTGGATTCAGTGCTGCGTTTGGGGGCGGGGGCGCGGCGGTGTTGCCGTTTGCTGTGGGGGCTATTGCGCAGGCGAGGGGCGTGAAGACGTTGCAGCCGATTGTGCTGGCGTTGCTGGTGGTGTTGTTGGGGATTTGGCTGTGTTTGCCGAAGATCCCTAAGCATTTGCATCAGAGTTGATGGTGTTTATGTCACAAGCTAGAACGAGAAAATCATCATATTAAAAGTCATTTTGCTATCTAGGACTTCGGCATGTCCCTTGAGGGAAAGACTTTGAACCTGTACTTGAGATATCTGGGTCACTGTCCTGATCATCAACGAGAAGGTAACATCGTTTTTGTGCACTTGCATCAAAAGTCTGTCTTGGGAAAGCACCGCTGGTAGTAGTGGTCAGGCACATCATCCGATCCGCCACCAGCAACCAAGCAATGGGTGCATACATAAAATCTTCATTCGTGATTACAAGAGGGTATCATCGCCACAACAAACATCAGAAAACTCGCTCGAAAAAGTCCACAAACCGCTTCCCTAATTACAAAAATGCCATCACTCAAGAAGATTCCGTGCCCTTCTTACCGCCAAGTCCGAAAAACCGACGCTTCTGTTTCCCCTCATCCCCCAAATCCTGCCTGAATCTCCTAACCGAACCCGCGTCACCGCTCTTGCCGCCGTAGAAACTCCCATACTTACTCCCACCCCCCAGTCTTCTTGGCGCAAAGCGAGTCCAGACGCCGCGGAAGCCGGTGGTGGCTTTGTCGATCTTGCTGTAGTGCTTGCGGCGGGTTTCGGACGAGGTCCATTCGATGTTTGCGGGGGGTGTGTAATTGGTGTAGAGGTGTTGTTGTTGTTGTGCTGGAGCTAGATCGGTGCCGAAGATGTTGGTGGGAGAATATTGGTGGTTGTGGGTGGGAGATGAGGGTGTTAAGGGGAGGTTTGGGGAGCTGTGGGATGCGAGGTTCTCGCTTGATCGTCCTGGGTATGAGACGCCTCTGATTGTTGGTGGGGGGTCGTCGTCGTCGGTGTTGGAGTAGTTGATGGGGAAAAAGGATGGGTGGTTGGTTGCTGAGGACTTGGGGGTAGCTGTTACGCTTCGATGTAGGAGGCTTCTGGTGTCTCGAGGATGAAGCCCGGATGGCCCATTCAGAGAAATGAGGGCTGAGTAGCGTCTTGAATTGGGTCTTGAGGAATGGGTGGATGTCGGAGCGGTGGAGCCACCTCTGCTTGATGTTTGGCCGGATGTGGTAGGTCTGGAGTGTGTCTGCGAGGTGGTGTGGCTGGAGCGGCGGTGGCTGGTGCTATAATGTGAAGCAATGGGCACTGATGCCGTGCGCGCGGAGCTAGGACGTATGCCGGCGCCGTCTCGAGTGGTGGAACATCTTGATTTGGGAGAATGGATCAATGCTCCATCGTCTAATTCGCCGATGCCGTTGTTGGACTGCTCCTCCCCTTCGTACGCATCATAATACTGTGAATCCTCGTCGTCTTCCAGGCTCTCACACGAATCTAGCCCCAACGACGTGTTTGATTGCATGATATGGAGATGATGTTCGATCTCATTCAAGGGAAGCGATAATTGATAGATGTGTGTTGACGAGTCTTGAAGTATTGGAAGAATGAAAGAGAAATGGGCATAAAGCAAAGTAATGTTGAGACAGCGAGATGAGATCGAGACCAGCGCCAGCACACGAGACTAATGCGAGGTACAACAATAGGCAATAGGCACTATGCAGTCTAGAAGATGGCTAGTAGACGGAGCCTCACCGCTGTGTAAGGAACATTGAGCCAAAGTGAATGGCCATTGTTCCATGGCAACCGGCCGGTAGTATGCTCCGATCATTGACCTGAATACAGCACCGCGTTACGTCCATTTTGCTCAATTCATCACTGATGCTCAGCGATAAGTTGCACACACAAACCTCCAAGTCCTACCCCTCTGTGCCCCGTGGGTCGTTGAGCCACCAGTGCTGCCGAGGTTGGGAAAAGGTCACACCGCTAGAGACACATTGCTCCGCTTTGGCAGAACTAATGTCTTGTGACGGACACCATCAACAAGCTAATGCTGAGCTAGAGAGAGTACTTGAATTGATCTGTGGAGCCTCATGAGATAGTGTCTACTGTGTACTGAGGACATTGAGATAGAATCAGGAATCAGATTGGGGTTGGCGAGCGGAAGGATTCTCGAAGCGAGCTGAGGCGCTCGCCAGTGCTGGCCTTGTTATTGGCTACTGTTTCTACTGCGTAGGCCACTCTTTAGCCATGGGCGATGACTCAAACAATATCAAGGACGTAAATGGCACTACGAAGGGACTGAACACACCGAGAGCCAAGTGCCACGAATTCGAGCGTGGGAACCCGCTCCTCCCCAGCCTCGGCTCTTGCTCAAGGTGGTTTCGTCCCTATTGTATACAGCCAGACTCGAACAATGAACGATTGAGCACAAATGTATGTTCATATTCACGAGAGCCATTATCACGATCGAAACCCCAAATCTTGGGCTAGGAAGACCTGGATCTCGATGCTTCAGATATGCCTATCCCATACCCTTCCTGCAATCATCACCTCCGTAGCAACGACAGCACCATGCACATCCTCCATTCCCCTAAAATACCAAAGCAGCACCCTTCGTCTTCTTGTCACCACCAAGCTCGAAATGTTTGCACCGTTTCAACGCCAACTGCGCCTTTGTCTTGCAAGCCGTGCATTCTAGTCTCAGTACCACCTTCTTCGTTGTTTTGGCCTTCTTGTGGAAGACGGGTTTCGTCTGCCCTCCGTATCCGGATTGTTTGCGATCGTAGCGGCGCTTTCCTTGGGCGACTGAGGAGGCCTAGGGCGAAACGAGGGGGGATCAGTTATGGGTTCAGAAAAGTGGAAGGCGGAGGCAGGTGGGAGGGGCGTACTTTGCCGGCTTTGTATTGCGTGACCTTATGTTGTGTATGCTTTTTACACGTCTTGCCTCTGATCATGGTCCCCACTGTCAGTAGTTCTCCACTCAAGGGAAGTTCCCAACCCGTGAAAAGCGATTGAGTGTAATTACTCCATCTGGTGTTATGCGACGAGAGTCGGGCTCTGGTACTGAATAGGGAGATATTGATGGGAGAACACATACTTGCAGTAGGTGCGACCTATATCGCAGCGAGTCAGCATTTACCAATATGCCTAAGGTTGTGGATAGCTCTCGGGAAACAATGGAACGAAAGGGACACCCACGGGTTTTCGGAACGTTAACCATAGTGACTGGCTGCCGATGGCTGAGCTTTCGCACAAAGACGTCTAAGTGGCTTTTTTGATGGGTTGGACTTTTCGTCGACAGTGTCATCGCCATAGGCTCTCAATTTGTGCGACTTGGTGCCAAGGCGCGCTTATTGCAGATCTTGTCCTTCGGCAAATGCGCCAATCGATACCCCATGCTCAAGAAGAGACTTGACACTGTCCATCATGCAAGCCTTTCTCAGCGATGGGGAAGTCTTTTATTGAGAATGATGAATTGATGCAATATCGATAGTTACGCAATTACTAGTTCTACAGCCGTTCCCAGATTTTCATGCAAGCCCAACAGATCCAAGTTGCCTTGCTAGAACCCTCGTCCTTCATGCTGTGATTGCCCTCCACCATACCACACTGTGCCTCGACGACATACGAGTCCCTTTGTCTCGCCTATCTGCCAATCCATCGTCTGTTCCGACCAGTACTTGGCCTGAAGGCCATCGTTGATGCTTACGAGCTTCTCCACAAGATTGGCTATCTTCTGCTTATCCATGGCTCCACCTCCAGCAATGGCGAAATCCTGCTGGGTGACAAAACGCGCTATTGTAAGATGCGAGGAAGGAACGACGTAGCGAGAGGCGATCTCAACACCTGTTCCTTTGGAGAGTGCATAGATGTCACGGCGTAGATGATGGTAGGTGTAGCCATCGGCCTTTGGATCGCGGTCATCATGAATGTCCTCGCCAGCAGCTGGTAGAAAACTTAAGGCAATAGCTGCCGCGTCATAGGAAAGCATTGGCTTGATGAGCCGAGCCCGATGA
>JAABUW010002927.1_pt1 | contig 25117 bp, 6 predicted proteins | sample 5560081 | NCBI WGS metagenome assembly JAABUW01 (sample SAMN10711882, study PRJNA513363) | rock metagenome | isolation source: Antarctica rocks | place: Antarctica: Victoria Land, Knobhead sud | reverse complement strand
TTAAATTCTTTCTTTAAAAAATATTAATATAAAAATTGTTTTTTTGTTTGCTAAAACAAAATAGAAGATAAAATAAATATTTATTTATATAAATTAATTTTTCAGATTAATACAATCTTTATAATAGATATTAATTTTATTAATTTTAATTTTGTTATCTTTATTATTAGAGAATTGATATAATATTAATAAGCTAGTATTTAAGATAAAGATATATTAATCTAATACAAATATTCTTAGAATATTTAAAGTATTACGCTGCTATCTAGACAACTAGAGTATTAGAATAGATTAATATTATTAAAGAGATTTGTAGATATCTTTAAACAATATAAGCAATTATTTAATAACAAGAGTTTGCAGCTTATATTAATAATAGAGAGTAATTTAATAGATAAATTAAATACAATTTATAAGAAAGTTGCGTTCGAAAGCTATATACTTTTTTATTATTGGAAGTTTAAGATATTTAAGATAATTAAGATCTTAATTATCTTAATTATCTTAATTAGAATTTAAGATATCTAAGAATTAAGCTATCTTAATTCTCTTAATCTTATTAACAAATCTTCTCTTTCTAATTATCTTATAAAGAGCAATGCGCAACAACTAGTATATATTAGCACGCAACTTGTAATATATAACTTAAAGATATATATTAATTTTTGTCTATTAATAATAGTATCTTTTGTTTTTTATAGAATATAATTAAGATTGTTGCAATAGTAGTATTAGAAGTTGTTAAATTAAAAGTCTTTGCAAACTCGAGCTTATAATCTATTAAAAGATATAACAAACAATATAGTAAATTATTAGTATTATATAAGATAATTATATACAAATAGCAAAGATTGCAAGATATATTGTAGTTTCTAAGCTAGTCTTAATTAAATCTAGCTTACTTAAGTTAAGTTAATTTAAATTTAAGTTAGTTTGCTAAGCAAATTAATTAGAAGTAGACAAATAACTCTTTAAGTTGTCTATTTACTACTATTACAATCTACAAGCTTCAGATATATTATTGTTGTATTGCGTAACAAAGAATTAAAATACAATATAAATAAATACAAAAATTCTATATTTAATTTAATATAAAAACAACTTTAATCTTAATATTAAATAATATAATAAAATTATATTAATAGTAAATAAAAAGATAAGTTACTTAGAAAAATATATCTAAAACTAAGATAATATTAAAGCAAGTATAATAATATTTTTAAAATAAGATATTAATACAACAGTATATTTAAAGCTAAATAGAACAAATATTAGTTTATATAAAGTATATAATTGCTTTAGATAGCAATAAATTATATAGAAAGAAATAAAAAGAAAATAGTATATATTTCTAGAATATAAAAAAGTAACAAAATATATATAGAGTAAGAAAGAAAAAAATACAAAGCAACAATAAGAGAGATTAAGAATTTTAATAGCAATTGTTATAGTAATTGATTAGCATAATTCGATATATACTTCTCTTCTCGCTAAGAGGCCTGCAAGTATATCCTTGATCTATCTCGCGCTAGCGAGGACTTTTGGTATAGAGTCCCGTAGAGTAAAAGAAGTATGTGTCTCCCGTTGTTCGCCCTTATACTTCCCTAGAAGCAGTCAATGAGCCGTTGTGGGGCCAGGATCGACCGAGCGTTCCCAAGAAGCAGCCCCACTTTGGCACGGAAAGTGCGCAGAAAATTTCATGTTCGCGTTGTAAGAAAATGTGTGTGAGGTCGCTTACAGCTGGAGAAGCAGCGAATCTACAGCGCTTTCGACCCTGGTCGCATGGTGTAATTAGCAGCAATCGCGATCATATCCACCTATGGGAAGCGCTCGTGTTCTGTTCGGCCCGCATGGCTCGTGTAATTCGATTTCAACTCCCAAGCCTCGTTGCCTTCTTTCTGCGGAGGATCGTCGTCTGGGTCGCAACATTGCTGCAGGGCTACGTCGCCGTTATTGCTTTGCTACAGCTTATCTTTAAGGCAACTTGGTTGCGTCTCAGACTGGAAGCAGATAATATAGTGCAGTTATGCATCTATTGCTTGTCTATAAAATCTATGTTGTGGAAGATCTAACATACACAAGATTGTCAAGACGCTAGCCTAATCGAGTAAGAGTCTCGTAGAAAACAGTCGCATCTTATTGACTTCAACACTCTTACTAAATATAAGTAAATCTTAATTTCTAAGCAAATCAATCAATTGTTAACAAGCAATCGCTAGATTTGTTTGTTTGCTTTTTCAATTTATAAATTATAAATTATTTATCTTGTTTGCTATCTTAATATAGTATATCTAATATGTCTAAGAATTTTTAAAATTTTATTAATAACAATATCTTAGTAAAATTATTTGCGATTATATTTTTTATAGATACATATTCTAGAACAATTAGATCTAATTCAATTATTTCGCAAATTTAATAATATCGAATGTCAATATACTTTGTGTGTCGATAATATTTTAAATTAGAGATTAAAACAATTGCTTCTTAATTGTCTTTATATAAAAGAATTAAAATCTTAAAAATTGTATACAATTGCATTAGTAAAAAGCGAAGTTATATTGCTTCTTTGTTTGTCTCTATAACAACAATATATTTAGTCTCGCAAATAGATTAAATAACAAAATCTTGTTATTTAGAGCTTTATAATATAGAGTTATTAAATAGAAAATAGATTTATTTATTTATTAAACAATAATTGTTAATTGCTTTAGCAAAGTTTGCATTTGTATAATCTATTAAACTCTTGTTTTTATTGTAGTAAATACTATAATATAGTGTTTCTTTAATATATTTTAGAATACAAGTAATTGTATAAATATATATAGAATTTAAATTAAAACAATAACAAGAAAGTATCGATAAAACAAATTTTAAATTTAATTGTATTATTGTTATAGTATATATTAATAATTCTATTATTAACATATACTAATAAATAGTATCGATTAGCTTTGTAGAACTTATTTGAAGATATAGTTATATTAAAAAATCTTAAATTTATAAGAGTTAACAATATCTTACAATCTAATATTTTAAAACAATCTAATATTGCTTGCAAATAAGTTGTCTAATTAAGATTAATTCTACTATTTAAACATATAATTAATATGCTTAAGTAATACGAAATAGAACTTAGATTGCTTATTTTAAAATATATTTTAAAACAATTCTTTATCGACTTTAGATAAATCTCTTTAGAGTTAATTAACAATATATTATTAATATAAATACACAAATATATACTCTAATTCTTTAATACAAAAATAAAAGAATCAACAACAATAAATATAAATTCTAGACTCTTAAGAAAGTTCTAAATAACTTTATATTAGACTTGCAATAATTGCTAAAGATCGTAAAAAGCTTTTTGTAATTCGCATATTAAAGTAGAATTCTTAATAAAGTTGTTAAATTGATTTACGTAGATAACTTTGTCTAAAAAATTATAAAGAAAAACAATAATTATATTTATTTGATAAATATAAAGATTACAAGCTTCTATTAATATAAATAGAGCTCTAAAGAACGCTAGCTTTATTACGTTTATCTAAATAAAAATAAAGTCTATTCTAGCGATCTACTTATAGTTGTAAATTACTTATAATATCTTATATTTAAGAATATTGTTATTAAGATTGTATTTAATTTTGAATACTTATTAATTAATAATTATTTTTCGATTGTATAGCAATTTTGTAAATATTTATATATTGTTTTTAATATATAAGACGATTTTAGTCTTTATAATCTTCTATTATTGCGATTATTTAAATAATTAACAAGTCTTCTTATAGAATTGCGACTTTATAATCGATAGATCTAATATTTTTGATACTTTGATACTAGAAAGACTTAAACTATTATTAATAGACAATGCGCAAAAAACGTATATTATATATATATAATCTTTAGATTTGTTACAACAATTTAGATCTTTGTAGTTAGAACGATTTGTTGTTTTGAAATTTCTAATTGTTCAATTTAAAAACAACAATAACAAAACTTTGTTATAAATATATTTAGTTAGCTTTAATAATAAGAAAGACTCTACAATAGTATTATTTAATACTATAGAATTACGAAATGCTAACAATAAAGTAGATAATAATATAAAATTTCGTAAAATAAGTTTATCTTTAATAGAATCTTCTTAACTTAATTTATTTTAATTTGATATAAATTAACTATTTGTATTGTATTTGTTTTGTTTCTTCTCTTTAGTATTATCAAAATTTTTTGCAATATTCGAAGTATCTACAAATGTAAAATATCTATCTTAAGAGCGTTAAGTAGTACTTATTTCGTTGTTATTCTTTTTCGTTCAAATATATTTTGTTTTCTTTTTATCGAAATTATCTTTAATATATTTCGAAGCTACTAAATTAGACATATAATAGCTAGTCTTTTTATCAAAACATATATTGCGTAATAGATAAACTTGTTTAATTTTAAAATTGTAAATCTTTTATTAATTTAGATCTTTGTATTCTACGAAAATATCTTTTTAGAAACAATTATTAAATTTATATCTTATTGTTGTTTTTAACATATATATATAGAAGCAATATTCTAGTACTCTTAAATTTAAAATATCTAGTTTAATTTTATTAATTATCTTAAAAAATATAGTGCTAGATTTGCAAAACAACATTGTAGTAATTCTATTTTATATATAGACAATTGCTTCGATAGTATAATTCTAAAGTCTTATAAATATCTAATATATCTTATAAATTATACAAATTAAATTAATAATTGTATATATACTCTTTTTAATAATATTGTTCTATTTAGATATATAAGAGACAAACAAATTTTATTAAATATCTATTTTCTTAAACTAGCTTGCAAAGATGTTGCTTTCTAATTTATTGTTTATTCGTATATATTTAATTTAATAATTTGTTTGCTTCTTAATCTAGATACAAAATTCTTATAAATATAAAAGAATCTTATTCTTAGTCTTTATAATATAAATAAAGAATATATCGAAAATGTTATTCTTAATTAATAGAAAATAACAATTGTTGTAAAATATTATAGATAGCAACTCTTTAATATTAATATAAACTCGATCGAGAAACGCAATCGCTTTTAATATAGAATATCTAGAAAACTCTAATTGTTGCTTTGCTTTTAGATAAGATTTATATATTTTTTTAAAACAAATTTTGTTAAATAATAATACTACTAATATTAGTATAGTAACTATATAGAGAGCGTTAGCTATAATATTAATTAAGTGCTAACTAAGTTTGCAAAACTTAATTGCAATATACTCTTAATTCGAGCTCTTAAAATAGCTACAATATAGATCTTTTATTTTTTGCTATTTATTATAATATAATCTATAAAATAACTATTAATTTAGTAATTTAATAGATTATAAATCTAATAACTTAAAATTTTTTGTGTAATTAAAATATATATTAATATATACAATTTTATATATTTTTTGCAACTAAATAGATAAAAAAAAATTAATACAATTATAGAAGCAATTAGAAATTTAAAATTATTTTTTAAAAAACTAAAAAATATCGATAAATTTTTAGCAATCTTACAATATTAGTTAGTTAATTGCAAAAAGTCGATTTTTAATATTTTTATTTTATATATTTCTCGAAATTAATAAATTTATATTTATTAAATTTAATACAAAAATTACAATATAAACAAGAATACTATATTTTATTAACAACTACTATTATAAATACTATTATTTATAATTTTATAATATATAAATATCTTTTTTCTTTTCTATTCTTTAGAATTTATACTTAGTAATTTTAATTAATATAATATTATTTTAAGAAAGAAGATATTCTATATATTTTTAAAACTATATATAATAAATATAGATTAACAAAAAAAAAAATTAATTTATAAATATTTAATAAAAGCAAAATTCTTAAGAGTATATTAAATAGCAAATTTATTATTTTATTTTTAATATTTATTATAGTAAAGAAAGTTAAATACGCAAATCTATTAATTAAATAAGAAAGAAATAATATCTTTATTATATATACTATACTTATTTGTTTAGAAGATTTCGATTAAAAGTTTATAAAAAATTTTAAAAGTATAAACAAAGTATAGAAGAAACTAAAAGTTAAGTACTATAATAAATATATTAATACAAAAACAAAACTTATTAAAAGATTCTATATATATTAAATAAACAAAAATACTAATATAGAAGAAATGTAACTTAAGCTAACAAAAATTAGAAAATAGTTTAAAAAAATTAATTTAATTATAACTAAATTATTTAATAAAGAAAAATTGTTTTAATAATTTTTAAAAGTATTATTATTAAAGTATATTACTATTAGAAATACAATTAATAATATAAATCTATATTTAATCGAATATTGTATAAATATACTTAAAAATAAAAAAGATAAATTAAATAAAAAAATTGCGTTTATAGCTAAGAAGCAAAATAAAAAAAGAAAATCTAAATTTTTAATTTCTTTAAAAAACAAACTTGCAATTAAGATAAAATTTAAATAGTTTAAAAGTTTTTAAGTAATTTATTATTTATATAGAATTTATAATAATATTTACTATATTAAGTATTGCTTTTATTTTAAGATAGTTTAAGCTATAATTGTTAAATACAAAAAGAAGACTAACAAGACTTTGCCTTTAAAAGTATATTTTACTAAAAATAACTATTTTAATATTAATTTTAAATTTGACAAAAATAATATTAAAAAAGTACTATATATTGTAGAGAATAATAATAATTATTTTGTTAAAAAAGACTATATATATAAAGCTATTTATAAAATCTTTGTTTTTAAATAAGTTGCAAATATTAATATTTTTAAATATATAACTAATTAACTTTAACTATTTAGAAAATATCTAAAAATAATACTAAAATATATTGTTATAATTAAAGAAGAGAAACTTTATTTAAATTAAATAGATATAATAGTTATATAAATATTTGAAAAATTGTCTATTATACTAGCAAAGACTCTTTATATATCGAATTTAAAAATAAATTTTTTGTTAAAAAGACAACTTGCATAAGTAGATTTTAACAAAATATTTAATAAACAAAAATTGTATTTAGTAGATTTGAAATTTAGAAAATATATTATTAGTATAATTTTAAAAAAAAATATTTATATTATATTATATATTATCGACAAATTAATAAATTAAGTCTTTTAAATTAATAAGTAAAAAATATTTTATTTAATTTTTGTTACAATTAATAATAACAAATTAATAAATTTTATTTTAGAAAATATAAATAAGAATTAATTATTATTAAAGAGAAAACTTATTAATAAATATATTCTTTAATATAAATAATTTGTTTATTTAGAAATTGCAAAAATTAAAATTCTATTTAAAATAATTATCTTAGATAAAAAACTAAAAGTATTTAAAGATTGTATATATTATATATATAAAATAACTAAAAAGAGAAATTATATATTTAAAAAATTATTTAAATAAAATACTAAACTACTAGAACTAATATTAATTAATATAGTTAATTAGTTTTTATTATTAATAAATAATTATAAATACTTTTTGCAAATTATAAAAAACTTAATAAAAAAAATATAATTTATTTTTATTAAGATAAAAGATAAGACAATCGATATATTAAAAAAATAGAGATAAATAGAAGAGCTTTCTATTAATAAGAAACTTAAGATAATTCGAAGCAACAATATATCTAAATTAAAATATATTATTAATAAATAAATAAGCAATATTAATATTGTATTATAGTATATAATTATATATATATTAAATTAAAACAAAATAGTTAAATATAATATATAGATAATAGAGAATAAAGTTTGCGCTATAATTAAAAAAGCAAAACTATTAATAAAGCTCTAATATAAGATTGCAAAAGCAAATATATATTTACAAAATAAAATTATTTATAATTTCTACAAAATTTAAAATAATTAAAAGAAGAGAATTATATTAGGAAAAATCTATATTAATATTGTTTTAAATATTAATTATATTAAAATATAAAAAAGTATTTGTTATATTTATATTTATTTGAAGTTACTATTAGTAGATATATATTAAAACAAGTTTATAAATTAAAACAAAAAATATATATTTGTTAAATATATTAAAATTGTATAATAACTACAAATCTATATTTTAAATCTAGATTATATAATTAAATTAAATATTATAATAATAGACAAGTTACAAAAAGAAGAGAATCTTAATTTAAAGATTCGAAAAAATAGTATAAATATATAAAATATAAGAAACAAATTAATAAATTGTAAATCTTATAAATAATTATATAAAAAAAAGAGTCTAATATTTGTTTTAATGAAAAGAAGTATTAAATATTTTAGAAAGAAAAAACAACTAATAAAATTAAGAAGATTATTTATAATACTATTTTTTAAAAAATTAATTAAGCAATTAAGAAAGATTATATTAGATATATTATTAAGTAATAAAATAAATACGCAATTAGTATTTAAAGAATATTAAGTTAATAATATTTTAATATTAGAAGAATATTAAAATAATATTAAACAATTAGATAATTAAAATTATACTATTTTATCTTAGAATAAATCTACTTTTAAGAAAAATTAAATTTAGATATCTAAATTCTTTACTTTAATATTATTTGTTTATTTTATATTTGTTTAATTTAAACAATTAAATTTAATTATTTTAATAGAACAAAAATATTAATAAAATAAGAATAATAATTTAGATAAGTCTAAATAATAATATTAGAAGATTTAAATATTAATTGCAAAATTTATAAATAATTTTAGTTATACAAAGATATTATTAAACAAAGTTATACTTATAAAACAAATTCTTTTTGCAATTTTTAAAAATAAATCTAGAGATAAAATTATTATATTAAATATATATTAACAAACAATTTTCAACTTAAAATATAGTACTTAATAGAAAAGAATAATAAATGCAAAAATTTAGATTTAAAAAAAAAACAATATATAAATAAAGCAAGTTTTACTTAAAAGTACAAATAAAATATTTTGCAAATAGATATTTTTTATAAAATATAATAGCAATAGACTTATTAAGTAATATAAGATTAGATTTGTTATTTGCAAATTCTTACAAAGATACAAAATTAACTATAATAAAATATTTTTCTTTATAGTTAAAATAAATATATTGCAATTGTTTTTAACAATTGTAACAAAAAAAGATCTAAAATACTATTATATTAATATTAATAATATGTTTATAAAAGCAATCTTAATAAAAGATATCTATTTAATATTACTTAAAGATATAAATATTACAATAAAAAAAATTCTTAAAATTAATAAGAGTTTTTACAAATTTAAATAAATAAATCGAAATTAAAATAATCTTTGTATAAAGATCTTAAAAGAAGTAAATTTCAAATAAAATAAAATAAAATCTTATATACTAATTTATTAAATTAAAAAAGTTATAGTTCTATTATATATAGACAATATCTTTGTTGCTATTAAAATTAAAAAAGATATTAATTAATTTAAAAATCTAATACAAAAGTTATTTAAAATTAAAAATCTAGAAAAAATTAAAAAGATTTTTAATATACAAATTATTTAAAATAGAAAAGCAAAAACTTTAAAGATAAATTAAGAGCAATATATTAACAATATTTTAATTAAAATAGATTTTGTTGAGACTAGATACAAATTAAAAGATATTATTATTCTAATACTTAACTATAACAATCTAAAATTTATATAGAATTTTAATAAGAAAATCGATATTAAAATATATTAAAAAACTATAAAGAAATTATTGTACAAAGTATTGCAAATTAGATTAGATATTATTTAATTAGTGCAAATATTTAATTAATATATATCAAATTCTAGAGTATATTATATATAAGTTCTAAGAATAATTTATAAATATCTTCGAGATATTATTAAAAGAAAAATTATTTTTTTACTTATAGATAATTTTATAAAAATATTTGTCAATTTTAATTAAGTACAATATAGAAATAAACAAAAGAATATTTCTAACAATATATATATATTCTATAAGAAATTAATATTATAGATTAATAAGAAGCAAATATTTGTTGTTATATTAAGTACAAAAGTCGAATATATATTACTTAAGTATATTGCTTAACAATTCTAGTAATTACAAAATATACTAATAGATATAAAATATTTTAATAAGATATTCGAAAAAAACAAATTTATAAAAAGTATAAAAAACAATTAAGACGCAATTATCTTAGTTAAAAATTCTTATTTATATAAGAGATTTAAGTATATTAATATCTTGTACTATTATATTAGAAATTTGTAGATTAAAGAAATAATTACTACTATTTATATTTCTATTAAATAGATAGTTGCAAACAATTTTACAAAACTTTTATCTAAAATTTTGTTTAAAAGATTTCTTAAAATATTGCAAATAATTAACTAGTAAAGTTACTAACTAGTAAGAGCTAAAACTTAAGAGAAATAATAATTTAATAAGAGCTAATTAATAAGATTCTAGAATATAGTTATTAAGTAAAAGTATTAAATAGTAATACTACTAATACTAGTATAACAATTGTATAGAGAGCGTTAGCTATAATACTAATTAAATGCTAACTAAGTTTGCAAAACTTAATTGCAATATACTCTTAGTTCGAGCTCTTAAAATAGCTATAATATAGATTTTTTATTTTTTGCTATATGTTATAATATAATCTACGAGATAACTATCGATCTAGTAACTTAATATAGATACAATTTATTAATAAAGTGCAATATTTGTATCTATAGACTCTATAGATCTTATAGATGCAATTTATTAATAAAATATATTATTTGTATCTATAAAATCTAAAGAATCTATAGATGCGATTTAATTATTTTCTTTTTAAAAAGTAGAAATATATTACTATAATATATTATCTTATTGTAATTAAATAATTAAATATTATAAAATATATATTAACTATATATTGACTATATATTAACTATTAATAATTACAATATAATTATTTAAATAATCTTAACAATTCGAGTTAATTTTTTGAATTAGATTTCGATTTTATTACTAAATCTTAACTTAACTCGAATCGATTTTCGATTTCAACTTTAGGAATTAACTTAATTTTTCGATTTTAATTGTTAGAATCGATTTAACTCGATTTAATTCAATTAATTAACTCGAACTTAATTAATCGACTTAATGCGATCAATTTATTAATATGCTATATACTATACTAGTTGTTGTTGTTAATACGCTTATTAATATAAAAATAAATACGTTCTTTATTATTTATTAGTATAAAGCTTGCGTATTTAAAATTATATATCTTTGTCTCAACATAATAGCGTTACGACTTTTGTATTACTAATATATTATAGTTTCTTATTTCTTTCTTTTGTAATAATATAATTATTATTTTGTTTTTTAACTTATATATATTGTATTGCAATATACAAAGTTTGTTTCTTATCTTTATTAAAGTTTCTTGTTAAAGTTTGTATTTATTTGTATAAGATTCTTTATCTTTTAAGTAAAAAAAATGTTTAATAAACTTAATATATTCTTTGAATTAAATATATTTGTTAAACTTAACTTATTTATTAAATTAAATATTGTTATTTTGTTATTATTTTGTCTTATTAAAGTAAATTAATTTTTTATTAATTTGTTAAAATATTTCTTTTTAATTAGTTATTAGACTACGCTTTTCTTTGTTTTAACAAAAATATTTTGTATAATAATAATCTAAGACAAATGTTTTGTTGTTGCTATTTTTTTTCTTTAATATAATTATTAAGATCTATATAAACGTTATTGCGTTTTTAAGAGTTATTAAAATCGAATTAAACAATCTTTTTAACTCTATTGCTTTAACAATGTAATATAGAGATTTTGTCTTTGCAATTCTTTAAATTCTTATTTTCTTCTTTTGTTTTTAAGAATATTTAAAGTTGTATATCTTATAAATGTTGTTGTAGATCTTGTACTTTTACTAAGATATATTTCTCTAATAAAAGTATTAATCAAAGCAATAATTTTGCGCGCAATATATATATTGTTAATAATTCTTACAATTATATATAAAATATTTATATTTCTAGCATTTTATATATTGTTTTATTTTGTATTTTGTGTTATAGTATTTTACTATCTTTATATTAAACTTATAAATTATCTTTAATTATATAAGAGCGTTTATTATTTTTGCGCTATTTATTTATATAATAATCGAGATATTTTTCTTCTTTTTATTTTCTCTAATAAATTATATTATCTTTTTAATCTTTATATTGTAATATATTATTTTCTACAATTTTTTTATTGTTTTTGCTTCTTTCTTTTTTATATTTTTCGATATACTTTTAACTTTAATTTTGTATATTACTACTTTTGCGCGTTTGTAATACAATATTGCTATATTAAAGATTTTTTCAACTTAAAAATTGCTTAATTTTAAAATTCTTTTGTTGCTCTTATTATCTACTTAAAAGACAATTATTTTTTTAAAATATCTTATTTTTTGTATATTTTGTCGCGTTGTTAGCATTTTAATTGCGTTAAAATTGCGTACTAGTACTATTATTTTCGCAATATTTACTTTATCTATTTGCTCTATCTTTTGTTTCTTTTTAATTTAAGTTATTACTTTTATCTTTTTTGTTAAACATTATATTAAGAGCGTCTAAATAATATCTATTTAACTCTTTATTCTTTTTGTTGTTAATAAATTTTTTGTTATTGTAACTTATATAATCTCTTCTTCTTATATAATTTTTTTAATATTCTTTGTCTTTTTTAGTTTGTTAATTGCTTTTTTTAATTTTTTCAAAATTGAGACTATGTCGATACGCATTTCTTGCGCAAGAGAATTACTTAATTGTTGTATCAATTTCTTTATTAAGAAAAACTATTTTATTAGTGTCTTAATTAAGATAGTTTTTAATACGTTTTTCTTTTTAAATTTATAGAGTCTCTTTATATTAGATATCTTTATTATTATATTCTTTGCTATTTGTTTTAATTTGCGTTAAGATATCTTAATAATATCTTAATTACTTGTTAACGTTGTATTAATTGCGTCTACTTAATCTTATTAATTTAAATAAATTGCAAGCTTGTTCGTTAATAGATTTATCTCTCTAGTCTTTTCTTGTATAGTAGAATAATATAGTATTGATTTTCGTAGACTTCTCGATCTTTCCAATAATAAAAAGTCTCTTCTATTTTAGCTATTATAGTCTAAAATTTCCAAATTATCTATTGTTAAATAAAAATTAACAAATCTATTAAACAAATAATATTTAATTTTTCTAAAAATATTATTAATAATCTTAATAATAACAAAACTAAATTTAACTTTTTTAAAGATAAAATATTAAGAAGTATTATTAAATTTAGAATTTAATATAGTAATTTATTGTTTAAACTTTTCGAGATTTCTAGTAAAAATAAAAGAATCGAAAAAATATTTATTGTTTTTTATATTTTGTAGCTTTAATTTAAGATTACAAATATAATAGATATTATTAAGTTAATTTTCTATTTGTAAATTAAATCTATAAAACTAATTATATTTGCTATTATTATTAAAGTTATAAACTATATAAGTAGACTTAATAAATACAATTTCTTTATTTTAAGAAAAAGAAAGTTTTTATTTTAGTTAATATATAATAGTTTTAAACAAATTGTATTAAGCTAAAATATTATTATATTTATATTAAAAATAATATATTCTTTTATTGCAAATACTTATTGTTAACTTTGCTTAATTTAAATAAACTTTTAAATTTTTAATTTAAATTTTTAGTTTACAAATAAAGTTAAAATTAATTTTTTTATTAATTTGAAATTTAACAATAATAGTATTATTTTTATAAAGTAATTAGATTTATTTTTTTATATTATTTTCAAATGTTTTTTGAAGAAGTTAAAATATTTTTTGTTAACTTTTGTTAAAATTATTAAGTTAATTAACTAGAGTACAATATTAATTAAATTTATTTTTGTCTTTTTTCTTAATATATTTGTTACGAAATTAAGTAAAGTTACTATTTAGTAATTAATATATTAAAGATCGAATTAATATATTTAATAAATTTATATTGTTAAACAAATTTAATTTAATTAATCTATTAATTATAATTTTATAAAAATTAAATTAAATAAATAATAAGAATTTAAATATATTGTTCTTAAGTAAATTAAAATACTCTTTAAGTTCTAAATTTTTTTCGACATTATTTTAATTTAATAAAGAGCTTAAAGAATAGTAATTGTAACAAAAAACAATATTAATATTTAATTATTTTTATTTATTAAGAATTTCTTAAATAATTTGCAATTCTTGTTAGAGCTAGATTTAATTTTGCTCTTTAAAACCATTTTTTTGTTAATTATATTACAAATATAGATAAAATACAAATAATATAAATATTTGTAAATAAAAATAAAAGTTTAAAATTAAATATATTTAATATTATATAAATATTAAAGAATTTATATTATTTGCAAGACAAAATTTTTAATATTAAAAATAAATATTGCTTAAAGTATTGTTTTATTATATAGCAAATTTTCTAGTATATAAAGACAAAAATATTATTTAAAAATAGTAACAAAATTATATTGTAATTGTTGTTCTAATAGATTTACTAATTTTATTTTAGCAAATTTACTAATTTTATTTTAGCAAATTTATTAATTCTATTTTAGTAAGTTTATTAAATTAAAGTTAGAACAATTTGTTGTTTCTTTATTCTAGTAGATTTATTAATTCTATTTTAGCAAATTTATTAGATTGTAGTTAGAACAATCTATTGTCTATTTACTTTAGTAAACTTATTAAAGAATTAACAAAATTAAATATTGTTAAGTTATATATTAATTAAGAGATATTTATTATCGCAACTTAGTTACGCTTTGCAAAGTATTTATTCTAATAATTTTGTATCTAGAACTTATTTTGCAAAACAAAAAAAATAGCAAATATAAATATCTTTAAAATATAGTTTACAAAATTGTATCTAAAGAAATAGTTAGTATTATATTAGAAATAGAGCTTTAATAGCTAGTAAATAGTTAATTAACAAAAATACTAGCTATATAAAACTAAATATATATAGAAAATAGATATAAGTACTATAAGTGCTAAGATATTAGATATTATTTATAGTATATTTAAGACTAAAAAGCAAAGATATAAAGAGTAATCGAAGAACAAAGTTTATCTAGTCTAGAATTGTAACAATTTATAATAACTCTTTTTATTATTTATTAAATCTTTTATTCTACTTTAACAACAATAAACTTTATTATTTGTTATATATATATATATATTATAACTTTAAAATTTCTTGCTATTATTAATCTAATAATATTGTTAACAATAATAATATTATATTATTAACAATACTCTTTGTATATAATTGTTGCAATTAAATATTTATTTAAATTCTTTTTAATAAACTTTATAATATTTGTTTGCTTTTTTACTTTTCTTATTAAGCAAAATAATAAATTTAAATATATATTAAAGATATTCTCTTTATTGTAAAAATTACAAATATAATTAATAATTTTCTTAATAAATTTTAATTTTTGCAATATTTTTATAAAGTATTTATTAAAATTTTGTAATAATAATATAATTGCTAATTCTTTAATAGTTTATTTAATAGTAAATTTTGCTCTTAATAAATTTATAATAATAATAAAATTAAAAGATATAATATTAATTTGTACAAAAATATATTATAGAGTTATTAATTTAAAAGTTTTAATCTAAAATATCTAAAAGATAATAAAGAGTTTTATATAATTAAATTTATTGTTGTTGCAATAAATATTATAATTAATTTGTAGATATAAGAAATACTTATATCTAATAACTATATAATATATATAAAATAAAAATAAAGTTTAAAAAGAATAATATTGTTGTTAGTTATTAAATCGAGAAACTCTAAAATTATATAAGATTTAAAACTATTAATAATTAAGAGAATTTATTGTTCTCTATACTTGTTATAAATATATCTAACAAAATAATAAAGTTAATTAATAATAAAATTATTATTAAAGTACTTAATATTGCTTGCTAATATTAAATAATATATTATTGTTAATATTGTTTGCAATCTATTTAACTAAAGTATTTACTCTCTTAGTAATAATTATAGATAAAATAGACTTGTTAATAGTATTAGTAATCTTTATAATAATAATATAATTGCAATTTTTGAAATTTATTATCTATAATATATTTCTAAAATTTTTAATAACAACAATATATATTCTTTTGCAATCTATATAAAAGTTTGTTTTGTTTATATTTTAATAATTCTTAATTTATATACTTTTTTTGTTTATTATATTTTTTAACTTTCTAAAGTAAAGTTTTAATATCTTTATATTTAATAAAATATTCTTGCGAACAATAGTAATAGATATTTAATAATAAATTTTAAGTTTAGAATATTTATTGTAGAAGTATTAAAATTAATATTAATTTATAAGATTAATATTAAATAAAAGAAAATATTTTGCAATATTAATAACAAAATCTATAGTTAAAAAAAAGTTTATATTATCTAGACAAATAATATAGTTAACAATTATTTGTTCTTGTATATTTATATATTGTCTACAATAGATTAATTGTTAGAAATTAAATTCATTATATAATTGTATATTACGAGCTTATTAAAGCTGTACCAGTAATTTAGATTCTACGTCTTTGGGCGAATCTGCTATTATGCTCGATATACTTAAGAAGCAAACAATCTGAGTATAATACTTAATATGCTCGACAAACAAATATTGCAAACAACTATACTTGCTATACTCGACAAGCAAGCAAGATAAACAATCTATATTTTCTTAGTATATAGAAACAAGAATACAATTCTCTTATAAATTGTATTTAATTTATTATAGATTTTTACTTATTGTTACTTTGATTTATCGAATCTCTTTTAAGATTTATTAAATATAGAAATTGTCTATAGCTACAACTCTTGTTATTAAATAATTGTTTATATTGTCTAAAGATATTTATAGATTTCTTTAAAATACAATTTATTCTAATATCTTTGTAGAAAGTATTAGCGTAATACTTTAAATATTTAAAAAAATATCTGTATTAGATTAATGCGTCTCTATCCTAAGTACTAGCTTATTAGTACTATATTAACTATCGATTATAAAAGACAATAAAATTAAAATTAATAAATTCGATATCTATTATAGAGATTGTATCAATTTAAAGAACTAACTTATATAGATAGATATCTATTTTATCTTTTATTCTGTTTTAGCAAATCAGAAAACAATTTTTGCATTAATATTTCTTAGAGAAAGAGTTTAGTATTAATTTAAATTAAATTTACGAAAGTATTTGAAGAATTATAACGAAAATTCTTGTACAATATTTACAAATTTCGACAATTTCAAAAGAGAGCTTCGAAGAATTTTTAAAATATTTAATAAGAAACAAATTGCAAAAAGAATAATTCAATATCTAATTTAACAAATTTCTGCAACAGACTATATAGCTAGATTTCGGAAATATATTAATCTAATTGAGTAAGACAATATTGTATTTATAATAATGTTTCGACAAGATCTTAAAAACAATCTAAAGAACAAAATTATATATAATAAGAGAACTCTTAGCAATATATTTGATCTTATCGAAGTAGCTATCGATCTTAACAACAAGCTGTATAAAAGAGCTATAGAAAAAAGATACAATTAATCTCGAGAAAAAACAAAAATCTTCTTTAAATTAGCAATCGAATATTAGCAAAAAGAATTTTGTTCTAATCAAAAATACAGTAATTTTAATTATTGTAAGTCTGCATCTATAGAACTAAATTCTACTTAACAATATAAAAAGAAGAATTCTAGAAAAAAGCAAAATAACAAATTTCAGAAAATATACTATTTATATAATAAATCGAATTATTTTGCAAAAGATTGTCGATTATAGAATTTAATAAACTGTCGACAGATTAATACTATATTAAAAGAGATATTCAATAGTCAGAACAATATTAGAGAGCAAATCAATACAAAAACAGATATTTTTGAGACTAAATTAAACAACAACTATTATTTGATAGAAAATTCAAATTAGTTATAGAAAGTTCTAGATAGAATATTATTAGACAAGATATTTGTATCTACGCAGAAAATTAACAAAAAACTTAATAAAATTATAGAAATACAACAATCAAGAATGTTATATCTTTATTTAGCAACAGACTTAGACGACAAATATAATTGACAGAACTTTTACAAATGTTTAAACAATATTACAAATTATCTTAATGCTTTAGCTAGCTTATTAAGAGATAGAAAAATAAATTAAATCGTAAATAAATGCGAGAAAGCGCTAGAAAACAACACTACTATCGAAAGAGAAATTCTCGACAAAATCGAACAACAACTAAGCAGTATAAGTTTATCTTAAAAGAAGATAGAAAAAGCAAAAAAATATACAATACTTAGTTAAACAGAATATTATAACAATTTATACTAAACTTATCTAGAAGACAAAGAAAAAATTAATTGATTTTCTAGAAAATCAAAGTTATTAATTTAGTATAGAAAGAAAACTTAGCGCAAACAGACGCTCGAAACAGAAGTTGCAGTATCAAAACAGAAAAAAGTTCAAATTTCTTAATAAAGAGTATATTAGTAGAATACAATATATTAGTTTAACAATAGCAACTAAACTTAACAGTATATATACAATATTTTATTATATTAGTTAAAATTAATAATTGTCGATTTACTGCAATAGTCGATTCTGATGCGATAGATAATTTTATAGTCAGAACTCTTGTTAAAAGAGAAGAGTATTCTATTTAAAAGAAGTCTAATATATACAATCTAGTAATTATAGATAGAAATTTATTATTCGACAGAAATAAAAAAGTAAATAAAGAAACAAAACTACTATTGATAGCTATTTAGCAATATTATAAAAAACTAATCTTTAATATAGTAAGAATAGTTATTTACAATATTGTTCTAGAAATATCTTAATTAAAGCAGTACAATTTAGAAGTTAACTAAAATATATAAATACTTAGATTTGCGCAATATAATTACGTAATTTATATCTAATCTATATATTAATAGCATTCGATAGTAGATAAAAAAACAAATTGAAAATCGATTGCAAATAGCAAGTTTGTATTTTTACAAAAAAACAATCTAACAAAGTTTGACTCGACAAATATTGACAAAAATTAGTTGAATTACAAAATCAAAATAAGTAAAGAAAATTATAAATTTTTTGAAAGTCTTAAATTATCTGATACAGCAAAGAAATTGCTAAAGTATATATTACAAATATACAACAATTAAGAGTATCTATTTTAAAAAGAGAAAACAATAGAAACTCTCTCTAAATATTAATTGTAAAATTACGAAATCAGATTTAAATTAGACAAACAATCTATATTTAAATCTATATATATTTTATTCAAGAAGAAGCTCGAAATACTTCGCAAATATTTGGCAAAAAACAAAAAAAAAGAATTTATTAAAAAATCTTAATTATAGATAGAATATTCGATTTTTTTTGTATTAAAGAAGAATAGAATTTTTTGTTTATATATCGATTATCGAAAGCTAAATAATATTACAATTAAGAATCGATATTTACTACTTAATATTAGCAAGCTTCAGAATCGATTATTTGGAGCAAAGTACTTTACTAAACTGAATTTACAAAAAGTATACAATCAAATTAGAATAAAGATAGAAAAAAAGTAGAAAATAGTTTTTTGTATACAATATAAATTATACAAATATACAATAATATTGTTCGAACTTATAAATATCTCGACAATATATTAAGAAATAATTAATAATATACTATAATAATATTTGAATCAATTTGTTATAATATACTTAAATAATATTATAATTTACTTAAAAATTTTAAAAGAATATATTAGCTATATTTTCAAAGTATTAGAATATCTAAATATAAGAAACTTATATTTTAAGTCAAAGAAATACAAATTTTATTAAGAGAAAGTTAATTTTCTCGAATTTGTTGTTAAACAATACAAAGTATATATAAATTTCGAAAAGCTACAAACAGTTAGAAAATAAAAATTATCAACAAATATTAAAAAAATACAATTCTTTTTGAGTTTTATAAACTACAACAAAAAGTTTATTAAAGACTATTTAGCAAACACAATACTATTAACAAATTTTACAAAAAAGAATACGCTATAGATATAAGAATTTGCAAAAGAAAAATTATTTTAGAATCTTAAACTAGAATATTTAAAGAAATTAGTACTAAAAATATACAATTTGCAATTGTTAAGCAGAATTAAAATCGATATATTAGATCTAATTATCAGTATATATTTTAGTTAGAAATATAAAGATATATAATATTTAGTAGTATATCTCTCGAGAAAACTCTTGTTAGTCGAACAGAACTATAATATTTATAATAAGAAATTATTTGCTATAGTAGTTTTCTTAAAGTTATAGAGAGTATATACAAAAGAATTATTAGAACTTACAATTCTTATAGATTACAAGAATCTTGTATATTTTATTATTACAAAACAACTAAACAGAAAATAAATACAATAATTAGAGAAACTAAAATAATATAAGTTTAGAATATAGTGTATCTTAGACAAAAATAATAACAGAGTAGATATATTTAGTAGAAAAAGTAATTATATAAAAACAAAAAAATTGTTTAACTACAATATATTTAAAATTAATAAGAACAGATTACTATTAGCAAACAAGCACAAGCTGAATACTATATTACAAATACTTCGAGATAATACAAAAGAGTTTTTAATAGAAAAAGAAAAACTTTAGATATCTATTAACAAGATCGACAAATATATAAAAGAGCACTATAACAAATTACTGCAAGAATACTTAAAAATAACAATTTTTTTTTAGCTTTTATATTAGTATTGTTAGTTTTTACAGATAAGATAAGTTGTCAAGATATATATTAAAAGATATTTTAGCTATTAGTAGAACAAATATAGTACGCACGCAAGTTATAGCAAAATCCAATATTAGAAACTATCTAAATTGCTATAAAATAAAATTACAATAGACTTTATTATTAAGTTGTTTAAATTAATAGATTTAGCAATTGAAAACAGATATAATTTGATATTGATAATAATTAATAAACTTATTAAGTACTTATATATTATTGTATACAAAGAGAAATTTATTGCAGAACAATTAAGATATATTATATTGAATCGACTTATATAGTATTATAATATATTTAAAAAACTAATCAGTAATAGAGACAAGCTCTTTATATCTAATTATTAGAAGATACTTCTCTTAATATTAGATACAAGATTTCGAATATCTACTGTCTATTATTTGATTACAAATAATTAGACAGAGAAAACAAATTAAAGTCTTAAATAGTATTTGAGATACTATATTAACAATATTTACAGCAATTAAGTATTACTTCTATCTATAATATAACTAGTACTTAATACAAAAATTTCGAATATTATTAAGATAACTCTATTTTTTGTTAACTATAGCAGAAAGTTAAATCTCTTCAAGAAAGAACGCACGTATCTGTTAGCACAATCAACTATTAAAAGAGTAGCAATACTAAAAAAGATATACAACAATATCTTGAAAATACAACAAAGATCGATCAAATATTAAAACAAAAAACAAAAAACAGTATTTTAACTAAAAAAAAAGAATAAAATATATTTTCTAACAAAAAATCTTAGAACAAGAAAGTTAAGCAAGAAATTAAATTATATTAAAATCGAATTGTTTTTTGTTAAAAAAACTAAAAGATCAGTTAACTACAAACTCGATTTACTTAAGAATGTTAGAATATTTTTAGTATTTTATATATTATTATTAAAGTCAGCAAACTCAATTATATTTTTATAGAATATATTTTATTTCTATTTGCAAAAAAAGAATCAATTCGAGATCGAGAAAATTCTATAACAGAAAAATCAAAAATATTTTATTAAGTAAAAAGAATATTTTATCTTAGAAAATATATAAGAATCAGAGAAAAATCTTAATTATTGTCGAAATCTTCTAAAGAAATTTTATTAAGATAAGATATAGAAACAATATCTCAATTTTAATTAGTCGAAAGTTAAAATTGTTCGAACAATATATTAAACAGCAACTCGGAAATCTTTGTAACAAATTTAGCAAAATATATTTTATTTATCTTTAGATTGTTAATGTTTTTCTATTTTGTTACAATTATTTCTTTCTTTTTATTTTTTAGAAAATCTAGTTGTTTTTTTAGTCGATTTAGTTTTGCACGCGTATTGTATACTTCTTTCTTTAAGTGTATTTGCTCTTTATAAATTTGTTTAATTGATATAGAAGAAATTGTCAAATTACAACTACAATTAGATTGTATATATTTTATATACTTTTTAAAACTATTATTTATACAATAGATTTTATTAGACATTATATAGTTACAACAAGAACGTATTGCTAGAAATATCGAATTTAGAGTATCGAGAAAATCTTTCTTTCGAGAGAAGAAATTTCTGATATTAATTTTTCTTAAAAATATAATAGAGAGATATTGAGTTTCGAGACAAAAACTCTAAAAAAGAGAAATAGTATTACAAACTTATTAAAGTTGTATTAATAATTTAGATTCTATATCTTTAGACAAATCTGCTATTATACTCGATATACTTAAGAAACAAGCAATCTAAATATAATATTCGATATACTCGACAAGCAAGCATTGCAAGCAATTATACTTGCTATGCTCGACAAGTAAACAAAACAAGCAATTTATATTTTCTTAGTATATAGAAACAAGAATACAATTTTCTTATAGATTGTATTTAACTTATTATAGATTTTTACTTATTGTTACTCTGATTTATCGAATCTCTCTTAAGATTTATTGAATATAGAAATTGTCTATAGCTGCAATTCTTGTTATTAAGTAATTGCTTGTATTGTTTGAAGATATCTATAGATCTTTTTAAAGCACAACTTACTCTGATATCTTTGTAGAAAGTACCAGCATAACATTGTATTAAGATTCGAATTTCGATTCCAATTATTAAAATTGATTCGAGAAAAACTACTATATATAGTATACTAGTATACTATATATAGTAACATTTATTAATAGCTTAATTTCTATTCTAACTTTTAAAATTAATTTAATTCGAACAATTAGTCTAGTCTATAAGTAGAAAAGTATATCGATTTCGAAAATATATTATTAAAATAATTTCGCAAATTTTGTTAATTGTATTTAAATTCGCATATATATAAGATAATATTAATATATTTATTGTTTTAAAAGATTTTGTAGACTTATATAATATATAATTTGCGCTCTTTATAGCTTAATTAAAGTATAATAGTAATAATAAATAATTAATTAGATAGTTTAATAAAATCTAATAGAAAATTATTAATATAGATAATATATTAATCTAGATAGTATTTGTTAAGAGATAAGATAATAAGAGACAAATTTAGTTATTAATGCAAGAGATAAGTGTAAGATGCAAATGCGTCTACTTCTCGCTAGCGTATTAAGATATAAAAGACGTAAGATATAATAGACTTGTATTACTATGTCCCAACTATATAGGATAGATAGTAGTAGGACTAATCGTTGAAGATCAACGAGAGACGAGCTTTCTTCCTATTTAATACTTGTTATAACGTGCGAGCTTGTTCCTCAATCAGAAAGGGGTGTTGTGCCATCCGGGACTTCCATAGGCACCCGGGGTCACGTGCCCTGCCATACCCTGAGGCGCTAGCGCGCCGAGGGCGCTATGGCGTTACAACGAGGCGGTAAGAGACGAATTTAGTTACTAACGCGAGGGACGAGGCGGTGAGGGACGAATTTAGTTACTATCGCGAGAGACAAGGCGGTGAGGGACGAATTTAGTTACTAACGCGAGGGACGAGGCGGGGAGAGACGAATTTAGTTACTAACGCGAGAGACGAGGCGGTGAGGGACGAATTTAGTTACTAACCCGCGATTAGAGGATTACCACGCATAAAGGATTTCCCTACCTCGGGGGCTGAAATGAGGCAGCTGGGGACGAAAAGCGTGAGTTTGCGCTAAAGTCAGCACTCCCGTATGCGTGGTTTCCTGGAACGTCGATATATGCTTGGAAGTGGGCCAAAGGAAGGCAAATGTACGGTGAAAATCCGCGAGACTGAGATAATCCTACAATACTATTGGAGAGTTGGATGTCTTGCCGGGCTTCTCGGGAACGTCCGCTCGGTCGCCGCCCCGACGGCAAACCACCTATTAGTAGGCAAATTTAGCACTAGGCTAGAAGAGATATAGTGGCTTCTGTCAAAATCAGTATCGAGAAACCGTGTCCTGAAAGCACTCTGGGTTATTTTCACAAACGGTGGGGGGCCCTTGAAGCAAACATTTGTCCCTCAGCTTCGAACCCGACAATACTCTGACCTTGTTCACTACTTGATTCAACCTCTTGCAGGGTAAGGTTGACACCTACTACCATCCAATACGACACAGAGATGACAATCGGTGGCATGCTTCAGAGTGCGGATTTCATCATTGTCGGCGGTGGTACTGCTGGCATGGTCCTAGCCAGTAGGCTCTCCGAGGATCCAAATGTACAAGTAGCAGTTCTGGAAAGTGGGCGAAACATCACTCGAGACCCAAAAGTCCAAAATCCTAGCGACTGGATGAGCCTACTGGGACCTGAGACTGCTTGGCACCTCGATACTGTACCGCAAGTACGTCAGTATGATACATCTCCTGACTTTGCCCATTGCAATATATCCATCTCGATCATTTAAAAAGCTAATGGGATACTGAACACATAGCCTGGACTCAACGGCCGTGTCGAGAGACAACTCCAAGGCAAAGCCCTAGGTGGCTCCTCCATGATCAACGGATCCGCATACCTCACACCTTCACGAGCCGGAATCGAAGCTTGGGCGAAGCTTGGGAACCCACAATGGGCCTACAGTGCTCTACTCCCATACTTTGAAAGAAGCTACTCAGCCAAGCAGCCTAGTGCGGGCGTCTGCAAGGCTATGGGCGTTGACTATA
>JAABUW010002926.1_pt1 | contig 25127 bp, 20 predicted proteins | sample 5560081 | NCBI WGS metagenome assembly JAABUW01 (sample SAMN10711882, study PRJNA513363) | rock metagenome | isolation source: Antarctica rocks | place: Antarctica: Victoria Land, Knobhead sud | reverse complement strand
CTTGTGATAACGCCGGACTTTTCGTTGGCGTCTCATAAGTCAGACACTTGGGAGTCTTCAGAAAATCAGGGCTCGTAGCCCACGGATCTGTAGTATTCCAGGTCACACGAGGATCGTAGAAACTCGACTCTAGTTTGGGTGTTTGAAAGGGGCTTTGGGCAAAGGTTGCAGAAGTCGGAGTTTTAATTGGTGTCGGAGGTTCTCCGCTTGGATAGCTGAAGCTGTCGAGTGGAAGATGTCAGCATAGTGCATTCGGCTTCGAAGAGTCTAGAAAGATGTATGGCTCAAAGCTGGAAGATACTGCATTGAGCTGGTAAATGATGGTAGTGCTGAACAGCTTTAAGCTCGTAGGCAATAAACGATTCTCAACATAGCACAGAGTGGCTATCAAGGTCTCATACCTGTATACAGGCTCTTCCCAACTCATAGCCAATCACAGAGAGTGTATTATGTATAAGGCCCCACCCAAATATCGTGATGCTCAAGAGGGGTGGACGTAGAATTTATGTAGACTATGGCAGGTATCCTTGCGCGACAAGTGGATCTATAGACTTGAGAATCTGTTTTCAAATCCAATAGTATCCTAACAGTTGCAGAGTGTTATGTCGGTTGGGCAAAGTGCAACTTCGAGTGGCTGACTTCGCAGCGTAGGGGAAAAAGTGTAGATACCGGTACTAGTAGTGATTCCTAGACGATGCACCAGCCAGTCGACGTTCGTAGTCAAAACTTGGAGAGCCAAAGCTTCTCATAAGATGGCAATCGAGGAGACTGGATTGTAACCAAGAGATCACTGGAACCTGTTCTCGAGATAAGCAATGGTTCCCCAAGCAGGCTTCCGCCCAGTAGTAGTAGCACATACGGAAGGAGACACTGCACCGACAGTTCTCTCAATCGCTTGTGATGGTACCAAGGGAAGAAAAAGCACAATAGCAGAGGTGGAAATCGGAGGATGCCTCCTGCATGGAAGAGGAGTGGTCCTCGCAAAAAAGTGGTAGGCTAATCAGCATTCCTGGTAGAGTAGGCGGGAGCGCAGCGGCATGCAGGACCAGACCCTGTACCCAAGGTCTTTCGGCCTACCAGACTCGCTGGAGCACATTCATATTCTCCTTCAGCCCTTGAGTCGTATGAAGGGTTTCCAGAGCGAGTCCTGCAGCAAGGAATGGCTACGACGAGGTTCACATTGTATTGCCTTATAGGGTACCTGGCTAGCGATTTCTTTCGATTTCTCGGTATCTAAGCGACATGCTCTACAAGCGAGGGCTGATTTCTATTTATTCCCCACACCATGATGAGCGTCTGCACGATCTCATGCATCCCTTCTCCTGACAGCCATTGTGATTCGTTACAGCTCTAGATAAAGCTCCAATCTTTAAGAAAAGAGGCCCTCCTCAGTGACAGTCAAATGCATCGACTGCTTTTCTCGACCTTCCTTCCCCTCCTTCGGACCTTTAAGCTTTTCAGCTCGGAGTCATAACGGCAAAAGGACCAACAACCAATGACAGTCCCAGACTCCCAGGCTGCCTCTTCCCTGGTAGCACGGGGCGCCAAACCACACAACAGAAGTACCGCCAGGGTGGATGTGGCTATTCAATTTCCAAATTCAAGGATGCCCGCGGTTGATGGGCTTCGTCATTACCATCATTCAATTTCGGTGTATGGTCTACCGGCCGTTGAGGCACGGTGTTCAATTTCCTGAGCCATGGTAGACAAGACTGTGAAACGATGGAGATCCCAGCCTCAGCCCAGAAAATGATTTCAAACCTCTGTCAATTCAGCTATTACTGTGTAGACTTGTCGATGTCTTCAATCGGGATGGAACTGATTCTCCGGCTGCCATAATGGTAGTTGACTAGTAGTTTGTTCCAATTGGATAAACATCACATATAACGGACAACTCAATATACACTATAATTAACGTTGACAATGCGTCAAGTCAAGTAATACAGTAATATCTGACCACACTCACGGCAGTAGATTGACCACCCCAACGCCATGCTCTGAAGTGCACCAGACGTATGTTACCAAATAACAAACCACCCAAAACATCGAGAGAAAACATACCGACCCCGATCAGTAGATCTCACTGCCGCTTCTTAGGCAAACCCTGCGCTCGCCTCTGCTTAATGTCGCCCTCCGCAAGCCATTTGCTCGCCTTGACCAGCTGCACTACGTTGAGGAACTGCTTCGCCGCCATGACCGGGAAACTCACGCCCGCAATCACCCAGGGCCAAAAGCTGTCCATCTTGTTCGCCCTGGCTAGCTCCATTGCCCACGCGCTTCCTGGCGCGGCGAACAGTGTTGACGCAGGATGGGTTGGCGACCCGGGTTGTGTGGAGGCGCCGGGGGAGTTGTTGGTGGGGAGGAGGGAGGGGGAAAGGATGGGGGAGGAGAAGGAAAGGAGGTAGAGGGCAATGAAGAAGAGTTCGTTGAAGGCGCAGAAAACGAAGAGAACGTTCTGAGAGATGTATGTAAGCTTCTTTCCATTCAGCAGCAGGTGTTGCACAAACCTTGTTGGTGTAATAAAGATGCAATAGCCTACTCCTGCCCTGGTCCACCTTCTTATGGCTCTGCCCCGAACCCGCCATTGTCAATGTGGCATACATATGCATGTAATGGCTTGCCAAATCCAGACTGATCAAACCCTGGAACAGCAGAGCCCATCTGGGCCACGCTGAGCTCAGAAATACCAGCAGGCAAGCGGTGGTGCAGCGGTCAGTAACCATATCTAGCACCGCTCCGAATTGGGTTGATTGTTGGAAATAGCGGGCTGCAACACCGTCGAGAGCGTCCAGAAGACATGATACACTGTAAAGTAGGGAGCATGTCCGGGGGTGTAATGGCATGTAGTAGAGTGAGGCGATGGCGAGGAAGATACGTGCATAGCCTAGCAATCTGAATTGAATTTCTGATCACATGCAATGTTTTGGAGGCGTCATTGCTCACCAATTATATTGGGATAAAATATGAATATGTTCTCTGATGCTTCAGGCGTCCCTCTCTCATGATCCCGTGGATTTGCATGGCCGTTTAGACGTTGGGTGCTGGGCATGGCAGGTTGCGTCTTCTGCTTTCTTGTCCGAACCCCATTCATCGTGCTGGGTGATTTCAGAACTGAGGTTCTCGCTGTCAATTGGGACGGAACCTGCGTTGGAGCGGATACTCGGGGTAATTGCTTCACAGTCCTTGAGCTCACGAGTCCAGGTTCCTATCGGAGTACGCTCAGCTCCGCGAGATACATCTATGTTATTGTAGAAGCAATCAAGGATCTAGATCTATGAGTTATGCTCAAGGCTATCCGAGTGTTGGATAACTTACTGATGCTGTGGTTGCTCAGTTCTTAGCAGTGTTGAAGAGGTGATCCGAATGGAAATCTTGGAAAGATGAAGCGGAGATGACGGCAGCGATGGGAATACTTGATTTGTGGATTGCTGTAATTTGCTTCTGCTTTCGCCTTGAGTAGAAAGCTTCCGACTGGGCTTTTTTGCTGACTAACAAAATAGAAGCTCAAGGAGTGATTGTTGCAAAGTCAGCTGTTGTCGCTGCTCTCATGATTGCCTGGAGATATATTCTACGGAGACCACCGCCAGCTTAGCCGCAACTCATGGAGATGTAGAAACTTTAGCCGACTATATCGGCTAATATATCGATTGTCTGACTCTCAATTAATTTGACCTCGTTGCATTAAGAACTTCCAGAATACAATGTCAAAGTATCCCCTGACCCATTGTATCTGAAATACATTGATGAATATAACAAACCGACTATTTACCACCCATCCCCATCCTAAAATGGACGCCAAATCCCATGTAGAACCCTTATTTACATGAGTCTTTCGAACCGTAACATCCCGGGATAAGCATCACCTTCAGTTTCGTCTACTTCTCGGGTCTCCCGCCTCTGCCTTCCTCCACTCCCTCCCTTCCCTCGTGCCCATTCCTCCTCCACCACCCTCACTTCTCCTTTCCCAGCCACCCAGTCTCACAACAAGACACGTACAATTATCCCCCTCCTTGCTAACCTCTGTTGCAAAGCCGACAACGTTTCTCGCACCCTGCTCTGGAGTCCTAGCTTCCTTGACAATATCAACGATCTCCTGGTCGCTAGCAGTTCCACTTACGCCATCGCTGACCAAGACAAGAAAGCTGTATTCAGCGGGGCTGAGCTCTACACGGCGTATCTCTGGTTCCGCAGATACACCCATGCGTTTGGAGGGCATGTCGCCGAAGGCACGGGTATTCGCTAAACCACTCATGCGTTCCTCGCCGAAGGAGTCGGTGACAAAGGTCAAGGCCGAGCGGCGGAGACGAGCTGCTTCGGAGGGTTGGGATGGATGATGGTCTGTCGTTAGGGGTATAGCGGCACCGGTGGAAGTCTGACACAAGAGGATGCGGGTGTCGCCAACATGAGCGGTCAGAAGCGTAGAAGGAGAGGAGGGGTGCCAGAAGGGAGTAGGGGTAGGAGTGCTGATGAGGGCAACGGACCCGGTAGAACCGCCAGGAAAGGGGCGTTTGCTTGTATGCGGTTGGCGGTGGGGAGACACCGATGAAGGGTGGATATCGGCGGCGTTGATGGGAGCGTCAGAGGCAACTGGATCAGAAGAAGCGGCTGAGAGACGGAGCTGGGCGGTTATGAAGGAAAGGTCGGCGGTAAGGAAGGCATGAGTAAGGACTGCAGTGATAGAAGGACCTGGTGGCGGGGAAAAACCTTCAGGTTGGCAGCGTCGGAAATAGCCACCCACGGTCTTACGCCAGCATTCCATGAGGGAGGTTTGTAGGATAGAGGCACGTTCTTGGGCGTTGGTAGGAGCTTTGTTTTTGCTAGATAGAAGTTTGTTCCCTGTACTCTTCTCTGGCGTCGTTCCAATGCCCTCCGACTCCATGGCAATCTCATTGATGTTCCGTTCCACCGCCGTTGAAATTGGCTTGAAGTCTTTCTCTGAAGCCTTATTCTTATCTATCTTTCCTGTAAGACTAGACTCTAGGCCATATTTCTGGGCCGACTCTTCTATATAAACATGTAGCTTCTCCGTCAGGAACTCACTACAGTCCACCCCTCCATGCCCGTCAAATACCCCAAAGTAGAATACCTGAGGGTCCCCACTTACCCCCTCCGCAGAAGTGCCTCCACCATCCCCAACTCCCTTCTCTTGCTGCTCTTTCTGCTTTCTCTGCCCCTCTCTATATGCTTGAAGCGGACTGCTAGCAGGGACTCTGCTGCTCGTCAAGTTTAGCGGCGCTCGTTTTGCGAAGGCCGGCAACTCAATCACTCCAGCTTGGTAAGTATCTTCATTGTAGGGCCGTGTGCCACGAGATACAGAGACGCCGAAATGATGCTTTGCGCTGCGGATTGGGATGCGGACGACAGTCGTATCTCTCGCTACTCCCAAGAGCGGAGCGGGGGAAGGGCCTTGCGCCGAAGGAGAGTGGGGCTTCGAAGCCGAGCGAGGAAGCTGGTGATGAGGTCCGGAAGAGCGAGAGTCTGGGTGGAGCGAGGAAGAAGGTAGATGGGTCACGAAGTACTCATGAAAAGTACGACGACTGTTCGGGTTGGTATAGCTGATGTCTCTAATGCCTCTAGCATTCTGGAAGCAGATATGACGAGCTGTGCTTGGGATCGAGCTAACCATGGCTGTTCCATGGTCAAATTATTCAGCTTGTCGTGTGAAATGCGTGGTTATCTTGGAGATGTCTGGGAGGGAGAGACGTGGATGAAGTTGTCAATGACGGCGGATTAGGGCTAGAAATCCGGTCATCCTACGAGGACAGGAACACCACGTTCACACTACATACAAATATATCATCGTTACAGAGTCCTGTAACTATCTTGCAGAAAGGAACTCCGCACGGCATGAGACACTATCATGCATGTTTTAATGGTGACGAGTGCACAGATTTAATGACCCACGACGTTTGTAGCTAACTAAGAGGGTTGCGAAGTGAATTGCTAGCTAGTACATTAGAGCTGCTATCTTTCTCGGGCCGAAACATCCACTCCAAGGTAGCATACAGGAAGAGCAAGGTCGACAATCTATAGATTATTAGAGGAACCTTTACAGCAAATCAGCTGCGAACGGTGTGTAGGACCCTTCAGCAAATGAAACAATCAAACATCCAGCTCAGCAATGCCATCTCGAAGGCCGGCTTATCGTGAAGTTATGCTGTTAGGGATGTCGGGATACGGTGTTGGAAAACAAATCGCTTCTGGTGGGTACCGCTCGCAAACTCCGTTAAAGGTAAGCAGTAGTGGCAGATGCTGGCATTTGCGGGGAACTTTTGTGTAAGATCGAACTTTGTAGAGAGAGATCCTTATGCCGCTGTGCAGTATATCTCTGTTGCCACGTAGTGTTGCTGAAACATGATAACTCCACAGCAGTGCCAACTAATGGCACGGAACTCCCATTTTCCAAGCAGATCGCGATAAACCGAAGAAGGTGAAGTAGATTTGCCATCGGCATTCAGGAAGACATCGATGGTGTTCGTGTAGAATGTTGCAAGGCAAAGAGTCCTGATTTCCGCAAGATGGTAGGCGAGTAGGTGTAAGAAGCGACAACGATGTCCACAAGACAGTAGGCGGAGGAGATGTAAGAAGCGGTGACGATGTCCACGGATTAGTAGGCGAAGGAAGTATAAGAAGCGGTGGTTATGTGGTATGGTGACATATCGTAAGTATTCGAGGCGTGATGCCTACTAGCATTCTCCATGAGCGCCAATAAGCACCTGTATCTCCGGAGGCATGTGCCCATAAAACAGAAAGTCGTCAAATGCTGATGAAGAGTCGACCGAAGGAGGTTTCAAACTTTTAGGAAAGATATTCGAATAAGTCGGTGTGGGAAGGAGGGAACGGAGCATACATCCGATGGGTGGAGTAGTAAGGAGACGTCTAGCGCCGTAGCAGGACTTGTGCAAAGTGCACTGTTCGTGGCATGATAGCCTCATCCATGTAATTCAACGCAAAGATGGTTGGTGTCATCCCAAGACGAACTCGTAAGTGCTGTTGCCTCAGGCTTACTGGATCCCCTGGAAACTGAACATCGTAGTTGATCATGGTCGTTGGATCGAAATAAGAGTTGTCGGCGATCGCAGGGAAGTCGATTGTCCAATTGAATGGCACGGAATACATCATCAATCCGATTCGATATGCCTCTGTGAATACGTGACTCAAGCTGTCGAAAGCGTCTTCTCTGTCGACTTCAGGTGCCAGCAAATCTGCAACATGGTCCCACGTAATGCTAGCTTTCGTACCAACCTGACGTTCAATCCATTGTTGGAAATGGGGTATCTTCCTCATCTCAACAAGAATATCAGCAGCCGCCTTGACTAAGCCTCGTTTCATCGAGACTTTTATGCCTGGCTTTATCGAGCCTCTGATCTGGCTCAATTTCTGATCGGACTCAGGTGTGTAGCCCTTGACAAGGGAAGAACGGAAGATGTCTCCGCAAACTGCATGATTTAGTAGTGAAGCGACCAGGTAGTATCTAGTATCGCCTGAACCGAGAAGACCTCGTACGGAAGCTGGAGGTGATAGTCGCTGCAGTTCGGATAGTAAGGGATCAGGCAGTGCGTTGTCACGGGTGTGGTTTGGTACATTCCCGAAATTGCGACAGAACGTAAGGGTAAGGTCGAAAAATTCGGAAAATTCTTCGATCCAATTGATTCGAGGCATCTCGTCACCTTGAACAACAAGAGCATTGCTCGGTCCTTGGGCGACTGAAGTATTTTGATTTGCAACTGATATCTGAAGACTAGCGGTCTGAACTTGACTAGTGGCCTGAAGCTGTTGACCGGGCTGCATCCTCTGACCATGGTGTGAAGTCAAGGGTTGAACAGGTTGAGCCTTGTATACTGAAGTGGGTTGCTGAGTATAGTGCGGTGCAGTGGTCTGAATAAGCTGAGGTTTGTATCCTGGAGCAGGTTGCTGTCCATGTCGTGGAGCAAGGGCCTGAACAGGTTGAGCATTGTACACTGGAGCTGACTGCTGACCATGTTGTAAGGTGGTGGCTTGCACAGTCTGAGGATTGAAGACCGGAGCAGGCTGCTGATAGCCCTGCTGTCTATTCTCGAGACCAAAAGCGGGTGCACCACGGTTTGGTGTACGATTTGCTTCCTTGGGTGCAGCGATCTGCTCGCTTTGCACCTTGATGGTGCGTGCTTGCCTTCGTACAGTCTCTTCAAGTTCAGCAACCTTCTGCTCCAGTTTGTTCTTCTCGTCTTGGAAGAACTGTTCTTTCGCCCGTAGGCTTCCAAGGTCTCTGGATAGTTTGATGACGTCGTTGCGAGCGACGTCACGCTCATTCCTGAGCCTTTCATTTTCTTGTTGGCCATAGGTAATCTGGCCCTGTCGCTCCGCTACGATCGCTGTCAAGCGACCAATTTCCACGTCCTGGGTCACCTGAGGGAACCAGAATATGAGCAAACTCACTTCCTCCGTGTATACTTGGCGGCACTTACAGTAAACTGCGCCCGACCTGCTCCCTCCTCCTCCCTGGTCCTATCGACCAGGGCGCCCTGGTTGACACCCCGCCTGAGACTAGTTTGTCTCAGGGCGGAGTTCGCCCAGGGCGAAACGTTCGACGAGCCAGATGCCATCTCTGGCGGCCCTGGCTGGGTGAATGTTAGACGACGAAGGTAAAGATGGAAAAGGATGGCTCGCCTGAGAGCGAGGCTCTCGCTCTCGGAGCGCTTTTGGCTCCCCCGGAGGATCGAACGTTGGCGGCACTAAGGCCGCCGTGTTGCCTCTACTTAGAGGTCTTATGTTTGAGAGTGAGCCAGTGTCTTTTGGCACCATTGACGGGATGAAGTGACAATGAGAAGCAAAGGGATATTGAAGTGAAGAAGGTTGGTCAGGAAAATGATTGCCGGCACAAGGTAAGAAGAGATGCAAGACAGGAGTGTGTGGTACGTGTTTTACCAGCGTTACCGAAAATGCTCCGCTCGTCAGAATCTGTAAGGTGTAGACGATGGTGTACAATGGATGATAATGAGTCTCTTTATAGTCGAGAAGACGGGTGCAGGTTGAGTGATGGGGTCAGACACAGGGTAAAAGGACGGGGGACAAGTGCAGGTTGCGTGATGTGTGGTTGGGGCAAATGTGAAAGGTTTTTGAAAATGAGATGAAGGATTGTGTTGATTTTATCGTAAGCGAAAAGGAGATTGCCGCTAGTACAGGACGTATTCACTGCAACATACCTTTGTTGGTAACTCAAGCGGACAAAAAGGAAAAACTATCTAGCCCCAGGAAGGAGGCTCCAAGGGTAGAGAAGCCCCTGGAGCCCATAATATTCCAAGGGGCATTCTGATAATGTCTGACAGTACCATCAACAGCGTTGGCGAACTCCTATTGCACGTCAGTAAGCTGTCAAAGTCCTCTCTATCGGTAACAGTCAACAACTTAGCTGTTCCCACCCAGTCTCGAGACTCGAACGCCTCCTTCGATCATTCTAGCAAAGTAGCAGGAAACTCCTTGCCCTCGCTCGTGCAATGGCACCAACAGACAGCCTACCACAGCCAAAACACTGGGGGACTAGGCTCTTAAGGCTTGGCTGCAGCTTCCTCCGAGCTATCTGCGTCTGGACGAGGAGAGGAAACTTTACATGGAACCAGAGGGAGAGCAGCATACCTTCGCCAATCCCACTCCACACCGCCACTAGAAACCCTGATGTTGACTATCAAGTCGCGCCTTTCCTCGACCCTTCACCAACTGTTGACTCCGCTGTAGCACCGAGCATACTCACCACTCGGCATTTATTAGAAGGTTATTAGAGCATGACATTTCCAAGGACCTAACCCTAATGGGCCGATGCCGGAGACTCGGGCAACAGGTCGACAATCGCTCCACAAACCATACCACGCCGCAAAAGGAACATAGAAAGTCGAGCAAATGCATGACATCATGTGGAACTTGGGATTCGAGCTATAGGCTCGGAGTTGAGGAAAAAGCAGGAAGACAGAAGAAAGGTATACGGGAATAAAGAGCTATTGAAAACCCGGGCTTCTAATAACAAGTAGAGCTGAGCTTAACATTATCGATTTCGTTTCGTCCAAAGCCAACACAAGGTGAGGTTTTACTTAGCTAACGCTCAAATGCAGCTGCAGGCCGAGGCTGTTGCCACGGTCAACAAATCTGGAAAGTGATCTTTCCATCTTGAATACCGCTCTAGGATTTAGTATATGCTCACGGAACAGACCACTGGCGATAATAAACATACGCCAGTTCTTGAGGCTAGAAGACGCTGGAACCCCCCAAGAATTGGAAGGCTAACATACTCTTCCGTTTCAGCTGACCACAGTAAGTAGAGGTCATAAACCAGAAGATGCGTGCAGGGCGTCTTACCGGACACTGTCTACGAAGTGAGGTCTCCCGGTCGGACCACCCAGGCAAAAGCTGTCCCAATGAAGAAAACCCAGGTAAGATAGCCGGCGACGGCAATTGGTTCCCCGTCTATAGACAATTAGTAGAAATATTCCCACTGCCTGCTTTTGTCTTTTCACCTGTCTTTCTTACGGCACTCTCGGCCTTGCAGGTCTCGCCGTTTGCTTGACGATCTCGTTCGAATCTGTTCTTGTGTCGTCATCATTGCTGCTATCGATCGCAATAATCCCCTAAGTCTGTAATGAATTTTGGCCTCGGGTACTAGAATTACTCGTTTAGTGTCATATTCAACTCCATTATAGCAACTCTGACAGACCTCCAAGCTTCAGAGAGGAGACTAGGGGAGATCTAAGGTAATTGTAGGGGAAGAAGTTGAAGAAGAGGTGATGAGATTGCCTTCTTTACGGTATTTCCAGGCCTATCTAGTACAGTTTATGAGAGCGGCATCGACTGCCAGTACCTTAGATGTAAGCCTAGCCTTTGGAAAACGCATTGTGTGAATACCTTTGCTTGACTCATCTTCCCATTGGTCGGTCTTGGTCACAACTCCAGAGACAACATGGAAACTCGGTCCGATATTGGTGTGTTCGTTCTAAGGGGTGGATAGATTCTGATGGTCTCCCTGCAGACCTCTGCCCAACTCCCACCCCGTGGGGAAAAGGTGGCGTATAGAACCAGTCAAATTTCGGTGCGCGTTTGATGCTTTCGTTCGCTATCCAGATGGTAGGCTGTTTTAGACAGCCTCCTGGCAAGTGTCTGCCAACTGCCATCCCCTAGAAATAAATGGTCGAAAGGACCAAGCCGAAATTCGATGCAATATTGATTCGCTCGTTCGAGGTGTGGCTATTGAACAGCCTCTCTGCAAACTTCTGCCAATCCACACCTCTTGGAAAACAGGTGGTCTAAGGATCAAGTCGAAATTTGATTGCAATATTGATGTGTTCGTTCTAGGGATGAGTAATTGGCAGTCTCCTTGAGGACCTCTGCCTGACTCTCATCTTCTAGAGAACAGGTGATCTTTAAGATCAAGTCGAAAAAATCAAGCCGAAGTTTGATTCACTATTGGTGCATTCGTTCTAGGGGATGAGCAGTTGGCAGTCTCCCTGCATAACCCTGCCCAATTACCAAGCCCTAGAGGAAATTTGTTTATAGGATCAACAGGGAAGAGGAGATCCCGATATTGGTGTGTTCGTTCGAGGGAGTGGGTAGTTAGCAGTCTTCCTGCAAACCTCGTGAACTCTCACCCCTTCGAAAACAAATGGTCTAAAAGATCACATGAAGTTTCGGTCCGCTATTGATGCGTTCGTTCGAGGGCGTGGATGGGTAGAGGCAGTCTCCCTGCAACCCTCTGCCTACTCCTATCCCCCAATAGAAAAGGTGGGATGTGAGAGCATATGGAGTTTCGGTACGGTATTGATGTGTTCGTTGCTTTCCAGGGGATGGGAAGTTTCTGGCAGTCTCCCTAAAACCTCTGCTCAATTCCGAGAGACAAATCCAGGTCGTACTGTCTTTGGTTCTTTCTCCTACACCAGACTAATTTCCGAAGTTGGTGAATAATAAGGTGTGGAATGATCAAAGGTATGTGACCGCCAAAGTACTAGGTCTAGACGTCAGCGAGACATCGACGGTAACAGGATGAGCATCATCGCAACTTACACGCAGCTTATAGCAGGAAGGGTGTGTACTGATCATCATATAAACCCCTCCTGGTATCGCAAAGGAGATAAAGGAGATGGTGAGGGTAGAAACAAGTGGCAGAAACCTAGGTCCATATACCAAAGATGTCAGGATCGTTCTCCCGTGGCAGCATACAAGGTATGTATAGCAATGAGGGTACTTACAGTTGTTGTCTAGCATATATACCGTCGCCGTCAACCCCTAGAGGTAGTTACTAAGGTAAAGGATGGGCCTCGAAGCAGGGCGAGGCTGCACAAAGGCAGCATCATTAGCGGCTTCTTTCACATCAGCTAACAAACCATTTCTAGCGATGAGAATACTTACAGTTGTTGATGCATAGATGCAGTGTCGCCGTGGAGCTTTCGGCAGAGTCTCTCGAGCCTTTCCAAGGAAGACGTCATCGAGCCTATGTGCCAGCACCATAAAGGTCATCTGCGAGTACACTTCATTGAAGCTAATAAGCTGTATCTAATTACAAGGGTACTTACAGTGATTGTTGAAGTCTGTGGACTTACTGTCGAGCTCGGGAAGCTGATCTGTTGGGTACTTGAGAGCAGAAAGCCATCAAACCAGTAAGCTATCACATCAAGAATAGTCAGCAGACTCATCATATCACTGTTGATCTACTGTTTCAAGTGACAATAGAACTTACAATAGATGGTGGGGTGTGATCTTGCTGTCGAGGTGACAGATGCCAAAAGTCAGGTAGCAAGCCGGCAAAGCTCGCAGCTCAAACCTGCAGTAAAGCAACTCAATAACAGTCAGCAAAATCATCTCGTCGCTACTATAACACATACTCTAGCGACGAGGATACTTCGGGTAGATACCTGATGCGTTGAGCGTTGGTGGTTGACGCTCGAGCAGAGGTAAGCACCCAAGCAGGATCACCAACGTTGCACGCAGCAGAACAGCCGCGTCAAGCATCAGAGCATAAGGTATCACTTGAAGAGCAGCTTACAGACCTCCAGCTTGACCTCCAGAAGAAGGTATGGCAGTGGTCTTGATGAAAGAAAGTGGATGGAAGGGAGAAGGGAAGATGGTGAAGGAAGGAAAGTCTGGCCCGGGATGAAGAGATTTTCACCTCTGCTATTCGGAACGCCACTACCTCAATACGCCCGTATTTTACGGATACAAAGGGGTCTCTCTCAGCAACGAGCATGCGGCTGTGAATGCTGATACCCTCCTCCAGGAAGGCTGCGATTGCCATTAAAGAGGCGGGCGTGGTGTGTACTGCTTTGGGCGTGTTTCTGGACAGCCGCTGTCCTTTTTCGGTGGCAGCAATGACAAAGGTGATCGCTTGCACATGCCGGGACTTTACAGGGCAAGTAGCATTCGTTCTTACGGCTGGTCCGATTACAACGTTAGACAAACGCAGTCTACATTACTATTTCTCGTATTAGCTCTACAGATAGTTTATGAAGTGTTACTGTGATCACAACGGGCAGGTTTGAATGCTCTATTAACTTAGAACATAGGATGCCATGAGAAGGACATGTGGATTTTGTCGGCTCGGTACTTAAGGAAATAGTTTTGTTGCAAACTAGGATTCATGACAATGAGCACAAACAATGACGTTTGATCAAAATTCCAGATCATTCTTTGAGAGGATGCAATTGGGTTTTCTTTGCTACTTAAGGAAAACTAGAATATCACTTAGCCGCAAAATTTAGAAGCCTCCCCTGCTGGTTCCCTTGTGTGCTACATTCGTCCGATCTATCCTGCACTAGAACTATCAGCGTCAAGAAATTACAAGAAAGAAACACCGTCACTCGGCAAGGCTGAGCAGCCCTCAACCAATTCCGGCCGACGCTGAAAATTGTAGTTAGCCGCAAACCCTCAAGGTCTTTACCATCAAGACTAAAGCCCCGTTAGCATTCTAGAGTGCGGAGGTACGAGAGAATAAAGAGCTGTAGACAGCGTCGACAACCGGCTGTGCGCTGATTTGGCGACCACCGAAGAAACGGCCGTTGAGTCCCATGATAGCGTTCTCGCCGCCCTGGACACGGTCGAACTTGAGGTAGATATCGCCTTGGGTGTTGGGATCTAGAGCAATGTGAACGACTTTCCCGTATTTCTCATTACACTCAGCTCGAACGTCGTCCTCGAGTTCTTTGATCCAGGCTTCACCTTCCTCCCTGAGATCGGGTCAGCAGGCTGAACAGAGATATTGAATGAACAGGTGGGATACTTACTCTGCGGGGTTAAACATGTTCCTCAACAATACACATCGGCTGGCTTGGTTGACACTAACCGGGAGAGGCTTTGCCTCGACTTTCGGCTTACTAATCTTACGCTTTTCGTCGACGCCGTTCGTGTCAGGTGTAGGCTCATCTGTTCTCGCGAGTTTCCTCATCAATGCATCTCTGCTATAATTGTTGAAGTTCACACCGGCAACATCTGTATCGTCAAGAGCTGAGGCGCCACCGCCACCTTTCTCATTATCGCGGCCTCCAGCGCGATCGAATGCTCCTCCAGCACCACCTGCCTGAGAGCCGCGGCCACCGTGCCCGGAGAAAGCAGAACCCTGGTAGTTGCGTTGGTGTTCTTGTCCTTGGAATCTTTGCAATAGATTCGCAGTAGATTCAGGGGTAAACTTATCGTTACCGAGACCAACCCTAATAGGGCGCCCAGCAAGATCGAATCCATTCATCTTCTCCAGTGCCTCTCTAGCCTGATTAGGGTCTCGGAATCTGTACTAGGGTTAGCTGGTTTTTCCTGAGTGGCTATGCCCATAAACTTACTGCACAAAACCATATCCGCGACTTCGTCCCTGTTCCTCCTTCTGTAGTTGCACGAATTCTAGTTCGCCGAATGGCTCGAAAACATTCTGTAAATCGCTCTCAGTGATACTGAAATGGATGTTCCCTACGTAAAGCCTATGGAAAGGGATTTGGTTGGGGTTGCTATTGACTGCCTCGGGGTTCCGAGCCTGCCTGTTTTTCTCTGCTTCAGTGAGCTGGGCGATGATGGGAATGCCTAGAAGCTTCTGCCCTGTAAGCTGGATAGCTTGAGCAACGGATTCTTCTTGCTTGAATTCGACGTAGCCAACACTAGCCGGTATTAGTGTAATCCTCGAACTTATATGAAGAGGGAGCTTACCCTTTAGATCTTCCACTCACTCTATCTTTTACGATTTGAGCTTCTTTCACGGGTCCAACCTTCTCAAAGAAAGCGATCAGCTCTTTGGTCCTCAATCTAGCAGCAAGCTGTTGCACAAAGACAGTCCGCCGGTCACGTTCATCTTCCGTAGGCTGGGGTGTAGGAGATTTGCTCTTTGGACGTTTCGGGCTAGGCGTGCGTTTCCGCACAGCATTACGATCACGACGTAGGCTTCGGTCTCGAATCCTATCATCGTCATCACGACGACCTCTGCCATTAGGTCTATAGTATCTGTCATCATTGGGCGATCTTGATCGAGTTCGGGGGCGTCCGCCACCGCGATAAAAGTCTCCACCAGAGGAGCGGAAGGCGTCGTCTAAGTCTGCTGGATCCCTATGACGGCGTGAGTGACGTCTATCACTATCGCGGCTGCGGCTTCTCTGCTTGCTTCGGTGAGTATCATGTCCGCTACCTCGCTCGCTTCTCGGGCTAATCATCACTACATCCCCCTCAGCATCTTTGTCCCTCTTACTTCTCTCCCGGCTCCTGTCGCGGTGTCTTCGCTCTCTCTCACGGTCCCGACTGCCATCGCGATGGCGATCACGGTCGCGCCGATCGTTCCTATCGGACTTATGCCGGTCATCACGGTCCTTTGAGCGCGAGTCGTTGACGTTAGGAGGAACTGCAGTTGCAGTGGAATCTAAAAGTGCTTCGACGTCAAGGCCTGACATATCTGCCGTGCGAAGAAGATGATGATATGGTTGGTGGTGTGTCACGGTAAGAGAAAGAAAGTTTTCACTTTAGGCTGGTCAGACTGAGAACCGATGTGTTAACGTTTGAGCGAACCCTTTTCATTTGATGTGCTCTTGTGAATCACAGAAGCCTCTTTTTGCACTTCGGTCGAGTGGTACCAGTGAGCTTTATCGTGTGCGCATAAAGTGCTGTTGCGAATTAACATAATTGAGTGTTGGGGAATCGGGGCCTCGGGGATGCTGATTCTAACGCCAAACTACTTTGAGAATATTGGTATCACGTGATTATGGATTTCCCAGATGGCCAAGATACCATGACTATTCATGTACTTGAAGGAGAACAATGGAATATTTGCTACGCCCTTAAGCAAGGATCATAGACTGTTAGAAACACCGCTTCCCCGAGCACCCATCCACCCACAACCAATTTACAACGTCCATCGTGATGCTACAAGAATGCCAAAACAAAACCTTCCATATCTTTATACTAGGCTGCCTTAGCTGCCTTGGGAGGTGTAGGAGAAAGCTCGGTACCAAATATACGATCCCAGAAACGGCTAGTAACGCCAAAGCCATTTTCGTGGTCAGCATAGTGGTGTTGCAGGTGGTACCTCTTTAATTCGCGGTAATAGGATGGTAGTCTAGAGCGCTGTCAGTGGACTCCCCATACCTGTTCTTCAATATACATACTGTCGGTGGTGTAGGAAGTAATGGGTCAGGTCGTAGCAGATGTATCCAAACATCCCGCCGCAGAAGGCAGCGGTTGCCACGTACCAGTCCCAGTAGAAGACGGTGTGGGCGAGCTTGTAAAACGGTGTTGCAAGAGCGAAGAAGAGCGTAGGAGGCATGACTAATCGTAATTTATCCATTGGAAGGTAATGATGGATACCATGGAGAATGAAATGCACTGTGATGCCGACACGATTGTCCGGGAGGTATCTAGTAGTCTAGATTAGCCAGATTCTAAAGATCGATCGACACAGAATCACTAACTGATCGACATGAAACAACCCTCGATGGAGCCCATATTCAAGCAGTGTCCATATCGCCAGTCCGGTGAGCCAGTACGCGACAAACTGAAACGTAGACGGTAGGCCCTGAGCTGCCAGATACGAGCCGTAGGCTACTGGTGGCAGCCATACCATGGGTACGACCCACCATGGCGTCTTGCTCAGCGGTTCCAGGAAGTTTCCAAACAGGGGCGCGGACTCTCCACCGGGATAGTGTCGCGGTCGGTGTACCTGGTCAAGGTAGAAGTCCTTACTGAAACCACCATTCCAAACCTGCATCAACAAGGGCTTGCCGAGGTCGAGAAATTTGTGTGCTTTGTAGTCGGCGTTTGTATCAGTTGCTTTCGATAGGTCTGCCTCAGAAGATACGCCAGTATTTTCAAAGACTGAGGTAGGTGTAACTTCCGCACCGTTGCCATTGGCCTTGAGTTCTTGCATACCATCTTTACTCGGCGGTAGCGGAAGTATTTCCTCCGGACGGTCGCTTTCCATAAAAGTCTTTAGGATAGGCTCGGTAGCCATGAATCCGATCAAATAGTGTTCGTCCAGTATCTCGTACGCAGCGTCTGAGTGGCTATGTGATATCTCATCGCCCATTATCTCCGTGACATCCTTTCCTCCATGTTCAAGTATCAACTCTCCACCGCCTGGATGTTCTTCAAGGAAAGTTGTAACATTGTAAATCTTGGTGCCTCGAGTGACATAGCATGAGTCTGCGGTATTGTGTGATTCCACATCTTTTGATGGAATTGTAGGGAGTGGTCGGCCAGGCATGATTGACGGTCCACTAGGAGCTGTCAACGGCTGTCAAGAGAGAATTGAGGGTTATAAGTATTGGAGGGACGAGGCTGTGAGGCAAAAATCTGAGGCGATTGGGGCTGAGATTAAGCGCCTCTCCGGGTGGCGACGGACACAGGGATATAAAGTAAATTTCAAAATCAACCTCGTTTTCCTACATTCGTCATGGCACTTTGCTTAACAATCACCCTGATTGCTCAAAACCGTTCGAGCCATAGATCAGCTTATGCCCTCTTTATCACGTCGAAATTCAAATGCATAGATGACAGCCGGAAACCAATTCTCCGCACCGCAATAGCTATTAGTTAGCATTCTTGGAAGATCACGGCCTGAAATATCTGTTGCAAGCATCTGTCTAAAGCTGGACACGGAATCCAAAGCCCGGAAAACGCTTGAGGAAGATTGGATGATCTCTTGTTCATTGCCCAAACCCCATAAGTCCTAACCCATCCTCCCCATCACTCAACCCACCCCACAAAATGCCTCCAACCAACAATGCATCGCATAAATACAATCAATTATCCCCTATGTCCCCTCCCCCATTCTTCTTTCGAGAGAAGGTTAGGGGGGGTTCCAACATAACGTGGGAGAGACGGCTGTGCCAGAAGCCTCCTCTGGGCACTACATGTATTCGTATCAAATCACCACAACTTCAATACGCCCAGAATTAGAAATGACTTTTCTCCTCCTACAACCTCAAGTTCAACCCTCAGCTTCTGTGATCTAAAGTTCTAGCTCCAGTGACATAGAAGCCTCACTTACATCCAAGCGCTGAAGCGCTGCCATTGCCAGCAGTGATCTTATTGAGGGGCGGTAAGGTTTGTACTATTGAAAATACACTGCTATCGCTACGTATGGTGTAAAAGTATATAGAGCTGAGCTGTATAAACCTATCGAGAGTGCATCTTTACTGCCAACATATCACGCTAGTCCATTGCCACAAATGATATCGTGACCCTCATCCTCCACACCGTCCATATCAACTACATCACACCCACACCATAGGCTCCCACAGTTTATCACTCCCACTTGTCCAACTGGACATTGAACCTGCAAGGACGCCCCTTCCGACAGGACCCCCGCGCGACCTCGGACCACTGCAAAATACCTGCATGCGTCGACGTATCGTACCCCGACTCCGGCTCGTCTACTCCTTCTCCCCAGACAGAAAGTTCCCACATGTTCTCGATGCTCCCCAGTCCCCATCCCCGTTGTGACTCTCGAGGAGCTTGCGTAGGTTGAGATGGAGGCTTGCGGCAGATTTCGGTTGGCTTGGTGTCAATGGGTGCCACTCCATCGTCGGACCAGGTGCTTCTCCAGCTCCGGGAGGCTTGGCTTGGTTCCTCCCCGCTGTCAGGTCCGAAAGGCCACCGCCTCAAGCGCCGCTTCTTTCGCAATGGAGGGCCTTCTTTGTCAGCTACTGCTTTGGCGGTATTCGGGTCACTTGCGGTTCCAGCGCCCTTTTTGACCCTGGCAACCGCGACACATATTTTTTCTTCCACCAGCTTGAGGACCGAGCTCAGGGCTCTGCCTTTCACATGACATCTGGCCACCTCCACCCGCACTGTTACCCCGCCGACCTCAATTTCACCGCGTGCGTCGCGGAGGGCTTCCGACGTGTACAGAAGTCTATTTTCGCATCCAGGATATGCATTTGTGCCCCACTTGCTAAGCGAGTGGGATTTCTCACACAATTGTATCATGTCAATGATCTTGCCGTCGACTGCCACAAAATCCAAAAATCCGATTGCGGCCTTCCATTTTTCCACGGCATATGCCTCCGGAGAGGACAGCTTATATCTACCCTCATCCAAAAGATGCGTCCGACCTTCGGGAAAGATGTGCTCGCTAATGCAAGCCAGTACTGCCGTCAGTGTCGAAGATACCACAGTGCTGGTATCGTCTTCATCACCGCGGGCCCATAGATGCTCGATGCAGGCGAGGCAATACCACTCTATATCATTAACGGCCTTGCCCCTGAGATTTTCGGGATTAAAAGCTCCTAGTGGCGACTTCCAAACAGCAGTCCAGGTGCGGATACTAGTTGTAGTGATTCTTCCGTGATGGTAATCGAAACCGCCTGACCTAGGCTCTAAGCTCATCCGAAAACATCCAGGCTCCATAGTTTGCCTCGCTTTGGGGCAGTCCGGGTACCCGCATGTAGTTTTGAGGCTTGGAGAATCCGGCGTTCTTTGCAAGACGAAAACATGAGTGCCTAAATATGATTTAGCTGAGTATCTATAAGGTTGGATGAGGTAAGGCCTCACCTTCCTCAAGTTTCTCGCTAATCGTGTCCTTAAGTTTAATCATCTGGCGCTCGTGCCTCACAGCATTGATCCTAGCTTGATTAGAAGGCATTTCGATCTTGGTATTCGCCGTAGCAATTGCAGAGTGGGTGAGATGGAGGGATGAAAAGCTGACTCAAAAAGTCTGAGGTATTTTAGGCGGTGTATGTGCGTGATCTTCCTGAGACTGTAGCTATGGACGCGGTTTCTTAGGCTACGAGATTGAGTTTCGTAAATTCAAAGTTTTGAAGTTTGGCTGCAGGCAGGTTGTAAATATGTACAGGACCGTTATGTAAACCCTAGAATCAATGTGCACTGTTAGTCGCAGTAGTCTTGGGTGCAAAGGCTAAGCTGTTTCCAAACCGTTTTATGTACATGGTCCTGTAGATATTGCAGCAGCTGGGCCGAAAAGACCAAGATGTTCCAGACCGCTCTATGTACGTGACTTTGTAGATATCAAAGCTGCTGTGTTGAAATGACCGAGCTGTTTCAGATCGCTAGATGTGCGTGGATTTGTAGGTATTATAGCTGCAGTAATGTATATTTCTAAGCTATAAGAAGTGGAGTCCGCGGACTCTGAGCTTTGAAATCGAGACTGCAGGCAGACTAGAGATGCGTCTGGTACCAGTGTGTAAATCCTAGAATCAAGAGATAGGGTTGATCGCAGTAGTCAGTTGAGGGATTGTATTAAAGCTTTTTGTGTTGGGGTTAAGCCGTGCCCAGTGAATACGTAGAGATCGGGGCCTTACAAAGTCAACACAGCAACAACCGACACTGTGGGCTACCTGCACTACCGCTTTGCAAGGCTCTTCTACACAAAACAGTATAGATGTGTTAAGTAATGGTCAGTAGGCTCCAGTAATCAATCCTAAGAACCTAAAAGAACAGAAGTTGAGTAAAAAAAAAGATGTTTGGTTGAGTAGAGGATCGAACTCGGGGGCCCCCCTGGCTAAGGTCTAGGGCGCAGCGTATAACACTTGCCCTAAGGCATGGTACAACCGGTAAACCTCAAGTCGTCTGCCAGGATCGATCGATAGGGCCCACCTCATCTGGATCTTAAATCAGTAACTTTTCAACAGAGCTAAGGAAGTGATACTGAAAATATAAAGCTTATTTCGAATCTTGTTCAACAAATTGAGATATGCTCAACAAGATATTTGTAAAAGAGTTAAGTCTCGAAAGGCAATAAGAGACTCATTCTTAAACGATCAATATCTACTCAATATAAAAGAGTCAAGTTTAAGAAATAATGAAAGACTCACTCACAGAGAGCTTTTTAAACCAAAAAATGATCATGAAAAAAAATATTTGGTTGAGTAGAGGATCGAACTCGGCCCCCCAGCCAAAGTCTAGAGCATAGCGAGTAACACTTGCCCGAAGGCATGGTCCACCCAGGTCGTCGGGCGGGATCGTTCGAGGGCCACCTCATCTAAATCTTATCAGAACAATATCAAGTGAGCTAAGGAAACGGTACTGAAAAGTACAGCCCTTAATTCAATAATATTCAATGATTGAGGTATCCACTCACACACAACAAAAAAATTTCTAGCAAAATTGAGAATATAACCTGTAGTACCAATGTTCGATGCAAAGCTTAAAAATTGGAAAATATATACTGATATGTCGCTCAAGAGGCTCGAACTGGCAATTGGGAAAGCAATTTTCGATCAAGAAAGTCTCCTTGCCCACCAACGCTTGGCCAGCAGGTACTTTCGTACTTCTCGGGTTCAGATATCCACCCATAACACACATCTGAAAAGTCATCCAAACAACGCATTACAGGACTTTATCTACGGACGGCTCAACCAATACCCAACAATCATAGAGCCAAAACAATTTATGCTGGAAGTCGTCCACTCAAGAACAAAACGCACAGCTAACAATAAAGAGCACCAGACAAGAATTGGTGCACATACCTTGTCGATACTTCACTTCTTCTATGACCTTTAAGGCCATCACATAGCTATGCTGATGCAAACATCGTTGTCTCCCAGACCCTCGAGATTCGTTCTAAATATGCAATTCCTCTATGGCAGCTCGCATTCATAAGACAGTCGCAGATGGAAACGCACAAATTCCATGGCACTCCCTTGCAGGGCTCTCGATAGCCAGCTCCGCAAGATGAATGGGCCTCCACAATACAGTTATATGTAGCAGGAGAAAGACTTCATGGCGGTGCCTAGGGATGTTCTGCAGCCATGTCTAACGCCCAGATTGCCGGCATAATAGAATCACTCCTCATTCAAGCCTTGATAACATGCTCATGTCTAAGCTCATAGGATGCAAGATGGCGAAAGCTCCACTCGAGGCAGGAGAATAGGTATAAGAGGTAGCAAGGCCAGGTTGCTTATCTTGGCTTTGTTGAGAGACGACCCCAAAGCTGGATAAGAGGTGCGAGATACCGCCCTGGTTATGAGTAAACGATTCCTGAAGCCACCACCTCAGGGAACCTGAGCGACAATGGACGGTCGCGATTCCTCGGCGGCCACGTCGCCAACATGCCAAAGGAGCCAGCATTGCTGGTGGACCAAGCACTGCCTCTCGGCCCTACGGAATTTCTGAGCCTGAAAGCAACATCGGTCGTGCCACTGGCTTCCATCATCGATTGTTCGCAGTCTTCTATTAGGACGATGGAGGTGAGGTGAGGTTTGAGATTTCCCACGGAATGTTCCGCTGGCGCTTGTCCCTTACGTAAGGATTTACCCCTTTCCGACTCCCCAGCCTGCCATTCCTCCATTCATCCACGAGCATTTTCTCTTAAGGATGATCTTTCAATCCATTATGAAACTGATCGGCTCCGATTGATTTACGAGAGATGCAGAATATGCTCCTGGGAAAGTGGCTTCTATGTCCGCTAAGACGAGACCAAAATCCGTCAAGAGCACTGGCCAGTGTAATATATATAAATCTAAAGATCAAACATCTCTATTGCGCTGTAGTACTTTCATCCCCTAGGTTCGTTCAGTGAATCCCCAACCTCAACAATATACAGGGTATCGAATAATATAGACAAGCCCCCACAGTAACCTCAAACCCCAAACCCTCAACTAACCTAGCAAGTAAACCCAGTATCACCCTTCCTATTCCCATTTCCATAGCCACCAAAGTTCGAAGAATGCGGCTGATCGTTGTTTCCCAGTTCTGCCCGTTCTAACTGAACAGGATTGGGTCATCGTCCGTCGCCCCAGCAGAGATCGGAAACGGAAACGGCAAGTCGCTAGTAATGGTCTGCTGCTGGCTATCCGGCGCCACCACATTCGTGCATGGCGTATCTTGCCCGGGCCAGTGGATGAGGTTCCCATAGTTAGCATCGTAAAGGCAGACATCCGACAGGTAGCTGGAAGCTATCACGGAGTCATGCGGCGGGTGACTTTTCTGTTAAGAAAGTTCGGCCCGAACAGGTATCACCAATTGGTTCTCGTCCTTACGATCTGATCCACTGGTACTGCTAAACCTCAGCTCTGTCAGGCTATCTCTCCGTTGACGCCAGTCTATAGTTGGTCAGCTTGCTGTACGCTTTATCGCAATAAGTAGCTCAATCATCTGCTTCTGGGCGGGTATGTTTCGAAGTGCTCGATTTCTGCACACCAAATTCGCAGGGACGAACGTGTATATCCTTTGACAGCACGATCGAATATGGGTTTCTGCCTGCTTAGAGCAGCTTCAAAGACCTCGACCATTTCGAGGAATATTAAATCCTCCCAAAGATATGGACGTTTTGTGAGGCTTATCTCGCTAACAGCCCTGTCTATTATTCTATCCGACTCGAAATAGAACGCAGTTATGCCACGGACACACGTCTAGATGGGAGCATACCTATTGTTCATGATATAAAATGCTTCCTCATTCAACATGTGTTGCCCTGGCCCCAATATAAAATATATGGCATTATTGCATTCTTACCTAACAGCTTTCCTTCTCGCCCTGACAGCTAGAAAATGCTTCTTAAATCCACTTTCTATGCTGTGAAAATCATATATGAAATACCTCTTTAGATGAGAAACATCAGAGCAGCGGTGATGCTACCACGAAGGCTCGATGCTTTTATCAAGGCTTCCGATGGCCATGGCTGCACGCTGCTTCCGCCTAGGATCAGGTTTTCGTTATCGAAGGCATCTCAACTGAACAGGATCTAAAAATATGCTATAATATTCACCCTGTTATAGATGGCACGCTGCAGTTTTGAGAAGTAATCCAGTACGCTTGTTCACTATGAAAGGAGAAGAACGACAAGAACGAGAAGAACGATCAACCAGATATTTAACTTCTCTATATCTCGACTTTCCTTCCTATTTCTAGTGTTCAACGAATCTTCCAGTACTTCGCGGCAAGTGACTCTAGAATCAGGCTGCCAGAAAAAATAATACAGGGTTTCACTCAATCAGACACTTTTATGTGCGACCACTCTTTCTTAGTAAGTCGCCATCGTCCATCGTTGGACCTACACCGGCTTTATGTCGGCCCTTTTAGCTACTACAACGGCCCTTTTTGACCATAAGCGAGCCCACACCACTCTAAGCCAACCTACCATTCATATTCTATATTTCCAAATACTTCTCATGGGCAGCAGCATCGTGCTCAAGCACCCCAGAGAATCTCCATTTGCATGCATTTACATCATGACTCTGGTGGTCAAAGCCAGTCTTTACTGCGGTTGTGCCCGGGTAGTCCAAGATTGCCACGATCACCAGCTTCAAATGGTCGGTCAGCTTACGGTAGGGTTGCCTCAATATCTAGATGTGTCATCTTACTCATAATACATAGCCATAAGCCACTTGAGGACTCGAAGCCTACAAAGCTATGTCTATACTCCTTGGAATATAGGAGATGACAAAACTTGATGTTCCAACTGCTATGGCACGACGAGTGTATTCCACTCCTGCCTTACCATCAACTATCTGTGGAACATAAGACTTATCATCGCTCTCGGAAGTCCACTCTTCTGATCAGCCCTCCATCTTTCCCCATCGAAAGTCTGAGATCGGCACTATCACTATCAGGCTCAATGAGGGGAACCAGTGTGGCCACAAGCCAAGGCCTACACTCCCTCTATCCTGTAATGACAACAGAGCTCTCTAAGCCGCGTCAGGTACGGTCACCAGATCTTCACTGCTTATTCAACATCACTGCCAGACTAG
>JAABUW010002923.1_pt1 | contig 25139 bp, 7 predicted proteins | sample 5560081 | NCBI WGS metagenome assembly JAABUW01 (sample SAMN10711882, study PRJNA513363) | rock metagenome | isolation source: Antarctica rocks | place: Antarctica: Victoria Land, Knobhead sud | reverse complement strand
ATATTTATATTTATAATTTATTTAGCGTTTGCGCAATATTAATTTTATTTAAATTTTAATTAGAACTTTAATAACAACAAACGACAAAACAATAATATGTTATAAATTGTTATTGTCGTTATTACGTTATTTTATAAATTGTGTTAAATTAAAGCATAAATTTATTTTTATTAAATAGAAGACTCTTTTTTTTCTAATTTTTAAAGAGATTTAAAAAAAAATTAACGAGCTTTTATAACGTTGACACTTAATAGACGCTTTCGTCTTTAATAAGACTAGTATAGCTTTCTATATTATTAAGAATTAGTGCTTTAAAAGAAAAGATAACTATAATATTGTAGCATTAGCGACGCGTTAACGTTTCAAGATATAACAAAATATATAATCTTAAATATCTATAAAAGTTTTAAATAATACGACACTTCTTTCTAGTTAAATAGCGAAAAATAGACTCGTATATTATAACAAATATTAAATAAAGAGAAAGCTTGTCTTTCGTTATTTTTCAACAATTAGTTCTACTATTATCTATCTTATATAATTAAGACATAGTAATACAAGTTTATTATATCTTACGTCTTTTATATCTTAATGCGTTAACAAGAAGCAAACGCATTTGCATCTTATAGTTCTTTTACATTAAAGTTAATAAAATTGCTATGTAAATTTAATGCGAAATTAGTTGTTTAAGATTTTGACATTAATATTGAAGTTTTTTTTCAAAATTGAATTTTAATTCTTATTAAAAATCTAGCTTTTTTGATCGAAAAATTAGTAGAAATATATGTTGTTGCTATCTTTGTTAAAGTCTTAAGCATCTTATTAAAGAGTATCTCTTTTGCGTCGATATTCGCAAATATATTCAAAAAAAATGAAAAAAACAAAGATTACTAAAGATAACAAGCGAAAATTTCACAAAAAGCATTATATTTATAATGTTAAAAACAATAATTTGTTAAAAAAAAATTTACTTAATAATAACGACTTTAATATTAAGAAAAATATTAATAAAGAATTTGCGACGTTATTTAAAGAGAATGGTAATAAAAATTTTAACAACGAATAAGTCGTTAACATTGACGCTTTCTTACATATAATTAATTAGCTTCAATACTTTAGAAATTCTTTTATTGTTATTTCTAAATATATTGTTAAAATTAAAAGAGAAAAATTGTTTTTAAATTAATGTAAGATAGCGACAATGCGTACAAAGAACAAAAACAAAACATATTTGACAAATATTCTTTTTATTTTAGATTTTAAAGTTAATTTTTTATTTAACAAACGCATATGTTAGAAAAATCTATATAAAAATTTTAACAAACATAGCATATAAATGCGAAATAAATAAAAAAAACGTATTTTTATTGTAAATTAGCAAAAAGACATATATATAATAAGCAAAATAACGTCGAATTTAAACGAATTTGCTTTTATTGTTGCTATATAACAAAAGTCTCTTGTAGCGTTTCTAGCAATTAATAACGCATTTAATTAGAAAAATTAAATGCAAATTAATATTAACAAAGTAATTACTAGCGACTTTAAAGCAAAGTTATATAGTTTTTAACATTGTTAATTTGCTTATTTAGACGCAATTAAGCTACAAAAGCTACATAAAATTATTACACTCTTAAAGCTCGTTCTTATTATTAAAGATATAAAAAATTTTGCGAAATATGCGCATTAATTAAGCTTTACAATAAGAGAAATTATTACGTCAATAAACGTAAAACAATTATTTTAACTTTTATTTCAATTAATATTTGCGAATTATTGCTAATTTTAAAACTTAAATACAAGTATTTTTTTAAAATTGTTAATAATTATTTTTATAAAACATAGATATTAACAATAATTAAACGAAAACAAATTATAAATATTCTTCGTCAATAACAAATGCAAACAAAATTTTAAAATAAAGCTAAAATACTTGCAATTCGTAGCGATAATAACACAAAACTTAAGTTAATATTTAATAAATAATATTTATTCTTTAACATTGTATTTAATTACATTTTGTTATACAATTCTTTTTAAAATAATATCGCTAAACAAAATATACAAAGTATCGAAAACTTTATAAAAATTATAATTAAAGAGATAAAACTTTTTATTAAGTTTTAACTAAAAGTTGCATAGACGAACGCATATTTGCGAAATCGCATAGCAATTAAATTGCTTATTAACAATAAATTTATTATATTTATAAAGACATTTATTGACGTTAAATTATTTATTAATTATTTGTGCGTATAAAATTATAAATGCTATTTTTATATAAACTTTAAATCTTTTTTTGTCGAAGACAAAAAAAATAAGCTTATAAATAAAGAACAAGTAAAAGTATTTCTTAAATACGTTGACGAAACAAATATATTTGTCAAAATATAAACATCGAACTTAAGTAAAATTATTAAACATAATATTGTTAAATATGTTAAAAACAAAAAAAAAGAATATATTAATCTTAAGATGCGTATTAAGATTATTAATGTTTTGTTAAAAAAATAATTAAGAGATAAATTTCGCAAAGATGCAATTAAAAACAAATTTAATTTAGATCTTATTTATATTAATTTAAATCTCGCTTATATTAATTTAAATTTTGCTTATATTAACTTAGATTTCGTCTAGATTATTTTAGATTCTCTTTAGATAACTTTAGATAATTTTGTTTTATTTAAACGTTACATATAGACATTTTTGTACGTTGTTATTTTAAAGAGAAAACGAGTTAATAATAGTGCAAAGAATTTGAGAGAATATCGAAGCAAAATTGTTCGCACTATAATAGTCTTTATAACTTAAAATATAATTAATATAATTATAAATTTGAAGTGCGATTTTGCAATTATCGATAAGAAAAATAATAATACTAATAAGTTTGTTATATTTGTATTAAAGACATAAAACGAGATTATAAACAATTTCGTTTAAGAGAAGCTATAAAAAGACGCTATATAAGAGAAATTACTTGCTTTTGTTACTAATAATATATAAAAAATTGTTATTTCTTTTTAAAACGTTAACATTGTAACAAACAAATAAATGTTTAAAGCAAAAATGTATATAAATAAAATACTAAAGAAGCTTAAAACAAAATTGATCGCAAAAGATTTTATACAAGTTTTTAAAATTAATTACAAAGACACTTTTGTTTCGATTGTTAAATTTAATATTTTACAAATGTTTCTTGTTATTATTATGTTAAAAAACTTGAAATATTATTAAGTAAACGTTAATAACGTCTTTATTAAGTCTTTTTTTAAAAAAAAAATTTATATAATATCTTTATTTAAAGTAAATGTATTTTCAAAGCAATGCTTGCGCATTCTTTGAAATTTTTATAATTTAAAATAAGTTGTTTGCGATTAACATAAACGCTATATTAAAGAGTTTGTTAAACTAGACTTTAAACAATACGATATTAACTCTTATCTTTTGTTGCATTTTGAACAACGCATTATGCTTTTATTTTATGTTAACAATATTGTTATTGTTATATAATTAATAAGTAACGTTAATTAATTTAAACGCGAGTTTTAAAAGATATTTAAAATAAAGAATCTAAAAGAAATAAAAAGAATTCTTGACATTAGAATTATTTGCGATCGAAAAGTCAAAAATCTACGCATAAATCAATTTTATTATGTCAACAAAATGCTTAATAGATTGCAAATATCTATCGACAAAAGTAGTTTAATTAAATTGCTTATAAATAAATATAATTCTTTTCGATCTATTAAATTAAAAGACGAACAAATTAATCAAAGAAATTATTAATACGCAATTGAAAGCATTATGTATATAATTATTTATATTCGCTTAAACATTGCTTTCGCAATAGAACGTCTAAGTTAATATTTTATTAATTTAACAAAACATTATAATTAAGCTTTGAAAATATTGCTTCGATATTTTCGCTTTATTATTAACAAAAAACTAACGTATAGCAACAATAAGAATTTATATTTAGTAATATACTTTGACTTAAACTACGTATCTAATAAATTAAATTAAAAGTTAATTTTTAAATATATATTTATAATAAACGAAGAATTAATTGTATAAATGTTATGCAAGCAAAAATTAATAACAACATCTATTACTAAAATTAAATACATAAATTTATTTATATATGCTAAAGAGAATCTATAAATTATATAAATTTTAAAAAACACTAGTTATGCGAAATATTTTAAAGATTTACTAAATCGTATAGACATTGTTAAAAACAAAATATACGAATTTGTATTTTTTATATAATTAATAAGCGATAATTAAGCAACTCTAGTATTTATTAAGAACGTTTATATTAATAATAAATTAAAGTATATCAATATAACATTTTATTATATTAGAGATTTCTATAAAAGTAATTGCATTTGTACTAGTGTAGCTAGATAACTAGATAATATTAGACTATAGATTTAGGAATGTTTGTTACTAGTATTAGCGACCTATTTGCAATATATATGCGATCTCTTTTACTTAGATTTTAGAATCTTAGCTACTCAATATATTATTAGATTGTATAGTGCGATTTATATATATATCGCGATAAGTCTTTGTTGTTATAGTTGTCTACTAACTAGAATTCTATTTTTATTTTGTTAAAGCTTAACGCGAAAATTTAATTATAATAACAAATATTAGAACAACAAGTTGTCGATGTGTTTCTAAAAACAATCTTAGAAATTTAGAAATTCAAAAACTTAAAAATATAAAAAAAAGAGTATAAGAGATAGATTAATTTTGACAAACTATTAGAATTAAGAACTTTAAAAATCAAGAACACGAAATTAACAACTCAAAAATCAAGATATTATTAGATTAAAAAGCAAGAAAAGAAGAGACAAAATCGAAGCATTAAAAATAACAATAAGAGTTGTAAATTTAAAGATTAAGATGCTTTATTAAAATTGCGACTAGTATTTATTGTTAAAACAATAAATTGTTTGCTAACTATAGTAACGTTATTGAAAGAAGCTTTTTAACAACATAATTAATCTATTTGCTTAGAAATAAAAACGCTATTTAAACTCTTTTCTTAATAGAGATTGAAGTAGATCTTCAACGCAAAATTATTTGTTAATAGTAGATCGACAACTAATTGAGAGAAGCAATAGATCGAGAACGTTTGCTTATAAACAATCAAGAAGATAAAGAAGCAATAAACAAAAAAATAGCGCAAAGTTAAGAAGAAAAAAGAATTTTTTTTTCGATGTTTTTGCAAAGAAAAGAAAGAGACTTGCAAATTAAAAGTATTATTCTTTGAATCAATTATTATTATTAGTTTTTTTAATTTAGTAGTTGTTATTTTTACTATTTGTTATTAAGCTATTCTTTTAAAAACGATGTCTTAGAACAATAAAAAAATTGCAAAGCTTTTCTTCGACGTATCTACGTTAACAACAAGTTTACTTAATAACTTTATAGAAATTGTAGAATTCTATTACTACGTAATTTTTATACTTTTCTTAAGAACGCTAGAAGCATCGCACTTTAATAAACTTAATATTATCGATTTTTTAAATTAATTCTTAAATTTTTATAATAAGTATAGAGTTATCTTTTAATATAAAATTATTAAGTTGTCTCGATATTGCGACAAGCTTATAAAGAACTTTATTAAGTTTATTGTTGTTTAAACAAATAGAAAGTAATTTAAAATAATAAATAAATTAAAAATGAAATATAAAGATAAGAATTTAGATTAGAAAATTAACTCTTGTGCTTTTCTAAAGTCTTTAAAAGACGTATTAAGAGCGAAGTCGAATAATATTTGTAAATATAGTCGACAATTTAAAGCTATTTTCTCGAAGCTTATTAGACTTAATTAAGTCGATAAATACATTAAATTCTTGTAATATTTAAAGAATCTTTTTTGTAGTATTTGCACTAAGATAATGCGAAAATATAGAGTTAATTTAAACGATGCAACTATTATAATATTTAAATTGTTATACGAGACAATTATAAAATTGATCGAAAATAAGACGATTATGCAAGAAATAAATATTAATAGCAATTAAATTGCTTAGCGAGTTGCGAATATTAATATAAGTAAATCAATAAATATAATAAGCAAGAAGCAAGATCTAATAAAGAAGAAAATTATGCTAAAGATAGTTTTTGCTTCTTTAGTATTGCTAATAGTTGCAATTAAAAATACAAAAATTAACAAAATACTAAATATCTTAATATAAGCTTTTAAAAATCTTAAGATTAATAGTGCTTGCGAAATAATAAAGAGCAAGATTTATTAAATAATTTAACGAGCAATAACAACGCAATTATAAGGAATTTCGCATATTGTATCTTCTTAAATCTAGATAATAGTTTAGAGTCTATCTTAAAAAACAATTTATATTTATTAAGAATTTGCATTTGTTTTTAAGTACAATCGATCTTAACTAAAATTAAATAAGTGCTTGTTTTGTTACAATTTATATAGACAATAAATTTGTCTAAAGTTAATAGTCTTAATAACAAATAAAAAGATTTATATAAATAAAAGCAATAGAATTTGTTATAGATCTAATAGTTCTAGAAATAAAGAAATAAAGTTGTCTCTTAATAATACAAAGATTAAGAGAGAGATTGTAAGAATTTGTCTTCAATAAAGAGCGCAAAATTGTATTCGAAATTCTATAATTACAATAGTAGTAGTAAGATTAAATACTAGTTCTTTGTTAAAAGATAAAAAGAATAATAAATTGAATTAAGTAATAGTAAAAGTTTAAGAAACTTAATTAGAATAAAATTCTTTTAAGCGATAAGTATCTTGAAAGTTTTTAATAAAGCAATCGATTAAAATAATTAAAAAAAGAATTAGAAAGAAAGAGAGATTCTTAAAAATTAAGAACGTTAGATTTAAGAATTATTTAAAGATAACGAAAGTCTTAGACGAAGAAATATACGTAAAGAAAAGAGTAATAGAAACAAAAGTAAAAAACGTTACAATAAAAAATATTTTTGTAGTAATTAACTCTAACTTAAGAATTATCAAATACTAGAAGAGCAAATCTAAAAAGAAGCAAAAAACTTTTGCAAACTATGCACAACAAATAGAATGTTCAAAAAGAATATTATAGATTATAAAAAATTAAGTCGATTTTAAAACTTTAATTTAGAGTATTTTTATCTCGAAAATAAAAATAAAATTGATGGATTTTTTAGATTTTTGTTTTGATTTAAGTTGTTTATTTTTTTGTTCTCTTTTTAATAAGAAGTTTGATGCTATAGTAACGAAAAAAAAATCTTAGAAGCTTACAAGAAAAGAGAAAGAGACAATTGTTATTATAAAATCAATTAATGTTAAATTTATTAAAATTGTTTATTTTGAAAATATTGTTGCGAGAGTAGAATCTTTTAAAACTTTGTATTTTGTCGTTTGCTTAACTATATAAATGTAGTTAAAAAATATAAAAGTCAAAGCGATATTCGATAATAGTGCGAAAATCAATTGTATTAGCAAGAGTTTTGCGAACAAAGCTAACTTAGTTATTCGACAAAATATTTCTATTTTACTAGTAGAAATTATGGGAGCACGTGTTTGTTTTGAAGAAGTAATAGAAGATGCAAAGATATTAATTGAGAAAGTAATAATTTATATCTTTATCTTTATTGTTTCTCGACTTAATTACGAAATTCTATTAGATCGATCTTTTTAACAAAATGTTCGAATAAGCTTTGTAAATATAAATAACAACTTTTTAAAATTAACGATTTATTTTAAAAACAAAACAAAGCGTATTAATATTTTAAGAATGTTTGCTAATTATTTTAGCAACAAAAATAAAAACGTTATATTCTTAAAAAAATCTTTAAATCTTTAAATAATCGTTTAGTTAATACGATTGCTTAATTTCGCGAATCTAATTGTAAAGAATCTTCGAAGATAAAGATTAAGACTATTAGAATAACAACGTCGCAAAATAAGATTAAAGAAAAAAATTAACAAAATTTTGATTAATTAGAGCAAACAAATAGTATTAGCGTTTGCTTGTCTATCAATATAGTTAATCAAAATTGAGCAAATATTTGAATTAATATTATGTTTCGAATATCTTTAAAATTATTAATAATTCGAACTTTTCGATTATATATTATAAAAGAGACTTCTACTATTTGATTGTTTAAAAAGTTCGATATTCTTTGTTAATTTTTTATTGTGTTGCGCTTATTTGTTTAAATAAATACAATATATAAGCGAAAGATTTAAAAAACAAATCTAATAAATATAAGCAATTTAAATAGTTCTATTTTAGATAGATATTTAAATTGAAAAGAAATATTTAAGCTATTAATTAAGAAAGATTTCTAAAAAAAACTTAACAAAAGATATAATCTTTTTTTAATGTCTAAGTTTTTAAGTATCAAATGCGATTTTTGTCTTATTAAGAAACGTATTTAGAATTTAATTATAAAGTTCGAACTTTTTTTGCAAAAACGAAAACTCTTAATTACAATGCTCTTTAATTGTAAGATTGTCTTAACATAGAGCTTTGCTAAGATAAACAAGATTAGACTAGAGATTGCATTTGATTAAAAAATTTGTACTATAAAATATAAGATATAACAAGTCTTAGAATTTTCGATTTTTTAAGCATTAAATTTTATAGTAATTAAGATGCTAAAAAAACGTCTTTAGACAAATTTGTTAAAATATTGTTATAGTTTCTATCGAAATTCTTGATTTTTAATAAATAAAAAGAAGAAAAACAAGTATTCTATAGTTAATACAACTATAAAGATAAACAAAATAATTGTTCGAAATGCTAATATATCTTTTAATGTCGAAGAGTTTGCAAAAGAGTTTGTTGAAATAATAATTGCGTTATTAATTAATTTCTTTTTAAAATATAATTAAATAAGTCTTATATTAGAGAGTCGCAATCTTATTGCTTTTATAACTTTTTTTAAACTACTTAGAATAATTTGTTTATTGCAAAATACAACTAATTCGATTGCTTAATTTGTAAGAATTGTAATACGCATTCTTAAGAATTTTCTTAACAAATGCTACTTATTTGTAAATAACATAAATGTAAAAGAATTTAAGTTAAATTATAACAACAAAAAGACAATTTTAAGAATTAAATTGTTTGTTTTAAAATATATTTAGTAGTTAAATGCAATATTAATAAATATAAAATTGTTTAAATATACTATATTTGACGAAAAATTTTAATTTTGCAAATTAGAAATTAAAATTGTTGATTTTGTATATAATTTTAATAAACAATTTCTTAATAGCATTAAGATTATTAAGATTGTTAAGTAATTGTTGTGCAAAAATATTTTAAAAGCTCGAGTCTTTATAGAAGTATGCGTCTACTATTGAATTTAAATGCTAAAATTTATAATTGTTGCAAAATTAATCTATTGTTTGTTTAAGACAAAATATGTCTTTGTTTAGAACTTTAAACAATAGAATGCTATAGATAAACTAAAAATTGCTTTAACAAATATATTGACAATGCATATCTTAAATTACTCTATTTTAATTAACAAGATTATTTTAATTGTAAATTCTAATTTGAAAAATTAGAAAATTGTATTAATGCAAATTGATGCAATAATAAAAAGAAGATATTCTTTACAATATAAGAGTAAACTTTGAAGCAAGCAAGAATCTTAATACAACGTCGAAAAGCAAGAATGTCAAAAATTTATAAAAATCTTAAAGAAAGTGCAATTCTAATTGTATAAAGTACAATTTACAATTAAAATTAATGCAAACATTTTAATAGTTTAACTTAATTGTTTTGCAACAAATCTATTTAGCGCTTTAATAACTTGCTAATTGATTTAAATTTGTCTCTTCGACTTTAATGTACAATATATATTTGATTAAAAACATACAACAACTAACGAACTTTTAAGAAGATTAAAAGAATTGTTTGACAATATTGACAAAATTAATAAGAAAGATATTAATAATTTTATCGATAACTAGTTAAATTGTGTCTACGTTTGTTTTGCACAAATAATAATATTAAAAGAGAACAAAAACATTTTTGAAAATAGATATTTTGATAAATTTGAGCAAATTGTTCGATATTTGATTTTGTTGCAAAGATCGAATATAAGTTAAAAGAACTTTCGCAAGTTTAAGAATTATACTTTTTATTTTTTAATAAAAGAAGAACGTTTGTTTTGAAAGACAAACAAGAATATATCTTTGCATAGAATAGTAAATTAAATAGAAGACAAAAATTAAATTGTAAAAAGCTTGCATAACAAGAATAATTATAAAGAGAAAGAGAACATTTATCGACGCGTTGTAAATTAATATTAATAACGAAATCTATTTGATTTTTGCAAAAAATATATTGCAAGTTGCAATAAATATTAGCGAAAAGCTTCTAACAAACAAGAGAAAATTATATATTCGACTTATATCTTCGACTTGTAAGAAAAGATTGTTGTAAATTGTATCTATATATTAATTGCAAAAACACTTGTCAAAGTAAATCTAATAGTTGCTCGAAATAATCTAACAAAATAAATAAAAATTAAAGCAATTCTAGATCTTAAAGCACTTGCTATAGTAAAATTTCTATAAAAAAATATTTTTTGTCAATATAAATATGTTAAGAAAATAATTATAAATAATAAACTCAAAAATAAAGTCGATATAATAATTGAACTTCTAAAGAGATATAATGTTAAAAAAGTAACAATGTCGACTTATTATTTATAAGCAAATAAAATAATAGAAAAAGAATATAGACTTATTATTAATGCTTTGTTTAAATTAATTAAGAAAGCTTTTACAAATTAATTACGATATTTGTACGCAATATTGTAAGTTGATAGAACAACAATTTAAGAATTTATTAAGAAGACGTTGTTTTGTTTTAAGTTCAAATACAAAGCTATGTTATCGATTAAAATAAAGTATTTAATCTAATATATTATAAATTGGGAAAAAGTTTGTTTAACGACAAATCTACTAACGTTACAAGCAAAACAACTAAAAAGAAGAAATAAGAATGTCTAAAAAGCAATTTTGCGTCTTTGTTGTCTTAAAGAAGCAAACAAGAATCTCTTTAATAATAATTATTAATTGTTGACGCGTTTATTTTAAACTAAAGATTTAATTTTATTATATAATATTAAGCACGATAAAAAATACAACGTAAAACTATTTTTTCAATAATTAAATTTTTTCAAAATAAGAGAAGAAGACAAAATTAAAGACTTTTATATTTTGAAAAAAGTTAATAGCACAAGACTTAAAGATATCTATTTAGAAAATTAACTAAAGAGATACGTAGCAAGAAATTAGAATCTTTAGACTTTCGCGAAGTCGAAAGACAAAAATAAGAAAATAAAAGATAATCTTATATAAGAGACAAAAAATTAGTTTGACTAAAGTAATAGAAAATTGTTTGCGATTATTATATTATTGCTATCTTATTACGATTATTTGAATTATATAGAAGTGTAAGATTTTTTTTTAAGAAAAGAAAAAGTTGCAATCTTTATATTCGTTTTATTTGTAAAAACTTCAATATAGAGTTTATCGATTTATAAGTATTAGAAAGTAATTTAATTACGTAGAGTAATTTACAAGACATTATAGTTTCGAGCATTCGAAAAAAACAAATAAAAAGACAAGAAGATCGAAAAGTTAAGATACTAACAATTTCGATCAATTAGAAGCAGACGAGCAACACTAGCGTTTGTTCGTCTACTTTGATTGATTAAAATCAACAATTAGAAAGCGATCTAAAAGCATCAATAGCAAGTCTTGACTTAAAATTCTAGAATTTCAAAAATTTCTTTAGATTATAGAGGACAAGTTTCAATTATCTTTTACGCAACATTTCTTGACAATAAAGATAGCAAGATTATATGTTAATTATATTAACTTTATACTTGTCTACAAGTTAATATATAAATAAATGTTAGCATAGTCTTTTTGCGTAATTAATAATATAAATATTGCAAGCAACAATTAAGTCTATATGTAAAGATTCTTTGTACTTGAAACTCTATATTTGTTAGATATTTAAAACAAGTTATTGCTTTATTTATCAAAACACAATAGCAACAACTTACTCTATTATTGCTACTTTTCTCTTAGACTAATCTTTCGAGTTTACGTTAAGAAAGCTTATTACTATCGTTATTGTCTTCAAAAGATAGACAAGATTTACGACAATTAACTTTATCAAATATTTAGTTTCGATCAAATAATTTTTTCGATTCTAAGAGAAGCTCTATGCGAATTAATTTATTACATTCTTTATGCAATCAATTCGAGTAACAAGAAGAACAAAAGATCTAGTCTAATAGTCTTAAAGAGATAAGAGCAATTTTCTTATTTTCTTATTACAATTTTTGCACAAGCAAAAACAAAAGTTTCTTAATTTAGTAGTCAAAAAACAATTACTAAAAGGAAAGGAATCGTATGTAGTCGAATAATTAAATAATATTAGACTATAAATTTGCGGATGTTTGTTATTAGTATTAGCGATCTATTTGCAGTATATATGCGATCTCTTCTACTTAGATCTTAGAATCTTAGTTACTCAATATACTATTAGATTGTATAGTGCGATCTATGTATACATCGCGATAAGTCTTTGTTGTTATAGTTGTCTACTAACTAGGATCCTATCCCTATCTCGTTACACTAGTTTTGTTCGAAGCGCAAATATAATAACAAATAGACTAACAAAGTTATTGTTCAAAAACAAGTTTAAGATTTTTATTAAATAGCTTGAATTAATAAATTAGAAAATTAGTGAAAACTAATAGATACATTATTATTAAGTAAGAGTATTGCGCAATACAACAACGACATATCTAAAGCTTGCAAAACAAGATATTAGCAAATAAGCAACTTAAAGAGTTGCTCGTCTACTCTTGATTAATTCGCTTAGCGAATTGGCCCAAATTTAAGTCAATTTAACTTAAGTAAGCTAGATTCAATTGAAACTAGCTTAGAGACTACAATATATCTTGCAATCTTTGCTCTTTGTATGTAATTATCTTCTATAGTACTAATAATCCACTACGTTGTTCGCTACACCTTTTAATAAATAGCTAGAATAATAATTATTAATAAACATAACAATCTTGTTATTAAGATTACTTAATTAATCAAAGACTACGAAGCTAGTAGAAAGCGCTTCGTAGTTAAAGTCGAGAAATTTTACGTTTGCAAATAGACACTTATTAATGCGTCAACTGCGTAGAAAACTATGCTTCAATTTCTTACTTAAATTGAAGGAAGTCAAAGTATTGTTGAGTTCTACAATAACTCTCTCAAGAGTACAAAGATTTTGTTTAGAATCTTGCATAACGTTGTAATCGAGAGTATTTACAAAGTTTTAATTAAGGAAATCTAGTAAGTTAGCTTATATTCTTCTTTAATATTAGCATTAACATTTGATACAAACATCTTATAACTATAGTTAAGAAACGAGAAATAAATGTTTATTTTTGAAAATCGTAATTCTTAAGCTAGTACGTTAAACGCAATTTTGACAAAAATAATCTTAAGAAACTTGAACAACGTTAACTACTTTATTCGTGCAATTCTTCAACAAGCTTCTAGACAAAAGAATAACTCTATTATTAATTATACTAATCGACAAGTTTTATGTTTGCTACAAGAATTCGACTTCTATTGTTGAACAATTTAGACAATCAAATTTTACTTAAATATAATAAAGACACTAATCAAAATAAATTATAGATGTCAACTAGCGAAGCAACAACGACGCGAAGAGCGTCGATTGTTTTTTTTCGATTCTTATTGTTTTTAGCGATAAAGTTAAGAAGAAAGTTATTAAGAAGTTTGAAGCGCTCAAAAAGAATTACTAAGAAGAATTGTATTGCCAAATAAAGTAACTCAAATTTTACGCAATTTGTGCTTCTTAACGATGCGACAAATACAACAATTGTTAAGACTATCTCTACTATAGTGTTCGAATAAGCATTGCGCCAAAAATACGACGAAACTCTTCGAGAAGATTAAGTATTAGCACTTGATCGATACTCGCGTAGTCGTCTACAATAAATTCTCTAAATATAAAGAGCTTCTATCTAAAATACATAAAGTAAGTAAGAGAGAATTCAATTTCGTTATACGACGATATATAGCTACTAATTCTTCAATAAATTGTCGTCGTCTTCTTTTTTATTACCTTTGTACACACAAATTACACTTACTTTTTAGTGTTAATCAATTAATCATAAATAAATAAATAAAGTATTGCGTACGTTTGTCTATCTACGTACGTACGATCAAGAAAAACAAAACAGTTGACCGAAGAGGAATTCGAACCCACCTCCTCCCATGAAGGGTCCAAATCCACCAAGGATTCTCGCAATAAAGGCAATCAAACTGCTAGTCATAGATGTGCTATTATTGCATTATCCGAAAACTTAATATAAGTAAAGCTTAAGATTATTACTCTATTATTTATAATAAAATAATAAGACTTGTTTATTGTTCTATCTTGCTTACATAGTTGTATTTATATTCTCTTAAATTCAATTACGAATGAAAAATGTTCTAGCATTACTACTAGTATAGATAGATAATACTTTTAGACATTTAAAAGATTAAATATAAATCGAATTGTTTGTATATAGACATCTAACATATACTATTTTATACAAAAATCTATTAATAAGCGACTCTAGATAGAGTATGTTATATAAGATATATAATAGAAGTTAAAGTAAAATAAGGTACTTTAAAGTTATAGCACGTAATTAGAGTAAAGAAAAGTAAACATCTTAATTAAGCGAGACTCTTTAAAGTTGTTAGTGCGTAAACTTAGATATAAAGATAGCTTGCTATTTCTATTTGATAAATCTTAATCGCAAAAAGATAAATAACAAGTAATAATTAAAGTTGTCGTAATTCGAATATCAATACAATTGCATACATCTTAATTATTGCTATTTAAGCACTATTAAAGTTTGCAAGATGTCGAGTGTTAATTCTATTTAAATACATCTTACATCACTCGAATCTTCGTCTTCATCTATTGCGTTGTTCACAATCTATTAGTTTTTCTCTCAATTTCGTCGAGCTTCTTTATTATTTCTTATATTTTGTCTCGCAACTATCTTTTTTTTTAATATAATATTTATATTTAAGATTACTTGCAAACGCGATGTTGTTTTGAAATACATACTCAAAGATCAAAAAAACTAGCAATTTATATTAAGTTTCGCAAATGTTGTTATTAAATTTTCAATAATCTTTAGATACTAGTTGCAACTTACAAAGAGTACAATAGACAAAATAATAAGTTGCATCTTATTCTTTTTTGTAAAAACTTATAAGCTTGCGCTTTGTGTTTCTAAGACAATCGTCAATTCTAGAGATTCTTCTTAAGTAAGTGCTTCTTTGCTATACATCTTGCAACTCGTTATTCGAACAATTTGTATATTACTTTTTCGAATCGATTTGTTGTTTTATTGTAGATTGACGTTTCACTTGCTAATATTCTACATCCCTCGAGCATATTTTTTACTTTCACTTGACATACATTCTAAGATTCTAACATATTATTTGTATAAATGCTAACAAAATACTTAATTAATTGTTTAGTTTGTGCTTAACAATAAATCTAAAATTGTTGTTTAAGACTTAGATTATATATTATTGTTTGCTTAACTCTTTATCGCAAAATCTTTAATTTACGTTCGACTTACTATTATTATTAAGTTTCTTACTTTTAAGATTAACAATTTGATTAAAGCTATCTTATCTATTGGCTATCTTATCTCGAGTATTATTACAAAGCTTTCTCAATTTAACAAGAGTAAGTTTCTTAGTTAAGCGAAAGAAGCTAGTAAGAAGAAGACGAAAGCGTAAGAGAAGCTAATTCTAACAAGAAATAACTATTATATTTAAGTACGCACATAAAAAAAAGTAATTGTATTGAAGATTTAATTAAACGTAATTAGTTAAAATAAGAACAAGAATGTTAAATCAAAGTTATATAGTCAACATTATATTATCGACAAAGAATCGACACTCTTTTCTTTGTACGAAGCGAAGCTAAACCCTATATTTGATAAAGAGATATTATGGCAATTTAGCGTCGTCAAGTCGTTCGAAAACTTTACGTTCGTCGCTTCAATACTTAAACTCTTGAAGAATCTTTTTCGAAATAGATCTTTAATAACTTCAAAGATCGATTAAGAAAAGCGTAACGTCGCTATAACGTCAATTGTCGATAATATTTTAAATACTCGATCAAAACAAATCTTTGACAAGTTTAAACATAATTTTGACTCGAAGTTTATACAACAAATCAAATTTCTTAACAAGAATATCTTTAAAGAAAGTTAACTTTTAATAATAAACTTTGCAACGCAAAGCAATAATATTTAATTAACATATTACTTACTAGAAAGCAATATAGTTTAAGTTCATTTTCTATAGCAACAATCTCAACAAGTTTAAGCGTTTTACGATTTTGTCTTCTATAGATTTGTTAAATAATTGCAACGAGCAATAGCGACAAATTGTTATACAAGTCTTTAAGTATATTGTCTCCTTAATATAAGGGCTTGCGACGACAAGAAAGAGTTATGTTTTTGCGAAGATACTTATTATAGCTTTACAAGATTCCAAGCAACGCATTTTCGCTATCGCTAGTCAAAACATAGTCGTAGATGTCTTGTTCGATAAATTTGTCGCAAAATTTCGAACATTCTTAGAAGTATTTGCGACAATATTACATTAAGAAGCGATACTCAAAATTGTAAATTATAGACAATTAATAATCTAAAATTGTTATAGAATAATTCTAATATTTGTAAACATTAGTTGTTTGTTTGTTTCTATTTCGAAGCACAAGTTAATGCGCATCTTCGAGAAGCAACTCGAGAATTAATTAATTTATAATATATCGACAACTTGCAACGCAACATTATCAAGAAAAATACAATCGCATAAAATAATTTTACAAATAATCGAAATACTTTGCTTCGCAACAACAATTTTAGAAACAAAAAGATTAGAGACAAATACAATTAAGATTGCAAAAAATTAACGAAACTTGTAATAAATAAAGTTTGTGTCGTCTTTTGCACTATTATTATTATACGAAATTGAGCGTTAAGATAAGTAATAATAGAAGAGAAGAAAAATAAAAAAGAAAAGCAAGAGTTCGAAGTAAAGATTATAACATAAGAATTAATCACCCTTATTATGGACGAGATAGTCGCAGCAAATTAGTTGGAATTGTTGCTATTTATAACAACTTTCAAGAGCCTAATTAGAGTAATTTGAGAAAATAATTATAAATAGTTGTCCCTCTTTTTACTTATTGATTTGACCAAAAACTTGTAACTTAAGATTTGATTCAAGAGACTAATAGAGCGTAGCTAATTATACGTGTAGCTTAAACGACAATATAGATCTTATAATAACTTAATGCACTTGTCGAATATTGTGTTTTACAAAAATATCTTGAAATTCGAACACAAGACAAGCAATTTACGTTTCTTTCTTTAGCTTTTGCTAGATGCTCTCTCTCTTATTATTTACTTCAAGAACTCGATCTCTTAACGATATGTTATAATCGTCTACATCAACTTTATCGATATAACGCATAAACAAGAAAAAGATTCGTCGCCAAAAAGCAAACAAAATCTCGTCGAAGTTCGAACAATTATAAAAATGTTAAAGACTCTTCGAGGTATTAAAAGCAACAAGATCTACATATCAATAAGCAACGTAATCGTAATTATCGATTATTTTTCGTAGAAAATCTTGTTGAAAACAAGTCTCGAAGTCGCGCATTAAGCAAATAAGCAATTTGACTAGAAGGATATTAAATTAATTATCTTAAGAAAAGTCTAGAGTAGTAAGTATAATATAATAATCGTTAGTCTTGTTAAGACGCAAGAAAGTTGTAATTTTTTAAGAGATAAGAATTGAGCCTGCGTTTTAACTACTAGATCTTGAGAGACTATATATTATATTAGCAACTAGAACTTCTAAAAGTTCTAGAATCAATCTAGTTACAAGTTCTTAGACTCGACGTTCTACAATATGCAAGATACAACAAAACAACTTAATCGTGCGTCTTTTGTCGTTTATACTACGAATAAGACGTAAGTCTAATCTTAACAATTGTGTAAATACAATTTCGTTAATTGATTATAATACAACGTTGCCATTTCGCCCTTCTAACTCTCTATAATTTCTCGTCAAGCGTTTGCGTCTCTTGCGATCTCAATTCTCTCTTCTTTCTCCAACTTGTTTTCGTACATGCGTTCGAAAGCTTCGCAATTAAAGCTAGCTTCGCAATTAGAACTTGTCTCGTTCGTCTTATTTAAGTTCGTCTCGCCTAAGTTCGTCTCGCCCAAGCCCGTCTCACCTAAATTGGCATTGCTTAAATTAGTTACGCCCAAACGTTATAAAAACAATAGCAACAAGAAGCAAGATAAGCTTGCTAAACAACTAGTCTAGAATATTAAAAAAGCAAGAAAGCAATAGCAATCAATTTAGGAAATTGCGCAAAAAGATAAAAAAGACTTGCAAAACCAAATAGATGCTTTGCAATCTCGCATACTTAAAATAGTAAAAAATAAGACAAATACTTTGGCGCTTGTAAAACAAAAGCGCTTAAAGAACAAAATTAAGATTAGAAGCAAGTTTAAGTCTTAATTAGTCGCAACAAAAGTCTTGTTGTTGTTAATAAAAAAATCAAATATTGTTATTGTTATGCTATTTGTTCAATTCTTGCTTAGTATGTTTAATCTCTTGCGTATTCTTTGCAAGCAACGTCTTTAGCTCTTTTTGTTTGTTAATAAGTCGAGCAAATCTTGCTTTTGTAATTTGTCTCTTGCTATTTCGAATCTTCTTCTCTTTCAATTTTACATCGCTCTCTTTCTTTGTCTTCGCGATGTCTCTCTTGCTACTCGCAATATTGTTATTCTTAATTTTGACACTACTTATTAACTTTGTCACTTCGTTAACTTCGATTTGTACGCTATTTGTTTTCTTTGTGTCTTTGTCTTTTTCTTCTCGCATTCTACTTAACCATTGCGTGCGATTCTCAATATTTATTTTGTTCGAATTCGAAGATACTCTAAACTTTTTTATAATATTCTCTTCGACATTGATCTTTGCATTGCAAGAGACTTAAAATAATGTCAAGATTTGCGTTTTCGTTTTAACGTTTACAATAGAAGTTTTGCTCAATGCTTTCGAAAATAAGAAATTTTAAATAATAATTGGCGATAATTAATCTTGTCTTTTAGAAATTAGCTTATTAAAGCACTTCAAAGTAAGAAAATTAAATACTTATTTCGAAACTTAATAATTTTGTTTAGTAGTTACAAGTTTTACAATTGCATTCAATATAAAACTTTAAACATATTTGTTTAACGTTATTAGATTTGTTGCATTAAAGTCGATCAAAGATTGACTTGTTTATATTGTAAAATTCGACAAAAAAGTATTAACAATCTCTTAATTCTAGAAACGCGTATCTTTTGTAATATTTATATGTCGAACAAAGATCAAAAGCAAATCAATGTATTGATCTTTTTCGAAGCTATTCGAAAGTTAAATCAACAATAAAGTAGATGTAACAATAGAAGAATCTTTGTGCAAAGCAACAATTTGAACAATCGTTATACTAGTCGTGTTAAAGCTTGTCTAGAGAAACAAAGAGTCTTTTAATATTGCACGACACTTGAATTAAATAGCGACATAGCAATAGTAATCGATTCTCGATTGTTAAAATTTGATTACATAAACATTATAATATTAATCTAATTCGAATTTAACTTTTTACATTTATTTGATTGCGCTTTTTGCAAGTCAAAGAAGTTAATCAAAAAAGATATTGTTATCGAAGTATACGTTCGTAATCTTAGTATACAATTAGTATATTTATTATTAATTGTTTCTTGCTTGCATATTGTTTCGAAGTTCTTGTTATCTTTTCGACTTAAACTATTTAATTGCATTTATTTGAGTAGAGATTGCGTTTTGTAAAATAGAAGTGCTTATTTTACATACAATTTGTTTCGAGTAAGAAACATAATAAGAATAATTAAGCAAAAAAGAGAAAATAAAGAAGAAGAAAAATAGACGATCTAATATTAGAAAAAACAAAGACTTAACAAATGCGCATTTTTGCTATATTAGAGACGTAGATAAGATTGTTTAATATAAGAATATTATAGACGCATTAACATTCTATATTAACAAAATGCTTCTTCGTTATTTATAATTTAGCGAGACAATGCTTGTCAAGAATAAATCAAGAAACTTGTTGATAAATTTGCGCCAAGACGCTAGCGAACTCAAGATTTGATAAGTTGATAAGTTCTATCAAATTTGATATACTAGAAGAACTACAACTTGCAGTTGTATTCGTTTATACACTTACTATTTTAATATACTACAAGTTGTCTTATTTGTAGAGCTTACAATATGCGTTCTAACAAACTTGCGATAACTAGATTTGATGTAATATAATAGAAGTTATAATAGATTAAAAAGAATAATTCTTTAAATATCTATCAAAAGTGTTGCGAACAATTGTCTCAATATTTAGATCTAATGCAAAAAAAAAGAAACAATTCTTAAGCAAATTCTAGCAAATTCGCTAATATTAGGATTGCGCTAAAATTAATATTAGAGATTAGTTTTAACGCAATAGATGCACTAGCTTTTAGCATATCTAAACATTTTCGCATCGAATATAATATTTGTTATAACTAGCATAATCCTTAGATCGAATTGAACACTTTTTTTTTAGCTTAATTCGATTCGACGAATCTTGTCGAATTCGAGCGCGAAAAAAAAACGCGTTCGACAATCGAATACTTAACTTAATTATTTATGTCAAGCATTCGATTTAGCTTCAAGAAACTAGTTTTCGCAAATCTTATTTTATCTTAGCATTGCGCTAGCTAGATATAGTAAGCAATAGTTATATATAATAAGCGCAAGAGTTTACGCTAGTCTTATGCAATCTAGTTGACTAAATAAGTTAAATTAAATAGTCGAACAAATCTTCTAGTTCAATTTAATTAATCGAACAAACAAATCTTTAATTTTAACTCTTCGAGTCAAATTGAACGTATTCGACGAGCTCTTAATTCGATCTAAGAATTACTCTAGTTATAGCGTTGTTTTATTTTTTTTTGCATTAAATTTAAGAGCAAAACTCTTATTTTTTGTTATTTTGACATTATTTTTGATAATAATATATTAAAAATACTTATACTATATTTTTTAAATACAAATACGCAACTTTACTACTTAATAATCGCAAATACTTTAATTTTTGCGCTCTATAACAATATAAGACTATATACAAATATATAACAAGACGTTGCTATATTAATATATACAAGACAATATTATATAATATATAGAACTATAATTTAAAGAGATATTAATTTGTAAGAATTAGACTAATTGTTAAGTCGAGTTTTGTAATATCGTAGCGTTAGCAACGCGCTAGCGCCTCAAGATATAGTAGAGCACGTAATCTCGAATGTCTATAAAAGTCTTAAATAATACGACATTTCTTTTTAATTAAATAGCAAGAAATAGACTTGTACGTTATAGCAAATATTAAATAGAAAGAAAGCTTGTTTTTTGTTGTTTTTCAACAATTAGTTTTACTATTATCTATTTTATATAGTTGAAATATAGTAATACAAGTCTATTATATTTTACGTCTTTTATATCTTAATGCGTTAACAAAAAGCAAACGTATTTGTATTTTACAATTCTAATTGTTTTATTTTTCGAAAAGAAAGACTTAAGACGTAATAGTATTATGTCGAATTATAATAGCTCAAATTACAAAAATTATTTAATTACTAAATTAAAGTTTGAAGATTTTAATATCTTTCGAAACAACAATTGTTTATAAAATGTTAACAAAAATAATTTTCGTTAACGTAACAATAATAAGAAAGAAAATTTAGCTACAATTAAAGCTTTAACTTTACATCAATAGATAAAAAATTTAATAGCAAAAATTTGAAACTTGCAAAATATTTAATAGACTCAAATTATAATAATTAAACAAACAAATTCTTAAGTTTTATAATTTGTTATTATATTGTTATTAATAATATCTAAACTAAAATTGTACAAAAGTTAAAGCGTAAAAGAGCATATTATTTAATTTCGAGAAATTAACATTAATATAATGCGATTTTTGGCATACTTTATTACAAATAAGAACAAAATTCTTTATTATATATTATTTTTAAAAAACAATGTTGTTATGCAATAATATTTAAAAACAAACAATAATGCTAAATTAAAAAGCGAAATCTTTGAAGAATTTAAAGAGTTTCTATTAAATTTAATAGCTAATTTTGCTAATTGTTGTTTTTTTGTTTACAAAAAATAAGAGATTGCTAAATAGAAGTTAAACTAAAAGATAGTTGTCTTCAAGAAATATTTAAATAAGTTAAAAATTTATTTAATATTGTTTTTAAAAAAGTATAAAATCTATATATTTTTAATTAATTTTAAGTTAAACTTAAAAATAAAGATACTAAATATTGATAATATATTAGATATTTATAATAAGCTTCTAACTATAATTATTATACAAAAACAAACATTAAATTGTATTTGCGAAACAAACGCAAACAACTTTAAAAATGAACAAATAATTAAAAGTTCTAGTATCTTTTTAAACAAATTTTATTAAGATTGACGCTTAAACAATATTAACAAATTTATTAAAAGCAAGAAGTTATATACTTTCAAAAATTCGTTGTTGTTGCACAAACGAATTTACGAAATTAATAATGCAAATTATTTAAGAAATATTAAATGCTTTAGATATTATAAAAAGAAATATTACAAAACAAATTGTCTTAATAAACACAAATAAGACAAATCTATTGTTGCTACTATTACTATCACAAATGCGAAAAAAAATTAAGTTTCGTCGACGTTTCGCAAACGAAGCAAAAAAGACAAATAAAAACAATAGATTCGATTTTAATAAAAAATTAAATTTGACTTTTTAATAACAAACGTCAAGTTATAAATTTAGTTAACTTAAGAGTTAAAATTAATCTTATTAATTATGTCTATGTAGTGCAATAAGAATTGCAATTTATATTTGCTATTTTATTGACATTAAGTTTTCTTAATAACGATAATCGTTTCTATTACGACGTCTATAAGTTAATTTATTATTTAATTAACTTATAAGATTAATATTAAAAATGCACTACTTTATTCTATTTAATAAAATATATAAATTTTAATCTTATATTAAATATATTAATGCTATTTAAATAAAATATATTAATTAATTCGAAAACGCAAAGCTAGCAATTTAAGATCTTAAATAAAAAATTAAAAATAATCGATTTCAAGCAATTTGTTTTAGATCTTGTCAAATATAATATAATTTATACAATTGTTTGCGCTAACGTTACAAAAACGTTAAGCAAAAAACTAGCAAAATTTAAAATCTTTAAGAAATTAAGAGATTTAAAAGATATTTATAACAATAAATTAACTAAAATTTTATCAAAATTAAGAAAAGAAAATTATGTTATTAAGTTTTAAAACAATAAAAAGTTATTATTTATATTTCTTTATAATTTTTTACAAAACGAGTTAATGATACTTCGACAATATCTTAATAATGTGTTAGCAAAAAATTAAATTAAGTATTTAGTTTTATTTATAAACGTCTCTATTTTATTTGTATTAAAATTGAATACTAAATTATGTTTATGCGTTAATTATAGAGATCTAAATGCGATTATTATTAAAAATTGTTATTTATTGCTTCTAATTATAAAAACGCTAAATCGTCTATACAAAGCAAAGCGCTTTATTGCTTTAAATCTAAAGAATATCTATTATTGCATTCGCATTAAATATAATAATAAATAAAAGACGATGTTTTGCACGCGTTATAAGTATTTTAAATATTAAATTATATTATTTGAATTAGCAAACGCATTCGCAATTTTTTAGATTTATATTAATAAGATGTTGCGAGAGTTAATCGATATAACTTGCGTAATTTATATAAATAATATACTTATATATAGCAATAATTCGACGAAACACTAATGTTATGTTAGATAAATACTAGAATGTCTTCGCAAATATTTGTTGTACATTAATCTAAAAAAGTGTAAATTTAACATTACAAAAATTAAATTTTTAAATTTTATTATATTCTTAAAAGATATACAAATAAACTTAAAAAAAATTAAAACAATTAAAAGAAAATTTAAATTAAAAACTTATTGCAAGCTCTAAATGTTTTTAAGCTTTATAAACTTTTATAAACGTTTTATATATTATTATTCGAAAAAAGTTGCTCTTCTTATTAATCTATTAAAAGAAAATAAGAATAACAAAAAATATAATTTTTTTGTTTAATCAAATAAAATAGAGCAAATCTTTCGCTAGTTTTACGATATCTTTATGTTAACTTTACTACTTTATTATTACAATTTAAGCAAAAAAATAAAAGTAAAGATTAACGCGTTTAATTTTGCAATTGCAAATATTTTAAATTAACAAAATAACAACAAAAATTAATATTTAATAACATTTTAATTGCGAAAAATAATTTTAACAAAACAAAATTATAAGATGTATAATTAAAAATTGTTAATTATTATAATTGCTTTTAAGCAATAAAGATACTATCTAAAGAGCAATATATACTCTATTGAAATATAATTAAATTATAATAATTTTAAAGAATTTATAAGTTAAAAGAAGTTAAACTTAAAATAAGCTCGCTAGACGCTTAAGTTAATTGTCTATAACTTTAAAAATTTTTATCGTTTAAATAAGAAAAATTTGACAAATAAATTGTCGAAATATCTTAATTATAAAGAGATTTTATTATTAAATATAAGATTGTTATTGACGTTGCAAAACAAATTGACGTTGTTGTTTAACAAAAATTTGTTAACGCAAAGCAAGCGAAAGACGTCAAATAATTTGATTCTCGTATTTCAAAATAAGCTAATGTTGTTGTTTGACGAAAAGTTGTTAACGCAAAGCAAACGAGAGATATTAGATAATTTGACTCTTGTATTACAATTAGCAAGAGTATCTACTAGTAGCGCGAAGATTAAAGATTTTGTCGCAAAGTTGTAAG
>JAABUW010002922.1_pt1 | contig 25139 bp, 5 predicted proteins | sample 5560081 | NCBI WGS metagenome assembly JAABUW01 (sample SAMN10711882, study PRJNA513363) | rock metagenome | isolation source: Antarctica rocks | place: Antarctica: Victoria Land, Knobhead sud | reverse complement strand
CCCATAGGCGTCGTTACTCGGATCGCGTTAGGGTCATCCTGTGTTCCACATTCAATCCTATAACCTGGAGGGAGGAAAGTATTGAATCCTTGAATAAGCTCAGGGTGACCAGCGAACAGGCTTGAAACCCGATCAATCACACCGGGGGTGTCAATACTGTTAACACGCGTCAGCGATGAATGTCAAGTCACAGGACTCGCTTACGCTTGACTCTTGAAATCCTTCATTATGTCCAAGAAGCGGTTATACACGTCCGGTTGGTCAACGAAACGTACCTTCACCTGGTCTAAATAACTCAAGGCATCCTGCGTAAGCATTAGCCTTACCGCATCCTTCGCAGCGACAAGCAATAGATCCAGGTCCGCGTTATGAAAAATAGGGATGATCAAGCGACAAGTGAATCAAGACAGATTCTCATGAATATTCACAACCATCTGACAAGATAGGAAGGAGGAATGAGCATACGTTAAGGATCGGTTGCTGCGCTCCCTGAGACAGAGCTGCAGGCACTTGCTGTGCAGCTTCAAGCCCACCGGGATTCAAAAGCTGTGGTGCAGGAATCAATTGAGGCCCTTGCTGAATGAATTGACGCGGTGACGCTTCTCTTCCGGGCTGCATATTGTTGACAAATACATTACCGGGTCCGCTTGGTGCCCCTAGAGGAGCTGAGGGAGCTACTTGCACACCATTAGTACCAACATGCTGATGGTTGAGGATGCCATTAGGGCCGTGAAGTGTCGCCGGAATCCTTGAGGCAACCGGCTGCTGTATGGGGATAGACCCTGTATGATTTTCAAGGGGAGAGTGATGTTGTTCTCTTTGTTGGTGTTCTCGTAGCTCGATCTCGCGTTCGTAGTCCCGTTGGGCGATTGCCTCTTGCTGTTGTCGCCGTTCTATTTCTGCTTCACGCTCTCTGGCGTGCTCACGGTCTTGCTCAAGGGCCACTTGAGGTGGTTGCTGTTGCTGCATAGTCGAATCTAGGGCTGGTAAAGAGTAGCCGGGAGCTGTTGCTTGATGCTGGCTTCCTGGAGGTGGGAGCTGTTGTTGGAATGTCGGTTGTCCCCGGTTGGGTTGCATTGGAGATCCTTGCATCAAAGACGAGGGATGGGTATTCGTCTGACCCGAATAGAACGGGCCTGCGCACAACTTCTGTCAGCCTTGAAGCGTCGAGCAGCCAAAGCTGTGTTCCTTAACCCATGGTTGCCCCAGTATACAGAAGGTACTCACCGGGCTGGGGGACAAGGGGGGGCCCGTTCAGCTGTGGCTGACCTTGCTGCATCGGAAGGGAAGCTCTGCATAGTCGCTACTTGTTAGCGACAGTGTATGATCAGTCTTAACGAATGATGATGGCTCAAAAACAGTTTTACAAAGAGGGTTCTGGGCGTTGAAGCCATGATGGAAGCAGCTGAAAACGTCGCTCATTGGACTCACCCAAGGTTTCCAAGCGGCCTTTGCTGACCGGGCATATGATTTTCATTATTTAACGGTCCACCATACCCCGATGGAGGTGGCCAGCCATTGCTAGATTGAGGGTTCATCATGTGCCCCTAACCCAGCTGGCCGGGACACAGTCTTCAACAAGAGAGGGATATTCTGGAGGTCGTTCGCAGGTCAAGAAGGCTTATTCGGCCTCGTAGCTGATATTTCAGGCGCTGCGATCAGGAGCTCTCCTCCACCGACGCCCTGCTGGGTGGACAAAGTCAGGAGAAGTGGATAAGGACAGTTAGGAACTGGGAGTATAGAGTTGGGAAAACGTAGAACTGCACGAGGAGAGAAGGGCGAGCTGCGCGCGAAACGCACTTAGATCTTGAAGATATCGGAAGAGAGAAAGAGAGAAGGAGATGTTCACCGCGTTGATGTTTGATAGTGCGATTGAAGAGCGCAGCATTTGAGGCAGGGTCCGACGTCATCTACGGGAGCTTGGCCCCATCGAGCCCAGCCGTACTCTAGGAGCTGGCCGAAATTGCGCGTGATACGCTTGCCTCAGTAGTCAGACCCTATGAGAAAGATTATATTTGAACCCGTCGCTTCGCGACTCTAATCTTTAGTTAAAATTGATAAATTCTCAACTCTAAAATAAGCTCTAAATTTTTTTTTTAGAAGCAAACACTTAGTAAAATAGCTCAACGCTAAATACAAAATCTTGTTTAGTATTTGTCTACTAATTTTAATAAACAAAGCGCACGCTTAAATATAATCTTTCTATAGAATTTAAAAGCGAAATCTTATTTTTCTATTAAAATAAGACAAATTTCAATATATTAAAAGTTTAATAAAGACAATTTTTTATTATTAATATATAAAATTTGATTGCAATTTTCGATATATTATTGTTAAATTACTAGCAACGCAAACATCTTACAAACAAAATAAAAAAATACTATAAAAATAAATAGTCGATTGCAATTACAAGCAAATATATAAATATAAGTTATTGTTTGTTTATTAATTAACTATTTTGAATTGTATTTTTATTAAATAATTTACGCAAAGTCGATATCTTTAATACTAGAAACAAACTCTTGCAAAATTCAAAAAGTATTGTGCGTTTTAATTAATTATTTTGATTAACAACACTTGCTTTTCGAAGATTTAAAAGATTTAGCAAATCTTTTTTTCTTTTTCTTTATATTTATATTTTGAGCTTCTCTTAATTGTTGAGTTTCGAATCAATATTTTTTGACGCTTAATTTTTTCTTTAACTTAGAGATTTTGTTTGTTAACGTTGTTAACTTTGCTATATCTTTATTTTGTTGTTTCGTATTCTCGATAAACTTAATTTGTTGTTTTGTATTTTTTGTATTTTTTATAAATTCAAATTTGATTGTTTTGTAAAAAAATCTTTTTAAAATGCACAAACAAAGCAAAGATTTTTTAAGATTTATAATATTTATTTTACGAGAAAACTTAGCAAAAAATTGCTTTAAAAAATAAATTTTGTTAATACTAAATTTCAAATTGTAATATAACAAATATACAAGAAAAGTATTTAAGTTAAACTCTTCTACGTTGCAAAGTAAAAAAATATTTCGATATTAAAAATAGTAGTAGTTTTATTGTTTAAATTTTAAAATACAATTATTAATATTTTTAATATTAATATTAAATTATTGTTTAATTGCAATTTTAAATAAAATATAACAAAAGCGCAAATTGTTTTTTTAATCGAACTTAGCTAACTATACTTTGTGCAATTGCACTATAGTACAATTAAAATAAGCAATTAAATAGACAAATTTGTTTTCGAAATATACTTTAAACTCGAATATATTTTTTGTATTAAAAGCAACTATAATAAAGATTTTTTTATTAATTACAAACAAATAGTTGTTGTATTAATCGAAAATCGACAAATTAATAATTAAGATTTTTTTAATTCGATTATTATTTTGTCAATTATAGTAAATATAGTTTGTAATATTATATTTTAGTTTAAAAATATAGAAAAGACAAGAAAATACAATAGTTTTGTTTCTACAAGTTTTAATAAAAATCGAAAAGTTATTATTGTTAAAATTCTAACTATTAAAGATAATTTGCTTCTTTGAATAATTCTATTTGTAAAAATATTAGAACAAAATCAATTCGATACAAATTGCAAAAAAAAAAACTTATTAACTTCTAAATAAGAGCAATTTTGTTTCGAATTTTTAATAAAATCTTCTTTCTACTATTAAATATCTTTTTGTTATTTTTTTTGTTTTTAACAACTTTTTAAAATATACTCTTAAATTTTTTTGTACATTTAACAAATAGAAAACTCTTCTTTAAATCTTTGATTAATTTATTGAAATTCTCTTCTACTAAAGTAGTTAATATTTAATTAACAAAAAAAATTGACAAATTAAAGAGAAGATGTAAAGCGTGTCTCGCAGTGCTAGATCTGCTTCGCAATAGCGTGCTCAGCGTACGTCAGTGCGTGTTTGACAAAGAGTCGCGCGAACTAGATCCAAGCAGAACTAGTATCGGATCAGCAAATACTATCTGCGTATCGCTCTCTCTTAATAGCAAGCAAGAAAACATTATATAGAGAGCGAGATTTTTCTCGCATTTGCATTTCTTAGCAATTAGTTCTACTACAAATACTATTATTACTATTATATGTGCTATCTAACTTAACTTGCTTAACTACGCAGCTTTATTTAAAAAGATAGTAACTACTTTACAGTTTTAATTGCTTTGTCTGAACAAAGCTGCTCAGTTAGAAACAATAATTAACAAACTATTAGTAATTTGTTTTTGCAAACGTATTCAGAGATCGATTGATTTTTAGAATATTATTAATAATCAGCTGTATAAAAAAATCTACGCAGATATTGTGTCTTAAAAATCAGACAAAAATAATTATTTTAATACTAGTACAGCTGTTAATCAGAACAAAAAAGATATTAAAATATCTAATTTTGAAAACAAATCTATATTTTCTATCTCGACAGATACTATTACGCAGTATATTAATAATACAAATATACTACAATTTCTAAAACTCGAAGTCTAGCTTGCAACTGCAAAATTTCAGCTTGCACAATATATCGATAACTATTGTTGCAAATATAGCAATAATTACTATCGATTCGATTGATACAAAAAAACTAGTTGTATTAAAAAATTGTCGATACAAGAATATATTAACTATATCAATTTAGAAATTTGATTCAAAAACTGCAAAAATTATATTCAGAATAATTTTGCAGACTACTTTAATAAAAAGTCGAAGATATTTTAAGCTGTATTATATTTTACTGAAAAGCAATATAATTAATAGTGCAGATACGCACAAAAGATATATAATAAGAATAAAGAAATTATCTGAAACTATTTTTTTCAATATATTAAAGAATTTCTTAGTACATTTGAGATTCGCAATATAGAAACTGAATTTAAACTCGAAAATACAAAGCAGCAATTTTATTAAAAAATCGGAAAGTTTGCTATCTATCTGAACAATCTATATTTGCAACTGGAGAAATCAGTTATCGATAGCAAAAAAATACAAAATCTGAAAAACAAATATATTGACAAAATTTGTCAGAAAATGTTTTGTCAGCAATATAGCTATATTAGTATTATACAGATATATAATAAATTTATCGAAATTAAACAATATTTGCAATTAATTGAGAAATTTTTAAGATCAGACAGTATCTCTTATACTGCAGAAAACTCTAAAAAATATAATAGAGAAAATCGATTTTTGTACAAACAAAATAATTTGTTTAGTGCAACTAACAATACAAACAACTCTATTATATTGATTACTGAAACTACTGTAACTACACAGATCAGAGATAGTATTAGCAATAATTAGTAAAACAGAAACAATTGTCAGATATTTGTTAAAAAAAAATATATTGTATCTATCGATTACAGATACTATATATATAATTAAATAGATTACAAATTAAGTAATTTTATATATCTGCAATATTAAAAGTAGATAGAAAAGCAAAACAAAAGTAATATATTTTCGAGAAAAATCAAAATCTGATATTTGCTGCTACAGTATTAGATATAAAAAGTCAGAAACAGCAAATCAGAGTATTAATCTAAATAGTATTTATTAATATATCGCGTAATATATACAAAGTTAAGTATCTTATTGATTCAGAAGTCGAAAAGAACTTTATTTTGCAGTTTTTTGTTAAAAATACGCAGCTATTTAAAGATATCTCTTTGTTACTGCAGATGCAGACTGTTAATAGTTGTATTGTTATTTTATATAAAACGCAGAAGCTCTCTATTGCTATTATTAATAGCAAAAAAATATACAAAAGCGATTGTTCTAAATTCTATACTGTTAATATACAAAACTATAAAATAATTCTCGAACTATTCTGACTCGAGAAAATTAATTCGAATATATAATAGTCGAATTGTATCTGAATCTATCGAGATAGTTTTGCTAAACAATCGAAGAAAAATATTCAGATAGTTAATTCTGAGAAATTTGCACAATTTGCTATATTTGTTTTTAAAAGTTATAGCAAAGTCTATATTGCACTTTTGTATCAAATACTATCTTCGAAAAAGTTTTCGAAATATGCAAAAAAAAAACTGCAAAATACAATATACTTCAGATTAAAGAATCAGTTGTTCCGGATTAAATCAAAAAAATTATAAAAATATTTTCGAATTTTTTTTTAAACGCGCTTAATACGTATAATCAGATAGAGTATTTAATTAATTTTGTAAAAAACAAGATATTGCGCACAGAGTATATATATAATATATTGCAGAATAAATTAATTGCAATACAGAAATATCTTGCAGACGCGCTAAAAAAAAACTGAATATATTTTTTCAGTAATTCTATCGAATTTTCAGTATTGTTTGTAAAGAAATCTGATAGTAGTTTGTATTTTTGTATAGACTACCGCGAACTCAATAAGATTACTATTAAGAATAAATATTTTCTTTCTTTTTTTTCAGAGACACTTGAGCGTTTCGCAAATACAAAATATTTTATTAAAATTAATATATACAATATATATTATCGTATTCGGATTCGCTAAAACAATAAATAAAAAACAGCTTTTTGTATTCGATACAGACAGTTCGAGTATCAGATTATATTTTTTGATTTTGTTAACATTTCTGCTATTTTTCAATCTTATATAAATTGTATACTGAGATTGTATATTAATGTTTGCTGCGTAATATATCTGAACAATATATTTATTTACTCAGATTCGAAAAAACAGTATTAAAAAAATATTTGCAAAATATTTTGCGTACTGTTCGAGTATCGATTGTATACAAAGTTATCGAAATATATATTTAATTGCAACAAGATAATCTTTCTAGACTTTGTAATTGAAAAGCAAAATATTTAAATAAAACAAATTTGTATCAAAACTATTTAAAAATAGTCTGAATCAGAGTCAGCAAAAAATATTTTTGTATTTTTTAAATTTACAAAATTCTATCGATACTTTATTTGCAAATTTTTTTAAATTATAGTATTTTTAATCGATCTGACAACAGATACAAAGAAAAACAAAATATATCTGCAATTTATATATATTAAGAAAGCAAAAAAAGTTTTCGAAATACTTAAAATTGTTTTTATTACTGTTTCTATTCTAGAATACTACAATTGAAATACTTCTTTTTGTATAAAAACTGATGCATCAAATTGTAAAGCAGAAAATATATTTAGTTAGCTTAACAAAAACACGCAGTAGTATTCTATTGTATTTATTAACTACAAGTTCAAAGAATCTGAAGTTTGCTGAGATATATACAACAAGAAACTTTACACTATTGTATTAGTTTTTAAGTTTTGAAGATATTATCTACAAAATAGCAAGTATATTATTTGCGTAATTACAAATTACAACAATTTTTGCTACTTTATAATTACGAAGAAGCTTTCGATCAAGCAAGTTTGCTGAATTGAGAAATTAGCTGTATTTAATTTTAATATAGAATATTGCAAAAGAAAACTCAATTTTACAGATATATTGTTAAAAAAATCTGATATTATAAAATTCGATAGTAGCAAAAATAATAATAACAATTTTCTATCTATCTTGCGAAACAAGTTTTGCAACTCGAAATATCAATTAAAATTGCAGAAAAACAAAAATATTTCTGTTACAGTCAAACTCGCAGCTTTAATAGCGCAACTGAATAGTATTACTATTGCAGATATTCGAATTATAAATCTGAATAAAAAAGTTTTCGAAAAATTATACAGTATTCTAGATTCTGTGTTGTTCCGACTTTTGATGCAACAAATTGCAGAGTTGAAAAAATTCTTTGCTGATTTAAAAAAATTAATAACAGCGTAATTGCAAAAACTACAACAGAAGAACGCTTTTATTGTAAAAAAACAATAGTGTTAAAGATTTGCAAGTAAGCAGAATAAACTTTCGAAATAGAATATCGAAAAAAATAGACTGCTATATCGAAGTCTCGCAGTCTATATTTCGAAAAACACAGCAACAAAAGATAAAATTCTTTGTACGTATTACAATAATTTTATATTCGGATATTTTGTATATCGACAAATCGAAAATGCAATACAACAAAAGTATTACTGATCTAGTATAATTAAGAAAATTAATAAGTATATTTGTATCTGTTCTGATTGTTAATATACGCGTGTCTACTATTATAAATTGTATAGAGAACTTAGCTCGATATCTTCTGAAGATTTGCAATTTTTCGAAACAATAATAATAAACTTTATTACAGATATGTTGTCTGCAAAAGATTTATATACTGAAAAAATCAGTAATACAATCTTAATACTGATTGACAAATTAATTAAATACACAATCTATATTGCAACTATCAAAAAGCTTGACGCAAAAAACTTTGCAGAACTTTTATAGAGAGAGTTTGTATATTATTATAGAATAATATATAATATTATTTTCGACAGAAATTTGCTTTTTACAAATTATTTCTGATCGACATTGTGCTAATATCTAAATACAAAACGTCAGCTTAGTACTGCGTTCTATTTGCAGATCAATAATTAAACAAAAAAACAAAATCAGATCTTAAAATATTATCTGTATATTTACTGTAATTACAGATAGAATAATTGATTGAAACTGCTATCTATAACTGCGTTTGTATATAATAATAGTATTTACTCAAGTACTAAAAAAGTTTTTTACAAACTGTTAATTAATTATATTGCAGACTTTGCAAATACGTCTGTAGACAGACTTTTAATAAAAAAGATATTTCTAGCTACAGAACAAGCAGAATAGCTGCGAAATACTAGAAAGTATTTAAAAAAACTGTAGATAGCAATTTCGAAACAACAAACAAAAAGCTATAACAAGAATTACAAATCAATAAGTTTTCAAATAGACAACAAAATGCTATTGCGAAATATTAATATACGCATATTGCAATTTAAGAAGAAGATTAACTATTGTTAACTGAAACTCTTTACTATTTTAATTAAAAAAAATAAACAGATATATTAATTAAATCTATCTGCAAAATACAAAGCGATTTATATTATCTTTTATGTTTTGCTACTTAAATTTTGATATTTGCAAAACAAAAATTTAAAATCGAAATCAATTCTTATCGAAAATAAAAAAAAATAGAATATAAATAAAGTGCTGAACAAGCAAATCAAAAATAGTATATTTAAGTACTTAATTAGATAGTTTAATACAATCTTGTAAAAAAATATATAAAAGTCTTTGAAGTATCTCGAAAACGCAATAGACAAAATTCAGAAATTTAAAAGAGAATAAAAGAAATACAGTATAGCTGCAAAAATATCAAAGAAAAAAAGACAAAAAAAACAAATAGTCAGCAAATCAAGAAAGCAAAAACAATTACGCAAAAACAAATAAAATAAAAAATTAGATTAAAGTCCGAAAATTACGTTTCTAAAAACTACAAAAACTTTTATAATAATACAAAGATTCAGAAACAGATTCAGATATACAGAAATACAATTATATATATATATTTATACAAGTCAGTTTTTGCTATTTTAAAAATAGCAGATAAGACGCATTTCGATTGCAGTTGTTATAAATAAAACAATTACTGTTACAAGTTAAACTGATATATATTAGTTTTATATACTATAGATTTTGCAGTACAATTTATTACAGCAAAACAGTTTGCAAATTTTAGCACAAAAATCTCTATCAAAAAACAGACAATCAGAGTCGAAAACAACAGTATAATAATAAATAGTTTAAAAAGAACAAAAAAGATTGTTAGCAACAACAATTATAGCTGTACAAGTTAGTCTAATATCTTTTTTGAAGTCTGTATATTGTATTTACTATACTATATACAATAATCTATTTCCAATTAAAGAGTATTGACAACAATAGAGAAAACTATTATAATAGCAGCAACAAAACAAACATGCAGAGCAAGAAAAAACGCAATAATAACAATAGAATTCGATCTGCAGAAATGCTTTGCTGCAAAACAGCAAGAGCATTTAATAGTGCAATTTGTTATCGAAAAATATACAACAAAGAAGTTTTGTCTGAGAGCAGATATGCAGCAATAATATTAAACAGCTATTGTATATTGTTAGTTCTGTTTCTATTTCTTTTAATTTGCAGATATATTCTATATTGCAATCAGAAAACAAATTGAGAAAAGCAAAAAACGCAGACAAAATTATAACAGACAAAAAAGAAATCGAAAAAGCAAAAAAAATTAAAGTCGAAACAAAAGAGACAGAGATCGAAACAAAAACAACAGAAACAAACACAGAAGCAGATACAAAAACAAACGCAAAAACAGCAGCAGCAGCAGCAACAATAACAGCAGACAAAAAATACTTGTTGAAATTGCGCGAACAATTTGTCTATATATATATTAATTTTATTTACAAAACAGCGTCGATACTATCAAACTGTTTACTATTGTTTAATAATCTGTAAGAGTGCTGATAATACTCTATACAATTAAAAATTAATCAAACTTTTAAATTAATCTCGCGATTATTTCTGTTGCAATTAGAATTAAAACAAAGTTGTTTTTTGCGTAATACGCAAACAATCTTGATACTTGTATATTAATTGCAGTAAGCAAAAAGAATACTAAAAAATAAATATCTGCAGTTATATCTGCAAAGTCGCAATATCTGTCTGCAAAAAAAATAAAAATTATTATTATTACTGCAAAACAAGTTCAAAGATTGCAATATCAACTGTGCTGATTTAAATTAAATACTGCAATAATTAAGTACTTTTACAGTTTGCAAACAGACGCAGAAATAGAAGCAGTTGTATTTACAAAACTGTTCTGCAAAATAATATAAAAAGCAAGAAAACAAAATAGTAGTAATAATATTTATATTACTATATTGCGTCTAAAAACAATAGCAATATATTTATATATTACAGAAAAGAATAAATTACTGCTATCTATCTAATATTTGTTAAAAGCAGTTCTACTGAGAAAATAAATCTACAATTATCAAAATAAATAAGAATAATAATTGTAAATATATTATTGTAAATATCTATTACTTTTTTACTATTTACAAAATACAAAAAACTATTCTGAATATTTGTTTCTATTTTACTGCTGTCGAAAATAATTGCAAAATAGAATTTTGTATATCTACAAAATTGTATATTAATTTTGTAAATATATTGTTACAGATATCTATTGCTTTTTTGCTATCTACAGAATACAAAAGATTATTCTGAATATTTGTTTCTATCTACTGCTGTCGAAAAGCAAATAATTGCAAAGTAAAATTTTGCATATCTATATCGCAATACACGCAGCTTTGTAAATATTGTTATAATAGCGATTTGAAACTTATATTGCAGATAGAACTGATAATATAGATTTCAGAAACTGAAATTTTAAAAAAAAATATAACTGTAAAATATATCTCGCAGTACTAGATCTGTTTTGCAATAGCGTATTCAGCATATATCAGTATATATTTGACAAAAAGTTGTGCAAACTAGATTTAAACAAAACTAGTATCGAATCAGCAAATACTGTCTGCGTATTGCTTTCTCTTAATAGCAAGCAAAAAAATATTATATAGAAAACAAGATTTTTCTTGTATTTGCGTTTCTTAGCAATTAGTTCTACTACAAATACTATTATTACTATTATACGTACTATCTAACTTAACTCGCTTGACTACACAGCTCTATTCAAAGAGATAGTAGCTACTTTACAGAAGATTTGTCAAAATAATAATTGTTTCGACAAAAATTTGTCGATCAAAAATTGTAAAAGAATTTAGAAATATTAAAATTTTTGTAATATTAGAAGACGCAAAACTCTTGTTAACAATTAAAGATATTAAATTTTCAACAATATATAAAGATATCGATTTCTTAACAATATTAATTGACTCGATTTCTAAAAAAAAGTTGTTTTTGTCTATAATAAGAGAATGTATTAAAGAAAGACAAATATAAAATAAAATTTCGATTTTTGTAATTAAAAAGATATAGTTAAGCACAAAAAAGCACAAAAAAGCACAAAAAAGCTATTTTCTACTTAAAAAAAAATTAATAGACAAAAGAATTTATTTTTTAAAAAAATTCTTTAACAAAAAATATAAATAATCGAGTATTAAATTAAGCAATAGCAACAAATATATAAAATTCGCAAAGTTAACAATATTGCGCAATAAATAAATAAAGACAATATTTTTCAAATAAATAGATATTGTAAATGTTAAGAATATTGCTATCTAACAACAAATATTGTTTTTTAAAAACGCAATACAAATGTTTTTTTACTTGTTAATTAATTAGCAATCTCGAAACAAATTGCAAACAATAATAAATAAATAGCAAAAAAATATTGTATATTTTTGCTTTAATAGTTGTTTTTAAATAAGAGATTATTATATTAAACTTTCGATTATTAATATATTTTGTTAATTGTTTTTTTTATTTTATTTTTTTTATTTTATTCTTTTTTTTTGTAAACAAAGCTTCTTTTTAATTATAAACAACAAAATAAGTATAAAACTTACTATTGTATTTGTCGACTTATATACTAGTTTTTAATATTTAACGAAATTTATAGTTAATTGTAGTCGATATAATATTGTAAAAGAAACAAATAATTAAATTTTATTGTTTAAAATTAAAGAAAAACAATACAAAACAATTGTTAAATACTTCGATTACACTAATAAATATATAAAAGTTGTCAAGAAAATAATAGAAGAAATCTAAATATTGCTAAAATATTAAAAACTATAAAATATAGTTTATCGAAACAAACGCAAAATATTTGCGAAGTTAAAAATATTTATTTTGAAAAATCTTCGATATAGTTAAAAGCGACAATACAAAAAATACGAAAAAAAAAATTTATTTATTCGAAGATTCTAAAGTAAAACAATAATCGATTAAGATTTTAATAGATTTTTAGAAAACAATATTGTACAAATAGTTTAAATTGCTAAAAGAATTCTAAATATAAATTAAATATATAAGTTTTTAAATCGAATTATTTTTTAATATTTGTGTTGCAATATTAAAGATTAAGAATTAAAAAAACTAGTTATCTTAAGTAATTAAAAAGAAGTTGTTAATATATCGAATTGCAAAATAGTATTATTTTTTAAGAGTTTTGCGTTAACTTTTTCAACTTATAAATTTATAAGTTCAATTAGATTAAACTAAATATTTTCGATATATTTAAAAATTAAGAAACTAGAATTATTAAAAACAATATCTTGATATTAATAATAGCGACAACTTTATCGAAGAATTAAGCAAAAATTTGCAAAAAAAGATATCGAAAATCAATATTATTATATTAAGAAATAGATTCGATATTAAAGCAAGCAACAAACAACGCGTTAAATAACAAATAAAAAAATTTATAAGTTAAAAAATTTACAAGTTAAATACGAATTTCAAATTTTGTTAAAAAGCAATATTAATATTGCAATATCAATTAAGTATTAATAAATTATATAGAAAAATTAATAGTAGAAAAAGTAAATATATATATAGAAAAGCAATACTTTAAAGTTGTTTGTTTGTTATTAAAATTGTTGTTAATTAAATATCTTAAATACGTGTATTTTAGTTATTTTTGCAACGTTGTCGAATTTATAAATCTTATAAATAGTAAAATAAATATAATAATTACAATTATTAAAACTTGTCTTATTAAAGTATACAACAAATATTATGTGCTAAATTTGCTAAAATATTAAAATTCGAATTAATAAAGAATAGCGAGTCGATAAAGAAATAAAACAAATAATTTAAAAATCTTTAAATATATTGTTAAGAAATTTATTCTTTTAATAGAGTATAATAAAAATATAATTAAAATAATTGTTTTTAAGATTGCAAATACTAAAATATAAAAAAACTAAAATTAAGATAAAAATATAATTGCGTTATAAATATTCGAATAGCTTTAAAATAGTATTGTTAATAAAAATAATTAGAAATTTGAAATCGAAGATTTAATTAATATTAAGTACAATATATATTTTTATTATTTTAATACTTGTAATAAGAAGTCGAATCTAAAATAGCTTTGCAATATATTTTACTCTCTTATATAGCAAATTATTTGTATTAATCTTTTATATTAACTTCTCTATACAATATTGCGTTTAAATTGCAATTATTGCTTTATATTTTATTTTTATTATATTAAGTATATCTACAAAGATAATAATATTTATTTTCTTTATATTAATATTAATATTTCAAAATACGTTAAGTTTAAAAAGAGAAAAAATATTATTTAAAATTTTGTATTTTTTGATTAAGAATTTAAAGAGAGTTGTACTTTAATTATTAAGAACTTTTATTAAAAAATTCTATCTTAATAGTTCGATATAATAGAAAGAGACAATATATTAATTAATATCAAAAAAACGTATATTTATAGTTTCAAAAATATAGCAATATAAAGACAAATTAATTTTACAAAATACAAAAATCTAGAATTTATTGTTTGCGATTGCGAAGATATTTGTATAACAAAATTAAAAATTGTATATAATTTTATCGCAAAAAAGAGAAAAATTGTTCGAAAAACAATTTTACTCTAATATATAGCAATTTAGTTCGACAATAAATTGTTTAATAATATAAAATTAGAAAATATAAATTAACTGTAAAACGTATCTCGCAGTGCTAGATCTGCTTCGCAATAGCGTGTCCAGCGTATATCAGTGCGTGTTTGGCAAAGAGTTGCGCAAACTAGATTTAAGCAGAACTAGTATCGAGTCAGCAAATACTATCTGCGCATTGTTTTTTTTTAATAGCAAACAAAAAAGTATTATATAAAAAACAAGATTTTTTTTGTATTTGCATTTTTTAGCAATTAGTTCTATTACAAATACTACTATTATTATTATATATACTATCTAATTTGACTTGCTTAACTATGCAGCTCTATTTAAAAAAATAGTAATTATTTTACAGTTCTAATTGCTCTATCTGAACAAAGCTGCTCAGTTAGAAACAATAGTTAACAAATTATTAGTAATTTATTTTTGCAAATATATTCAGAAATCGATTAATTCTCAGAATATTACTGATAATTAGCTGTATAAAGAAATTTACGCAAATATTGTGTTTTAAAAATTAGACAAAAATAATTATTTTAATACTAGTACAGCTGTTAATCAGAACAAAAAAAATATCAAAATATTTAATTTTGAAAACAAATCTATATTCTCTATCTCGACAGATACTATTACGCAATATATTAATAATACAAATATACTGCAACTTCTAAAACTTAAAATTAAGTTTGCAACTGCAAAATTTTAGCTCGCACAATATATCGATAGCTATTGTTGCAAATATAGCAATAATTACTATTAATTTGATTGACGCAAAAAAACTAATTGTATTAAAAAGCTGTTAATACAAAAATATATTAACTATATCAGTTTAGAAATTTGATTTAAAAACTACAAAAATTATATTCAGAATAATTTTGCAGACTATTTTAATAAAAAGTCGAAAATACTCTGAACTACATTATATTTTATTAAAAAATAATATAATTAATAACGCAGATATATACAAGAGATATATAATAAGAATAAAGAAATTATCTAAAACTATTTTCTTTAATATATTAAAGAATTTTTTAGTATATTTAAGATTTGCAATATAAAAACTGAATTTAAACTCGAAAATACAAAACAGCAATTTTATTAAAAAATCGGAAAATTTGTTATTTATTTAAGCAATCTATACTTGCAACTGAAAAAATCAGTTATCGATAACAAAAAAATATAAAATCTGAAAAACAAATATATTAACAAGATTTGTCAGAAAATACTTTATTAGCAATATAGCTATATTAGTATTATACAGATATATAATAAATTTATCGAAATTAAATAATATCTGCAATTAATTAAAAAAATTTTAAGATCAGACAGTATTTTTTATATTGCAGAAAATTCTGAAAAATATAATAAAGAAAATCGATTTTTGTACAAACAAAATAACTTGTTTAACGCAACTAATAATACAAACAATTCTATTATATTAATTATTAAAACTACTGTAACTATACAGATCAGAAATAGTATTAGCAATAATTAGTAAAACAGAAACAATTGTTAAATATTTATCGAAAAAAAATATATTGTATCTATTAATTACAGATATTATATATACAATTAAATAGATTATAAATTAAGTAATTCTATATATTTGCAATATTAAAAGTAAATAAAAAAGCAAAACAAAAATAATATATTTTTGAAAAAAATTAAAGTCTGATATTTGCTGCTACAATATTAAATATAAAAAGTCAGAAACAACAAATTAGAGTATTAATCTAAATAGTATTTGTTAATATATTATATAATATAATCAAAATTAAATACTTTATCGACTCAGAAATTAAAGAAAACTTTATTTTGCAGTTTTTTGTTAAAAATATGCAACTATTTGAAAATATCTCTTTGTTACTGCAGATACAGATTGTTAATAATTGTATTATTGTTTTGTATAGAATACAGAAACTCTCTATTGCTATTATCGATAGCAAAAAAATATACAAAAACAATTGCTCTGAGTTCTATACTGTTAATATACAAAATTATAAAATAATTCTCGAATTATTCTGACTTAAGAAAATTAATTCAAATATACAATAGTCGAATTGTATTTAAATTTATTAAAATAGTCTTGCTAAACAATTAAAAAAAAATATTTAAATAATTAATTCTAAAAAGTTTGCACAATTTGCTATACTTGTTTTTAAAAATTATAGCAAAATCTATATTGCGCTTTTGTATTAAATTGTAAGATTATACAATTATATAATAGAAGTAACGCTATCAAGATGCACGCTGTGCATATAGAGAGCGAAATAGAAAGATAGATCTACAGTTATAAGAGAAATAAATTGTAAGAATTCAGAAAAAAATTCTCGAAAAGAAAACTTTTTACTGTTAAAACAAAATCTGAACGCTGTTTTGACGTATAATATAATTCGGCTACAAGTTACAACAGAGTTTGAAATGTTATAATTATAATATTACAATTGTTTTTCTCTTCAGAATTCTGATCTTTAAAATAAATACTGTATTTGCTGACTGCTATGCGCTGCAAATGCGCAACTATTGCGATTATGTCTTGCGTCCGTTAATTTGTTCGATAATAAAAATATATAAATAGATTTTTCTTATATTGTTCTCTATATTTCTTATATATTACGAGCAGAAAATTGCTGCAGTAACAACAAGAGTGTTTCTTTTATATATTACTGAATAGCGATTTTGTAATCGAACAAAACTTCTATAAATATTTTTCGACTATAGATCGAGAACTCAAGAAGAGTCTTTAATTTATTGTACAACAGTAGTTTATCTTTAGAAATTACAATTAGATTATATTACAGTTTTTAATCAGCTAAAATTAAGATATTATGCGCGATACTTTTTACTAGATATTTTGTTTTCTGCGCAGTATTGATTTGTAATTTCGCAGTAAAAATCTCTTTGTTCTATAAATTATCTCGATTTGCGCGTTTGAGTCGAATTGAATTAATGCAATATTAGATATAATAGTAATATTTATCTATTAGAATATTGTATTCTTTTTATTATTATAATATATTTAAAATAATTTTGTAACAATTTTTTTGCAATCTCTTTCCAATATATATAATACTAATAGAGTGTATCTGTAGTTGCAGCAACAAAAACAATAAGTTTTTTTAATATTTTGTATAAGTTTTTAAAGATAACGCAAACTTCTAATAATATCGACTAATATCTGACAGAGCACAATACTATCGGCGTAAATATATATAGCAAAACTGTTGTAGAATTTTGCTAAAACTAATATCGATAGCAATTCTCGAATAAAGTTGACAATTTTTTTGCTTGCGTTTTCAATATTACTCTTTTTGTATTTTTTTGTTGTCTGCAATATTTGTATTATCTGCAGAATAATAAGAAGACAATAGTAAACAAAGTTTTTTTTGCAGTTTTTTTCTATATTAATATATTGTACAATATATAAAGAAAAAAGATCTGCGCTGTATTTGTTGTACTACTATCTATTGTTCTATAGATTCAGCTTGTACAGCTATATTAAAGATTAATATATTAGTATCTCGAGATTTTTTGTTGCTTTCGCAAAAGAATTGTCAATTTGCTAATATTTGTACAGCAAATTTTAGCTAAAAACAGCAACTTCGAATTGTCTGATTTTTTCGCTAAAATTAAATTTGTTTTGCGCTTTATTAATAAATAAAAGTATAACAACAAAAAATTGCTATTTTCGATAGATCGACTAGATAGTATAAAAACTACTCTAGTATATTTGTCTAATATTTAGCAGAGAATACTAAATATAATATACTATTAGACATATTTATTGAAACTTTTTTTAAAAAAAAACAATTCTAATTTTTCGAAAAAAAAGAAATTTATATTAGTTAATATCAATATCTAGATAGTATATCAGACATAATTTGAGAAAAATTCTGCTAAAAATAATACTATTTGTTTTGTTTCTAATTAGAAATTATACTAATTAGATTTTTCTAAAAAAAAGTAATATAAATATCTAGACAAGAGTTTCTTTTATATATTAATACTGTTGTTAACAATATATACAATTTTGTTTTTTCGAGAATTAAACTAAATATTCTAATTAAATTCTTAAAGATATGTTTGTCTACAAAATAAAGATTGTTGCTAATTGCACAAATATGTTTTCTACTGCAATTACAAAAACTTAAAAGTATATCTACAATTGCTGCATTATTACGCACAAACAACAACAATAAAGAATAAGTTAAAAATTAATATACATAGCAATTAGAAAAAAGAGTTAAAGAAGAATTTTGTTATTAAATGCAATTAGATTAATTTAGATAGTAAACGCAATTAAAACTTATTGTGCGTTTACTAAAAGATTATTTGAACTAGAAAATCTATCTAGAAAAGATATAGAATTAGATAGTAAAAATATATTATTTTTTATATTATTGTAATCAAATTTAAGAAGTTGCAACTTCTACTTAACTTCTTATATATTTTATCGATAATAGAGATTCTGTCTTGTTCGCGCAGTACTGTCGATCAAACTGTATTAGTTCTGTTTCGCTAGATTGTTTCGATTTATTCGAAAATATAGTTTTTTTGTTTTAAAAGCAAAAACAGCAATCTGCTGTTGTTTGTAAAATTGCTTCAGTATTGTATTTACGTAGATTAAGAATTGTTTCGATATTTAACTGTTTTTGCAGAAAAGAAATTTTTTCTATCGAATAAAATAGTAGAGTTTTTTCTATCTTTTTTTCTTGTTCAGAATTTTTTCTATCTTTTACTTTTTGTTTTTGTCTATCAGTATTATTTGCGTCAATTTAATAATATTGAAGTTCTAATAGTAGAATTCGAGAAACAAAATATAGAAAATCGAATAGATTTGTCAATTATCTAAAAGTTGCAGTCGATATATCTGCGTTTCGACAATATTTACAATAGAAAACAGTTTTGTGTATTTGTAAAAAAACTTTTTCTTAAATCGAGTATTTTTAAAATTTTTAATAGAGAGTATAATCTTGTTTTCTATTTTGTAATACTGAAATTTAATTTTTTTATTATAATATTCTGTCTGCGCTCTTTGTGCGTTTCTTAATTGTTTTTTTATATAATTGTGTTTATTTTACAAGATTTGTATATATTTTCGAACAGCAGAAATGTTAAAACATTTTTTGTTATTTTAACTAAAATTGAAATTCAAATAATATTCGAACGCAATCTCGAGAGACAATATATTCGAGAATAAATAAACAGTACTATTATATATATACTAAGCTATCGATAAGAGAAATTCTTAGTTGTTTTGTCGATAGTTGCAATAGCAGCAAAAATAGTGCTCTAGTATTTGATTTTGTTTTTTTGTTTGCTTATTTGTCTATAAATAGAAAACAATACTTAGTTTTCTTTTTATACAAATACTATAATATATTGCAGATCAGTAATTACTAATAAACAATATATCTCTGTCGAATACAATTTTCTTTATATTTTTAAAAAAAAAAAACTTTTTTAAACAGAATATCGATTAAATCTTCTGCTGTTTAAATTAATTTAACTGAAATATATAGTATTATTTTAAAAAATCGATCTACAATAATAAGAATTGTATTGTAGATACTGTTGCTATTGCAATTAGAGAGAAGTTCTGTAATAAAATTTATAGAGATTTTTTTTCAAAATCGAGTAGATATAGATAGCGCAAAAAATTTATTGTATTCTCAAATATACAATTCTATTTTAGCAAATATATAGAGTTAATAGAACTTTCGATTAATTAATATACAAATTTTTTTAACTTTAAAGTAATTTTTGCTTAGAAAATTATTGTAATACAAATATAGCAGTTCCAATTTTAGTAAAATTTTATTTGATATATAGACTACGCAAAAATAGTAGAATAAATTGCTGTTAAATTTTTATTTATATTTAGCGCATTTGTTGCGCTGAAAGAGAGCAATTAATTGCTATTTTACTTTAAATATCAGAATATTTTTTTTTTGAAATATCTCTATTACTGTTAACAGAATTAAGAAAAAAGATTTTATTGAATTTTTATATTTGTATATTGTATTAATATTGCTGTGTTGCAGTTGTTAAATTACAGTATTTTTCTTTATATTCGAGTCGATATTATTAGAGATCTCGAGAATATTTTTAACAAATAATTTATTAAATATTTTAATATTGAAGATATTTCAGACGCACAAAACAGTTTTAGTATAAATCGAAATCGATATTGTTTTAGCTGTATTTCTAATTAGAACAGAAGTTATTTCAATAGTTGCAATTGTAATATTTTTAAACTTGTTCTAAAAAATAAATAGATAGATTTTGTTGTTTGTTTTGTTTTTGTAGTTTAATTGTCTCGACAATTTATTTGCAAAATTAGTTTTTTCTGTTCGATATTTAATTTCGAAATTATATTTGGCAAATAAAAGAATCTATCGAGATTGACAACAATTAAGAGATATTATTGTTATAAAATACTTCAGATTGTTATAATTTGTTAGAACAGTAACTGACAAATAACTGTTTTCAAAATAGTGTTGTTACTGTTGAAATTTCGCAACAATAGCTAACAGCTTTTAATTATATATTTTATAGCAAGTTTTAGCAGAAATTATCTTTCTAAAATAGAATATAACAAAATATTATATTGTTTGATTGTTGTTCTGCATGCAGAGCACAAATTAAGAAAAAATAGTTGCAATAACAAATTCCGATATATCGATTTCAACTATAATTCGATTTTTAAAGTCGAAATATATTAATATAGAAACAGTAATAAAGATATCGATAAAAGTTCGAAACACAGTCAGAGCAAGAATATCGAACAGAAACAATTTATTCTGTTTTTTTTGTTTGCTATTTTTAAATAATTTGATTAAGAATTTGATTATTTTTGCAAAGTATTAAACAAAATATCGATAGAAGTTTGCAAATTTTAGAAATATTTACAATTTCTGCAATATAGTAGATCGAGATTATATACAAATTAACTTTATTTGTAATATATCTATAACAATGTTTTTGCTATTAACAATATAGTTTAGAAACTCGACACTCTGTATTAAAAAAATATATTTAGAAAATTTTGTATATAATTTAAATTATTTTAGTTGATTAAGTACTTGTCGAATATAATTTTAATACTTTTTGCAGATTTTAAAATAGATCAGAATGTTGTTCAGATAGACAATACAGATATAGTTTATTAAATTCTGCAGTATTTTGTTAATTAGAGCTTAAAAGATAGCAAAAGTATTAGATAAGTCGAAAAATATAACTGTATATTTAAAAAGACTATAGTATATACAAAATATAATTTTCTATTTGTTTTTCTTTTGTATACAAATACAATAGTATATATTTTTAAGATTAAGTTTAATAAAATAGTATATATCTATCAGTTAATTTAGCGTCTTTTTAATAAAAAATAGTAAATATTTGTTTTTAATAATTATCGAGTTCAGCTCTCGATAATTTATATAGAATCAAAAAATATTATCTTTTTTAAAAACAAATAGTATCGAAATATTTATACAATTTGTAGATTTGCAAATATATTCTAATATTTAATTTTCGAGCAAATAATCTCGAAATATAGCAAATTCTTTTTCGAACAGTATATATAGAAATTTAAACAGCAGTTTTGTATCAAATTATAAATTTATAGTATAATTATTTTTGTTATATTCTAAAAGTAGAGAGATATTAATCTTGAAAAAACAGTTTTTGTACAATAAAATCTCTATCGAAATCTGAAAAATTAAAAAAAAAATTGTTTTTGCAATAATACTAATACTACTTGTTACAAGTATATAGACTAAAGCGTTCTTTATATATAATAGAAAATTCTCGAAAAAATCTATTATAATTTTGTTTTCTGTTATTTGATATTTTTATATAAGAGTTTGTCAGTTAATATACAGATTTGTTTTTATTATCTATAGTAGTTCGATAATTATATTCTGAACAATTTTTAAAAAAAAGTAAAAAATTTAACACAATATATATTTTCTGTTGTTGCTATTGCAGATTCTGATATTTATATTGTAGAACTCTAGAGATTGTATCTCGATTCTGTAAAAAATTTCGATTTTAACAAATAGAAAATTTGTATTTTCTAGATACTATATTTTTGTCTACTGTTCGAAAATACAATTAATATATATTTTTTTATTCAGAAATACTATTTTTTTGTAATATTTGTCTAATATATATATAAACAGTTCTGTCAAAATTGTATTAACTTTTGTTTTGCAATCTGCAGCAGCAACAATAATTGTTGCAAATTTTTCTAGTTTTTCGAATTGTCGGAAATCTCGCTAATATATCGAAACAATAATATTTTTTGCGTAATATACAATATATTTAATTTTGCAACAGCTGTTGTATTGATTTGCAAATTTTTTTTTAAAAAAAAAAGCAGTTAAAAAAAATATATTTTTGCTAATTATAATTGTAATACATGCAGATTTTGTCTATACAATTATTGTTACTCGAGTTGTTTTGCAAAAAAAATATAATAGTATTTTTATATTAATTTTGCTGAAAGAAATTGCAAAAATCTAATCTAGAGACTGTTTTGTTCAATTTTTGTTCAAAACAATTATCTTTCGAAATAGAACAAAATTTATAATTTAATTTCTGAAATTGATTTCTATAATTATTTTACAAAATAATAGTATTTTCTATACGCGCAATTAACACAACAAGCGCGTTTTTTGTTACAGAAAAATCAAAAACAACAATAACTTTTTTATAAATTTTGTTTTTTAATTTATTCAAAAATATATTTTGTTTCTAAAATTTAGTAAAAAGTTCTAAATTTGTTTCTAAGATTTTTAAATAGACAACAAAATTGTTTATATTTTGCGTAAAATTCTGCTTAATATAACTGTATTTAGTTGCAATAGTTAGTTAACAATTCTTAAATAATTTTATAAAATTTATTAGATATTGTAAGAATTGTTCGAATATTTAAATATTTAGAACAATAGAATTTGTTTTTTTATAATTATTTTATTGTATTGTTGGACTGTCGCGCAGAAAGAATTGATATTAGTAAATTTTATAATTTTTGATAGAAAAGAACTTTAAATTAGATTCGAATATAATTTTTGTATTTTTAATTTAGTTTTTCTATTTTTTGAAATTTTTTCTGTAGTAATTATCTAGATAAAACAATTTTAGATCGAGTACTAATTTTTGTTTTTTTAAAAATAATTTGTTGTTTTTCAGAGTATTGTTTTTCGAAAACGTTGTACAGTGTTGTTATATAAACAATATATTTATTTTGTTATTTTGTAATAGAATTTGAAATTTTTGATTTTCTCTTAAAAAAAATTAATATTTATATTTAATAGCAAACTGTTTCGATTTCTCTTTTTTTTTTTCTAAAAGAGTTTTGTAGTTAATCTCGAAATTGTCGAAAATAAAATTTGTATTTGTTTCGAGTTTGTTTTTAATCAAGAATTTGTTATCGAAATTGCTATATTTTTTGTTTAATAGTTTTTGAAAATCGATAACTACAAAGAGTTTTCTAATTGCAATTGTACTGCTTTCTGCAATAGTTGTTTTTGTTGTAGATTTGCTTTTATTAAAATAAGTTGTTTTTTTGAATTCTTAATTCGATATTCTAACGAACGATCGCTCTTAGAAAATTAGACAATTTATTATTGTAAAATTATACAATTGTATAATAGAAGTAACACTATTAAAACGCACGCTATATATATAAAAAGCAAAATAGAAAGATAGATCTACAATTATAAAAGAAATAAATTGTAAGAATTCAGAAAAAAATTCTCGAATTTTTTTTTTTTTACTGTCAAGACAGAATCTGGACGCTGCTTTGGTATATAATATCATTCGGCTACAAGTTACAACAGAGTTTGGAATATTATAGTTATAGTATTATATAAATACTATTTTCGAAAAAGCTTTCGAGATATACAAAAAGAAAAACTGCAAAATACAGTATACTTTAGATTGAAAAATCAGTTGTTCCGAATTAAATTAAGAAAATTATAGAAATATTTTCGAAAAAGCTTTTAAACATATTTAATATATATAATTAGATAGAGTATTTAATTAATTTTGTAAAAAACAAAATATTGTGTACAGAATATATATATAATATATTGCAGAATAAATTAATTACAATACAAAAATATTTTGCAGATATGCTAAAAAAAAACTGAATATATTTTTTCAATAATTCTATCGAATTTTCAGTATTATTTGTAAAGAAGTCTGATAGTAGTTTGTATCTTTATATAAACTATCGCAAATTTAATAAAATTACTGTTAAAAATAAATACTTTTTTTCTTTTTTTTAGAGATATTTAAGTGTTTTGCAAATACAAAATATTTTATTAAAATTAATATATACAATATATATTATTGTATTCGAATTTGTTAAAACAATAAATAGAAAATAGCTTTTTGTATTTAATATAAACAGTTTAAATATCAGATTATATTTTTTAATCTTATTAATGTTTCTGCTATTTTCCAATTTTATATAAACTGCGTATTAAGATTGTATATTAATATTTGCTATATAATATATTTAAACAATATATTTATTTACTCAGATTCGAAAAAACAGTATTAAAAGAATATTGCAAAATATTTTGTA
>JAABUW010002919.1_pt1 | contig 25150 bp, 40 predicted proteins | sample 5560081 | NCBI WGS metagenome assembly JAABUW01 (sample SAMN10711882, study PRJNA513363) | rock metagenome | isolation source: Antarctica rocks | place: Antarctica: Victoria Land, Knobhead sud | reverse complement strand
CGGAGTCGGAGGTGAGACATGGTGTAAAGCTACACGCTTCATGGACCAGGTGAGCCTGGTGGCTTGAACAGCGAGATAATATACTTCGGGCGGTCTAGTCTTCAATGCAGTCCTTACGTTCCAAGGGACGAAATGCTACCTGGGAGGCTAAAGGTCACGTGGCATGGGTTCCTCTGAGGGAATTCGGCAATGCCTTCCGAGCTTCACTTCCCCATTGAACCTATTCAACATGTCGCGCAAGCTCGACCTATCCCAGTTTCGGGGAGAAGACTCAGACGACGAGAGCGGCTTTGCCCCGAAGGTGACTTTGCCTTCCCAGCGGCCCTTAATCCCAACTGATAGAGACGTAGCGAGCTCTCGCACTAGATGACAAGAAGAGCAAGACCTTCAACCACGGAATCACCAAGAAGTCAAAGAAGGACTTGGAGAAGGAAGCAGAGGAAAAGAAGCGAGTCGAGGAGGAGAAGTGCGCTTCAACCTGTATCCCCCAAGTCTTGCTGATTGCCGAAGGATGGCTGCTCTCGTGATGGCGGAGTATGCTGAGGCTTTCGACAGTCCTAGCACCTCGACTGCCCCGCATGGAGGCACTAGAGGGGGCTTTGGTCGAGGCAGTTTCAGAGGTGTAGGACTCAGCGGAGGATTCGTTCGGGCTGGAGGTAACTTGTGGCTCCTTTCAAAGCTGACGTACAGGCTCTACCCCTGCTGTACCGGTGCCACCCTCAGCACCGCCAAAAGGACCGGCCGCCATGGGCTACTCGAGGGTGAGGCATTTCTACTGGTGACACTGCTGACGAAAAGCCCCGCCCTCCGCCCCCTCGCGAGCCGACGCCACCACCATCGGCCAATTCCAAGTCAAATGGCAAACGAGCGATGGACCAATTCCTACAGGAGATCAAGAGGTATGTCAAAGCCCTTGAATGCTGCTGATGTGATGCAGTAATCAGGAAGCTCGAGAAACCAGACTAGGAAAGGTCGCGAAACGTTTGTCCTCCTGCCATCATAATTACCATGCATTGACAATCTGCAGTGGAAGGGTCTTCGGTTTCAGCCCTTGCAGGTCTGTACTCGGCAGCGCGGCAACGCCAAGAAGCCATTCTGGTCATGTGAGCTGACCGGAGGATAGCTTGGGAAACTGAACGGGGAGGCCGGATCGTGAGCGATCAAGAGGTAGGTCTGAAACGATGGAACAGGCTGACGTTAGACCACGAACCTATTCATCGTAAGCCATAGAGTCGAACTCAGCCTGAGGATAGTCCAATCTCCCACACAATATCACTGAGGAGAGCTTGGGGTTATTCTTCGCCAAACTCGGACCAATTGGTACGGTCAAGATCATGTGGCGTGAGTCTCGCTTTCTCCGCAGGTCACTGACGTGATACAGCTCGTGGAGAGGAAGTTACCTCCATCAGAGGAACCATCTCTTCGATCCGCCGCATCAAAGCAGGCCTGCAGGGTTTCGTGTCGTACATGAAACGCAGCGATGCCGAGAAAGCGGTTAGCCAGCTAGATGGGCTTGATTGGGGAGGAAGTGTGCTGCGAGTCGGATGGAGCAAGCCGGTGCCAATGCCGCAACGAGCCCTTTATGGTTAGTTCAAGCCTGTAGACTGATCCTGACATGCAGACCTCGGTGCCAGCATTAGCCGACCTACCCGAGCCAAATCCCCGCCACCCAGTCCGCCCCGGACTCGTAAACGCTCAAGATCGCGGTCCGATTCGTACTCCCCCCGACCTACACGACGATCTGAGTCCTACCCTTCGAGCTCATCGCACTCACCGCCCCCGAGAAAGCTCTCTCCGCAAGACAAGTGGCTCGCGAAGGTTTCAACGGATCAGGCAAAATTCATCAAAGCTGTTGCGGCGAGGGTGCGGGAGCACGGACAAGGCTTTGAAGACGTGCTAAGAGAGAGAGAAACGGAGAATCCAAAATTTCAGTTCCTCTTGAACGATCAGGCGAGCCATATGCACTCAGCGTCGGATGGGGCTGATATGACGTGACCAGCTGCCCGAATATCACCTGTACAAAGTTGCTTGCAATTCGAGATACCGAGTCCCCACACCACCTCCCGAAGACTTTGACGATGAGGTAGGTCCGGTTGAAATGGCCAAAGCTAAGATCAAAGGGTTATGCCGAATTTTACTCCTCCGATTCAGCCGAGGATTCCGAGAAAGAACGCACGACCAAGGGCAAGCTCGGTAAGCTGGCTCGACGTCGATTCGAAGCGATGCTGCGAATCACGAGCGGGAAGCGGGTCGAGATCGCTCGAGCTATGGAGTTCGCCATGACCCGAGCTGAAGCTGCGGAGGAGGTGGGCTATGGACTGCGAAGTCGGCTGACGGGAAGGTGGCCGAGGTGGTGTGCCGGAGCTTGATGATGGACGGAACACCTGTGCCGAGGAAGCTGGCGAGATTACATCTCGTTTCGGACATCCTGCATAACTCGGTAAGTGATGCGACCAACCAAACTACCGAAGTCTGAGCGGTGACTCAGGCATCACCACTCCCGAATGTCTGGAAATATCGCCTTGCATTTGAACAGCGTCTACCGCCGGTTTTCGCTCACCTGTCGGGAATATACAACCGCTTGCAAGCCTATTCCGGGCGGATCGGCGCAGACGTCTACAGGGCACAGGTCGGAGCCGTCTTAGACATATGGGAGAGATGGTAGGTGACGGCGTTCAGGCGGATCACTGATCAGCGCCAGGATCGTCTTCACTTCAGACGTCAATGATAGCCTCCGAGCGCTGTTCATCGGTGCGACAAACCTAGATGCGGACGAGACAAAAGACGCGGACGACAAAGCTGCCGGTCGGACGGAGGCCAAAGATACGGCTGAGACTCCAAAGTCCGGTTTTAAGGCGTCTGGCTTCAAGTCTTCCTTTAAGCCCATCACCGCTCGATCAGCGGACGATGACGAGCTTGATGGCGAGGCGATGGACGAAGATCTGGACCCAGAAGCGATAGACGACCTGGACGGCGAAGCCATGGACGAGGATATGGACGGCGAAGCCATTTCGTGATGCATGGGAGTTGCTCCCCAACTGAAATCAGAACAGGTGATCACGTAATTACATGTTACTTGTCCGAACTTTCCGAAAAGGTCAGAATTCAGGATACGATGACGTTTAGGGACCCCAAGTTTCAGCTACCGGTTTGAGATAGCGGTGCAGAATCCATTCCGGCTAAATGCTGAGGAGGGAGTACGAGGTACTCTACCATTCCTTCGCTCGAAAAACTCCTCGTCACTCTTTTACATGGCCTGTCATCTGCTTGATCGATCTCGAGAGTTTGAGTTGACTGTGGCGAGGACGAAGGCTGTGTCTATCACTCAACCCCTTATCAACTATCCATCAACGTCAGTCCTTCGTTGAGTTCTCGATCTCTACAAAAGGCCTTGAGCCATGCCCCTCGGCGGTCCGCGACCCAATCCCAGTCCATCCAGAATCAATCCCGCCAACTCGAACTCTGCACCAAACCCTTCCGATCCCCGAGAAGCCGGACTCCCTCCTACACCAGTTTCCTCTCAGCTTTCCTACCCTCACCAATCTGAATCTTACTCCGGCACCTCTCAGACCGAGCCGATTTCACTTGATCACCGAACCGACGGACTCTCTGGCGCCGAGCGAATACGAGAAGAATGGGCTCGAAATCGGGTTGACCCTCCACCCACTTTTCTCGGCGAGCAAGCTATCGGTGCGGAGCCAAATGCAGGCCGACCACTCGTTCACTCTCCCTCCATTGGGCCGTGCGATTCGGGTTCGCAGCGATCCTTACCCTATCACACCCCGTTCCCCTTTTCTCAATATACTCACCTCGCTCCGATTACCGATCCCACCACACGACCTCGAGAGCAGCCTAGCTATGCTGGACTGAGCTACATCGACGCAGAAGGTGCATACTACCAGGCCGACGCTAATCGCCCGGCCTCCGTTCAAGCGGGATACCAGGATGTGGAGATGCGCGGCCTGGTCCGAGATGACGACGACGAGGACTTCCGGAATGTAAAGTTCACCGACTATGACACCTCGCCATATCCCTATTCGAGCCAGAAGGGCTCGTCACAAATGACACCGCCGAGCCATCTGCAGAGCTGGCTGATGTTCCCGACGGGATTGGATCGGTTGATGGCGCTCTTCGGGATGACGGCCGGCCGTTTCCCGCTGGAGCAAGCCGTGGAACGAAAGAAGAGGGGAATAGGTGGACAGAAGTGGCCGGTTGTTGCTTGGGGTCTGGCTGTGGGTGAGTGCACCGGAAGGGAGATTAGCTTTCGAGCTGATGGAGGGATTCGGGCAGTGATGACTGCAGTCATGATATACGAGCTGGTCGCAAATCACGCGGCGATGGGCTCGCCAATCGCCATACATGTCAGTGCCACCAGAGCGAAGCTTGGCCAAGGCTGACCCTTATCTCTAGCCCAACTTCAATTACATGGTTAGCTGTCTTTCGATGATTGGAGCTGCTGCTTGTTGAGGAGTATCGAAGGAGGCTGACAAGCTGATTTAGATCGGCCCATCAGCCGAGGTGCTCATCAATATTGGCGCTCGCTTTCCACCGTCCGTCTACCAAGCTCGTCAGCGATCCTTTATTGACTGTGCTCCTTTCTTCAGGTGCATGAAGGATGTTACCGACCTTCCGCCAAGCTTCGAACTCGCATGCTTGAATGATACCTCCAAGTGGGTTCCATCCTCCAGAAGTCTTGCTCGCCACGTCGGCGAGAAGAGATCAAGTCGCTGACCTGATATCAGTCCGCCGACGAGCACATGTACGATCGAGCAGATTTGTGGGCATGGCGGGTTCCATGGGCAAACCCCGGACCGTTTGTTTCTCCTGGTCTCCATTGTCCCAGCGAAATGACGGTAGCCCAGAGTCATGGCGCTTCGTCCTCCCCATCTTCCTGCATGTTGGCATCGTCCACCTAGCTCTCAACATGATTTCCCAGATCATAGCCGGAGCTCAGGTGGAGCGCGAAATGGGTCAGTCATGGATCCTCATGTCGCCATGTATACTGACTTGAAGAAAAGGGACAGTACCGTTTTTACTGGTATACTTCGCTGGGGGTGTATACGGCTTCATCCTAGGCGGCAATTTCAATCGCACGGGTATTCCGTCGGTTGGCGCCAGCGGAGCGCTGTTTGCAACGGTGAGTTGCTAATCTTTGGTTCAATCACTTATCAAGAATCCTATAGAACGCGTGCGTGCTGGTTGATTTGCTATTGCATTGGAGATATGAAGAACGGCCTAGACTTAAGGTATAGTCCTCTTCAACATCTCGTGTTATGCTGACCGACGGAATAGGCCTTCCTCTTGACACTAGAATTCCTCGTTGGCATCGCCATCGGATATATGTCAGCCCCTATTCTCTCTTCGCTGCCAAATACTAATTCAGCGCTCCACAGACCAAACGCCGTAGACGGATTCGCGCACCTAGGCGTATATCTATCGCACCATCAGGTTGAAGTCACTGACCGCGCTTCTTTGCAGGGATTTGCCATGGGACTCCTGATGGGCACGATCCTCTACCCCTCAATCAGCGAGACAAAGCGGCATCGCTATATCGTATGGGGCTGTCGGATAGTTGCTTTGCCTTTGATCGTCATGGCATTTGTCTTGACGATCCGAAACTTCTGTATGTCCTTGGCCTCTTGCGGCATCCCTTGCTGATTTGTTACGATTATAGATACCGTGAACCCAGTGAGTGGATAGCAGTCTTTGCAAGAGACTCGGGCTGATGAAGACAGGACGCGGCTTGCGAGTGGTGTCGATACCTTTCATGCATACCGACCGCGTCGAACGACCACTGCACCGGGACGGTGAGCTCTCGATTCAGTCTTGCGATAGGCCTGCTCACCCAAGATCTGCGCAGGGGATCACAGTGACCAACGTGACCACTACTCGCCGATCTTGGGATACTTTGTGAGCTATAGATGACATAGAGATCGGACTGTCTTTAGACTGATGAGACGGACGATTTCTGTATACACCCGCATGTAGCTACTCTGCACTATGTATATCAGTCTGTTCTATACTACGCTCTTTGTTCACAGCCCTTGACCCGTCTCAGACGCACTCGCATGAAAGACACAAACGACATCAAGAATGACAGCTGGGCTCGAGCTCTGATAGCAAAAAATCGCGAGCTCCATAAACGGAAAGAATAACGCCTATACGTATATCAGATTGCCGATCTATACGCTGGTGCATGTCATTTAGTCGCAATCGGAGGGAGCTTCAGGTTTGACGGCGCAATCGGGGATACCACCGCCGAACGAATGCTATCGCCACATTTTAACGAAGGTGCTCGGCCGAGCCGTTGGTCGAGAAAACCATGTGAACCAGTTTTACTCTTGCCAGCACAGGCGATGAAATGGGCGACGGACGACTCGGAGCTGTGACCTATGACGCTATCGGCGCAAGGATGGCCTGCATACGGGATCTCTGTGTTGTCCGATAAAACCTCCATCTTCCTTTGCAGCTCATTCGCTCAAGCTCCCTTGATGCAAACTCCTGCACGATCATGAGACATGATCTCAAAGATAGACAAGACTTTTCTTACCCGGTCTGAGTGCGCACCAATGAGGCTGAAGCGGCACAGCCTGTACGCCCCGATCGACCATGCGATACCGGATATCGTGCATCCGTGGCAAAGCCTCAATCGAGCCTATTCGCCAGACGGTGAGCTGGATCTCATCTCGCGACGAGGAGGCGCGTACTTCTAGGGTATCCATTTGGCCCTGCTCCGGTCCAGAGGAGCTCGGCGAGGGCGGCTGCTCTTGGCCAGATGACAGTCTCTGCGTTCGTCTCGTCGGTCTGGCGGAGCTCGTCAGCCGGTCTCCTCATCCAATTTCTTGCGCGACCTCACCTGCTCGGCCCAGAGCGATGTTTGACCTGTACCTCATTAGCGCTGCCAGGATTTTTTTAGAATGACGTACCGCCAAGGACAAGCTTTTTTTGCGCCTCATCCACATTTTTGTACGGATCGAACCTATGCCGACCACTCAGCAGAGCTCGGAAACCATCGCGGGGACAACGTACGAATACATCCTCGCCCAGCTCTTGAACGGATCACACCAACTGTTCGAGCCTCCCTCTTCGATGATCCATCCTCCCTGCCCACAGTCCTGCTTCTCGTTAGCATGTATCAATGGCAGGGAAAGTTGCAGCAAGAGAACGGACGAGGTAGAAATAATCTGCGGAAGCGTGAACTATACGGTACCCTTTATCCAAAACTCGACGGGCATCGGCGCTGTTCACCCATATTTCGACGACGGTATCTTTGGCGACCGAAGGCATCGGACCATGGTCCAGTACCTATCGAATATCAGCGTCTCGCATCGAATATCAGCGTGTCGACTAAGGTCATAGAAGAGGAGGCGAACCATTTCCTGCCAGACGACGGGAGTTTTACCGCCATCTCGCAATGTCCCGTGAATTTGACCGGTGAAGTGGTCAATCGCGTCGTTCAGTGTCCAACTGTGCGCGTCCAGCTGTCTCGTAGTCGGTTCATCCTCGAGCTAAACAATCCAAGGTATTCCAGCATCAGCATGTGATCTATCTGAGGGGAGACTTGGAATCCCACCATGCAGTTGTAGTTGAACTCATCCCCGCCCGTCCCGAAGTATGCGCTCGAGGTCAATCCCGCCGCAGCGCTCATAAGGTGCGAGGTCCAATCCTCGACCTCCGGGTCCGCGAATCGTATTTGACCTGCTGGAGGCTGTAACGCGTAGGATGCCCAAGGTGTCTTCGCGTAACATGCTACGTAGTCCGGATGGGCAGGGGCGACCATGGCCGTGTGACCAGGAGTGTCGATCTCCATAACGACGTCGATCCCGCGCTAGAGGAGTGTCGTTAGGTTTCGCAGGTTTGGAAAGACGGAAGGACTCACCTCGCCAGCGTACTGGACGATGTGTCGGACATCAGCCTCGCTGTAGATCTCATCGGCACTGTAGGCACCATGCTCGGCGAGCTCAGGAAAGACGGAGAGTACTAGAGGCCAGGAGTTTGAATCGGTGATATGCCTAATGACACTCAGGTCCTGCCAGTAATTTGGTGCAAAACACACCAGTGGAATACATTGAGCTAGTTTGGGACCGGTTCAGCGAAGTCTCAAGACCCGCATATCCACTCACCTTGACCAAAGCCATCGTGTCAAGCATCTAGACCGGCCTGATGAGCTGATTTTTACCTTATATTCCGAAAGCGTCTGACCTTGATGAGACTAGCCACGCTAAAGTAGTTCCTCGAAGTATCCCGCAAAACCGCCCTCCACCCGAAAGCCGGCTTATCGTCGACCTCATACGGCGCGAAAGGCGCATATGTCCGTCCGGTCTCCTTGGTACTCTGCGCCGGACCTCGCGCTTCTCCCGTCGTCTCCCTCGCAGAGCCCGGGCCCGAGCCAAGGGGCAGCTGCTCGGACTGTGGTAAGCTATCGGTTCGCGAGAGGACCTGACCGCTACCCGAAGCGGCTGTTTTGAGCGGGAGATGGTAGAACAATTGCTCGAAAGTCGTCAACCCTCGGAAGAGACCCAGCGCTGTCTTAGCCTCGATATGCGCTGGGCCGTTGACGGGGACGGAGAGGTGGTAAGCTTCGAGCTCGATGCGATCTTCCACTGGACGGACAGTGGAGTCCAATATCGAAGGTACCTTCTTCGTGCTTTCGCCCCGAGGGATGTTAAGGGAGAGGACTAGGGACGAGAGATGGTGCTTGCAGCCGGAGACATCGTTGGTGGTGTTGGAACCGTGGAAGAACTCCTCGCCCCGCTCGACAGACAGGAATCGGTGTCTGGAGCTCCAGAGGGCTTTCTCCGTCCTACCCATCGCTGAAGTCAGGTCGTCTGGGGCGCTGAAGCCATCGATTGAGGTCTGGAAATCATTTGCCAAGCAGAGTACTGTATTGCCTGTCGTTGAGTGGGTTGGAAGCGGTAGCACCGTCATCTTGCTCTTTTCAGCGGCAGCGAGCGGCAGGGACGGGAGGAATACGAGTGAGGTGAAAAGGGGCAGTATGAGGGAGAAGGTGGTGAGTGGGTTGGAGGTGAACATGGCGAGAAGAGCGCGGAAATAACCAAACACGGAGCGAGGGGGGTTGGACTTCTCCGTGACCATGAGCTCCACAGTATGTACACAGACGGAGGGATCACGAGTACATGTCGACGAGAGAGACGACTTGAAGAGCGCAAGAGGAGCGGGAATGGGATTCGACTGTTTTAGAGAATCAGATAGACTCCCGAAACAAGTGGGGGGGAGTTCACGATACACAAAACTTTATGATCCGCAACAGAGGGATCAATCATTGCAGCGATCTGTCCCGATGCCCGTCTACTGTACGACGATCCTCCCCTCATCCCTTCCTTCCGACCCGGACAGAGAAAGGATCTTGTCGTGAAATACTGATCCTAACTCATCCGAAAGACATCTCACATACTGCGACCGATCAAAGCTGTCAAAAGCTCGTGTAGATTTGGCCCGACAAAGGGACTGACAGACAGAGAAGCGCTCTCCCTTAGCTTAGCGCTCCTATCAAACATCGGCTTCACGATACTAGACGCTTTCACCCAGCATGTCGAGAATATCGATCACATACCTCGATCACTTACCGACATCCGAACTTCCGTTCATTCGGATGGTCTGTCCTTATCGCTGTCCTCCTCCTCGATCTGAATCGCTCAGACAAGCTGACCCCGTCCCAGGGAGGTTCCCTCTGCATCACTCTAGCATGGCTATACATCGACCAAACCCCACACGCTCCATTCGGCCCACCCGAAGTCCGCCGTCTCCTTTGGATCCGCGGAGCGATGGACATCGTCGCCATGCAATTCGGCGTTCTCTCCCTCGCGTACCTCGCCCTGTCCGAGGGAATCACCATCTTCAGTCTCAGACCCTTCCCGGTCGCTTTCTTCTGCTCCGTCTTCCTCAGAGAAGCATTTCCGAGGAAACAAGCTTGGGCATGCGGTAACGGCGAGCCGCACTCCTCAGGTTAGGTCACTGCTGGATCATAATGCCGTCAATGTGCGGGGTGATCCTCATCGCATATCCACAGCTCCTCGGTACGACAGTGACGCACATGGACGATGGGACCTCGCAGACGACGAGCAGCCGCTTGCTCGGTCTCGGCATCGGTCTGGAAAGCATCCTGTTCGCCAGCATAGAAGTATTGTCCCCCTTTACTTGATCTCGCCTCCCCCACTGACAGCACCGCAGATATTTATATCCGTACGAAGATATGTATATCCGTACGATAGGGGATCGATCAACCTCGGCGCAGACGACGGTGATGTATGGAATGTACGGCTTGATCCTCCCTCCTTTGTCAGTCCCGCCTGCCCACCCGCGCTACCTCTGATGGATTGCCAGGTATATGATCGCAACTGGAACGCCGATCGTGCTGCCCACCTCTGTGACGGGATGGTTCTGCCTCGTCGGGCTGATCGTGAGTATCCCCACGTCAATACCGCTGACAGGTCAGCCAGTCGACGAGGCATCGCAGATGACCGGGATCGCGGCGGTGCGCTACCTCCCAGGCGCTACAGTGTCGATGGTAGCCTATACCGCCGTTCGTCTCACTGCCTTGACATGAAGTCGAGTAAGATGCTGAACCATGTCAGATCGGGTTCGGAGTCCTCGCACAGTGCCTGATCTATGGTGTCTGGCCGACGATCCCGTCCGTAATGGGCATGACCATCATCATCGCTGCAGGGATCTTCGCGGTCGTGAGTGACTCTTTGCGAATCTGGCTGATGATCGATAGCGCGGTGGCGAGACGGAGATCGAGGAGAAGAAGGGAGCAGAGGAAGCTTCCGTCCCCCTTGGTCGCAGTCGAGGTCGAGGACATGATGAGCGGCAAATAGGGACTGTATCGGTTGTGGAGACCCGGTTCCGGGTGCGAGGGGGAGGAAGAGCTGTAGGGATGGCCGTATTGGTGCTAGACGCTGTGGGATGGGGATGGCAACCTTATGACCTAGATCCCCGAGAATTGTAGCCGTGGCACCGGAGGTCAGATTGGATGTCAGCGAAGTCAGTCGCATGGGGTCTTCCTCTGAGATAGTCGAGTCAGTCTCTGAGGTAGGTGAAGACCCGAATACATGGCTCGCTGGCGGCGATCCGCTCGGCATGATTGAGGGGCGAGGACCTCGAAGGGCCGGATATACCTGCATTAGTCGGAAGCAGAGGCTCCTCCCGCAGGTCGGATCTGGGATGAGTATTCGCAAGTTTAAACAGATACAGCGGGAGAAGCGAAGCGGTGCATATCCACGAGTCCCATCCACTCCATACTCCGACCGTCCAGTCTCTCCTGGTCCCGACACTTCACGCCGTCCCAACATCTCACCATCTCCACATCGGTGTTTCTCGTCGCTCGTCTACATGCTCACAGCGAGTCCGAGGCCGGCGAGCGCGACGAAAGCGATGGTATTGAGACCCGACGAGATTCCGTGGAGGGTGGAGAATTTCGTGTTGACCTTGGACATCGCCTCCGACGGCTGAGACCAACCACTCGTCAAACACGCTCCGGCGCGAGTCTCATTCCCAGGGCCACTCACGTTAGGCTCGTCATACTCCTTGAGCTCAAGCTTCTCCAACCTATGCCTCTCAATCATGACATTCGTCGTCATCGGCCCCACCAACACCCAGTTCAACAACTGAGGCACCAACGACGCGATGATCATCAACCCCTGTTGACCCTCCTCGCACGTGGCCCAGTGCGGCTCGACGAGCGGGGACGAGATAAGAGAGGGGTGGAAGTATAAGTGGGTTAGGAGGAGGGTGGCAGTGGAGAGTGTCTGGAAGGAGAAATAGAGTGGGGTCAGGCGAGCTTGCAGGGTTCCGAAGGTCGCTCGGGGGAGGGACTTGTAGGAGCGGTAGCCGGACTGTGCGAGCCATACAAAGAACGGTATGGTAATAGCTTGATCAGCTAATGTCTGGGAAAGAAACGCGCAGACGCACCACGGTAGACCAGACGTTCGACCCGAGCGCAGTACCCCACGTGAGGAGGTAAAATCCCTTGACGGTGAACGGCGCGAGCGCCGATGAGAAGATGGACATGCTGTTGACCTCTCTTGCTTCGGAAGAACTTTACCTTACGAGCAGAAAGAGAGATCGATGGACCGAACGTTCGCGGGACTGGATAAAGGACAAAAATCTAAACGGTCCTCCCGGGAGAATGGTGACGTCAATCTTAGGGGGGACCAAAGCGATTCTGTATGTAGTCCATCCTTTGGACTACTAACCCAGGCGAAATCAAGCACAACACGAGCGACCATCAATCACTCACCATGTCTATCCTGCGCACTTCCATCCTGCCGGTCTCTCGTAAGGTTCTAGCCACCCGAGCTTTGACGACCTCCGCCGTGAGGAGCAAAACCATCACCGAGTCCGTCAAGGACGCTGCTGACTCGGTTAGTCGCGTTCCTCGTCATACCACGCGGAAGCAGCTCGTCAAAGAAGCTGAGCTGACATGTTTTCGGGATTGACGAGCGAGAAGGCGAGCTTACATGCTTTGATATCGCAGCTTAACAAGAAGGTCGGCCAGACGCTCGCTTCCGGCCTCGACTCGGCCGCAGACGCTACCGAGGCGGCGAAATCCAAAGTCTGTCAGTCGACCTCTTCCTCTTCTTCCATCTGTCCTCCGCAATGACAGTCACTGACTTTCGGGATCCAAAGCCTCCAACGAACCAGCCAGGAGCAGCCGGAAGGTGGCGGAGTCGGCTGAATCCATGAGGCAGAGTGCGAATCACTCTCTGGGATCCGCGGCGGGCAAGGCTCGAAACGCAAAGGACCAGCTGCAGAAGTAATGCGTGGACTCTGCGGAGGATTCGGGAGGATCTTATGAAAGGATGAGGCTTGATGACACGATGAATGTGGTATGAGACTGTGGATGGACACGACTTTGGCAAACTTGCTGGATTGATGCATGGCTACAACAGATTGTCCCGGATCACGAGCGGGGTCCAGTCATCGCTGATTGGCCATTCGGACTCCCGGTAAATAACCCTCGATCTGCACGAGACATCAGAGATGCCCACGCCTTCGGACAACCACTTACCGCTCATCCCCGCCCCCACTTTCGGTGGGCTGAGGATACTCCCCACCTTCCCCATGTGAGAATACCCTCCTCCCCCTGCTGGCTCATTCCTTGGCGCTCCAAGGTATTCCGACAGGCCTGGGAACCGATGATTCGCCTTCTCCGCCATCTTGTCCGGAGTAGGGTTATCCTTCACGATCCCGTTCATACGTCCGTTCGTCAATCTCGCCTCCATCGCTCCTCCCAGCGGTCTCGCATCATGCTGCTTCGCCCATGATCCAAGCGCATCACCCATAGCTGACCCGAAAGTCTCAGATTTGACCTCTTTCGCCATCATGTCCCGCTTGAACATGTCGGAGGTGGTAGGCACAGTCCGACCTTCTCTCCATTGAAGAGGCGGAGCTCCACCCGAGGCCGAGCGAGACAATGCTGCCGGCTCCGATGACGGAAACGCGTGACTGTATGGCGTTTGGACAGTTCGTGTAGGTGTTCCATTGTGGTAGACGCGGTGATGATGATGCCGCACGGCATCTGATCCTGGTGGGATGGTAGACGGTCCGGCCGAGGCGTACTGGGGCAATGGACCGGGTTGAGGGAAATGTGCAGGGGAAGCATGCCGTGAAATCTGGACCGCTCCGCGATTCTGTCCGAAATCAGTCAAGCGCTCGCCACACAACTCGTAGCACGACCACCTTCATAATTTCCAAGTCATGTCCCGCCTCCTCCGCTCCGAGCTTCGCCGGTGTCGTCCCCTCGGACCAGTCAAAGATTCTCTGCGACTTCTCGGCTTTCGGTCGAGGGATGGGTCTCACTGCCATCAGATCACGCAAATACGGGTAACTTACCAATCTTTGGCGTCTCGATCTCGTTCTTCTCTCGAGCCAGCCGCCGCCGTTTATTCCAAGTCTGCTCAATCTCGTCCCAGTGTAGTCGATCCCGCTCGTCCTGTGAACAATTAGGTCGATATCAGCTCGCAGATGGCACGAACCGTCCACCAAGTCCAGACATGCTGTTTGTCTGCTTCTCGAGCCTTTACGAGTTCCGCTAAAGCTGCCTGGTGTCGCCGTGACGCAACTTCGTGGAGCCGCTCTCTTCTTTGGCTCAGTATTTTGTGTAGGTGGACAAGAGCGGGGTGTGTTGCTGCGGGCCGGATCGTGAGCCTAGAGTTCAGCATCCAAGCCTCGACGCACCCTTGAGAACCATCTCCTCCTCCGCAGCAGCCTCCTCCATCCGCTCCACATACAGTCGGTCCCGCAAGGCCGCAAATTTGAGCTCGAGCATCAGGAGATTCCGCATGACAGCAAGTGCCGGCGGGGGTGCGTGCGAGGAGTGTGAGTGTCCGGCGGGTCGCATCGGCAAGATAGCGGGCGAGTCTACTGGTCAGAGCTGACAGTGATATAAGGTTCTCACCAGGCTCTTCTTCGTCGGCTTCCTGCTCGGCATCACCGTTGATGTCCTCTCCATCCGCAAGCTCCTCCTCTTCGGCATCTGCCTCCTCTTCCAGCATCTCTTCCCCTACCGGTTGTTCCTCGCCTGATAGCCCCTGCTGGAGCACATCTCCATCATCGACACGCACGGTCTCATAGATCTCTGGCTCGTCTTCCCCTTCTGCTTCATCTTCCTCGGCTCCAAGCGCGCCTTCATCCAGCTCCATCATCGGGGCATTGATTTGCAGCCGAGGTATTCTCGGTGATGAGTCGTGGATCGGAGGGGGTCTCACGGCGTCAGATGGTGGAGGAGGCGTGAGTGAATCCGACGGTGACATCGACTGCGATTCCACGCGCTTTGGTCTAGGTAGACCATTTCAGCGCGACTCACAAGCTCACAGAAAGGAGATACCTCTTGACTGGTAGACCCAAGCTTCCGTCTTCCTCTACGTCTCGGTCGGGCTTATCTTCGAGCTCCTCCTCCTCTTCTTCCTCTTCCTCCTCGCCCTCGTCCTCCCCATCTTCCTCGGTCAATTCACTCTCCTCGTCCTCCGCTGTTATCGTCAAAGCGATAGTCGAGCTCGTCCGGCTCCTATCGTCTCGCCCGTCGCCCGAGAGCATCGACGAATGGCGTGAGGGACCGGCAACACCGTCGAGAGGGTGGAGGCGGGGCGATGGAGTAGCCGAGGAGAGAGGGGAGGAGGGTATGCGCGTGATCATGGTAAGGGAGAATTTGGTGGGAATCGCGCGGGGAAAGTCCAGACCCGAACAAACGGCTTGAAATCTGATTCTCTAGGTATTGTACGTTTCTAGGGTATCTCGTATCACGAAGGAGAGAGCTACTGGGGAAATGGGAAGGTCATACCTGAGAGGTTAATCGTGGAGAAATCAGCGTCGAACCCCGGATTTGATGATCTGCAAACCCGCCACGAGCCTTTCTTGCGCACGCCTTCTCTTGCGGAAGGATTTGCGCTTTTAGGGGGTGCTGGCTCGAGCGCGTGAAGTGCTTCAGCGCTTCGTTTTGACAGCTCTTTATGCAATGCTGCACTTCATAGACGTCTTTGCGCAAACCAATCTTCTCGATATATGTGTAGCTTAGGCGGCTGAATAGGGTAAGCTATAGCCAAGCCATGGGTACAAAGGTCATCTTGCCGAGAAAGGGTAGTCCGAAAGGAGCGGGATTGGAGACTCGGAGATACCAGGGTCGCCACCTACCCTGATTGCGCGATTTTTGATTCCTGGCGTTTTGATACTTTAGACAACATCTTCCTGGCATTTCAGTCAGCATCACACGCCAATCCCGTTCGCCGGTTTTCAGACCCTTTGTATACACTCGATCCGGTGGCGAGCGGCTGCTTACCGTCTTTCTCGAGAGATCGGATTAGTCTGCATAGGATTGGGAGTGCATATCAGATCAGATTCGATAGGCCTACGCAAACGGAGGCGACGGCGATTGGCGGCGAAGGGTTTCGTCAAACATTAGGAGTTTCCTTAGAACTGGTCCTCGCAATTTTTACCCGTAAGTCATCATACCATCCCTTCAATTATCCCAAAAGAATTGTCAGACGCCCGTCAAGCTTGCTCCTGCCTTCACGCATTCAATGTTGACGCTCGATTCAGGAAATCCCGCATCCCTCCCACCTCCCTCTAGCGACGTCGGTTGAGAAATCGCTCCACGGCCTTCCTAGCACCACCGAATCTCCATCCATCTCCTAGGTGAGTCGAAGTGATCCATTTTATCCACCGGATTGCCTACCAAAAATCTACGGATTCGGACGTCTGGCGTCTTTCCCTCGTGGGAATATGACAACAGCGCCGATCCCCGTTCTGCGACACTTTTGAAGCTTGACCCCTGCTGTGCCATCTCGTCACGCAGATCAAAGAGCTGGCGCTCGCATGACACCGCCTACGATCCATTTCGAGACGGACATTCAGCTGACCAAGTGCTTTTCTGCCTCCTTGCATTTCATCCCTATTGGCCTTTCTCGCCGATATAATCCCGTCCACCGCCATCCTCCCCCCTCGACGCGCTCAACCACCTATCTCATCCGACTGACGATCACAATTGCACACGTTCCTCTCCTGACATCCTGGATTCGCTCCCTTCATCTGCCTCATATCGCTTTCCTTTACATCGGCTACGACGGTCCCGTCTCATCGTGGATTACTGTACGACGACCATTACAGCCCGCGCATTCGCCACTTATAGCTCGATTGACTTTCTACACCATGCCGATACTGTCATAAGACGCACCTAGTGTGTATATACTTTCCCCCTCCATCACCCACTACCTATAATCCGCCACTTCACTACCGCCACCGCCTCTTCTCCTCGCTATCATTCCCCAACGATGTCATCGGCAACAGCAAATGGAGGCGCTCGCATCATCCCTGAGACCGCAGAAGAAGATACCTTGGCGGAGGATAGAAAGGTAAGGATACACGCTGTCAGCGAGTTTCCTGCTGAAGCCGTGATCAGTCCGCCGCACATATCGTCAACATCAAAGACATGGCTCACCTCAACGGGCATCATCTGTCTTCCCTAGGTGCAGTCACAAGCTCTCACCCGTCCACACCTTCGCTTTCGCCGTCCCTTCATCCCGCTACTCCTGAGTCGGAGCCCGAACCTCACAGCCCGCCGCATCACCATCATCTGATCTCCAAGCCATACCATCCCTCTCCACTACAAGCGGGCGACAATCCGGTCAATACGCTATTCAACGATCCCGTTGTTCACCAGTCGAACGGCTTGCCGAGAGGTGCCTTGCCGACGGGCACGATGACGGGATCGGCTGCTCATACATTCGGGTTAAATGATTCTGCTTGGATCGCGAAGTCGGATGCTGCCTTCCCTTTCCCCCACTGTACGTACTGTCTCCACGTCTCAGCTTGTATTGACGGGATGCATTTTAGTCACACCTCTACATGCCGACAACTCCCCCAATATCCCCCCGCATTCCGGTGCAGTCACACCTACGTCGCGTAACGTCTCTGCCGCGAGCGTAAAGGAGCATTACCGTACCGATGACCATCATCATCACACCGAGACACATCACCATCATGCTAATAAGTACCTCGATGCCCCTCCCGCCGCGCCGAGCGCAGCTACCCGCGCGGTCCGGTCAACATCAACCACCAAGCCCGCAACACTTGGGGCGATTGGGGAAAAGAAGAGCTTCTTCCACAAGATGTTCCATCTTGATGGCAAGGACAAAGACGGGAAGGAGAAGCACATGTTGGAGGTGCCAGGCAAAACAAACGGTTTCACAGCCAGCGGACGTACCAGCCCACGAGGGCACAGCCCGCATCCGTCGAGTCGAGCTGAGTCGATATCTCCTCCGGTCACGCCTGGTACACCACCCCCTCAGACCTCCGACTCGGATCGGTCTCATCCTCCTCGCGCGCCAAGCATCAAGAGGCAGAATTCGAACCACCATGATCCGCACGACGAACCGCCAATCGATGGACGCGCGGATACACCTCCTCCCGGCCTTCAGCGCCGCTCATCTCAGCGCTCTGCGACAAGTACGACGAACGGGTCTTACGTTCCTCACGTATCTCACATAAAGGCCGATCCCACAAAAACGATAGCTACGATCGGCGGTCAGCCGGTAGCATTGGCGAAGAAGGAAGATGTCGTCAGCTCGAGCGGTAACAAGTTCACACTCAAAGACCTCATCGGCATGGGCGATGGTCCTGGCAAGATGAGTCGGAAGCCTTCAGCCGCGGGTTCTGCCAAAGGCTCAGATCGTGGCTCGACCAAAGGCAGTGAGCGCGATTATGGCGATAATAACAGTACCGCTTCTTTGTTGAAGAAATACGGTATCTGCGACAAGGCGGCAATTGGCACAGGCGCTACCGCCGTGGTTCGCCTCGCTCATAAGTGGGATCGGCGAGAAGAGAAGCTCTACGCGGTGAAAGTGGGCATCGGTCTTGTTTGACTGCGTGGTTTCGCTAATACACGCGCAGGAATTCCGAAAACGCCGCAAGAACGAAACCGAGAAGGACTACGTCAAAAAATTGACGTCCGAATTCTGTATATCTTCGACATTGCATCATACCAACGTCGTGGAGACGGTCGATCTGGTCCAAGACGAGGCTCATCATTGGTGCGAGGTCATGGAGTACTGTCCAGGCGGTGATCTCTACGCTGCGATCAAGAAGGGTGGCATGTCGAGTGGCGAGGTCGAATGCAGTTTCAAGCAGATTCTGCAGGGGATCCAGTACCTCCATTCGATGGGTGTGGCACATCGGGATATCAAGCCGGAGAACCTGCTTCTCGATGGGCGAGGGCATGTCAAGGTTAGTGCGGATGCAACGAAATGCTACTCAAGCTGACATCGGAATAGATCACGGATTTTGGCGTGTCCGACGTCTTCCGCATGTGTTGGGAGAAGAAGACGCACCTGAGCAAAGGCCTGTGCGGTTCCGAACCCTACATCGCCCCCGAGCTCTTCGACCACAAAGGTGAGCTAGTCCCGGGAATCGGTATGAGACTTCGCTTATGCCTTTCTCAGAATATGATGCTCGCCTCGTCGACGTCTGGGCCGCGGCCATCGTCTTCTACTGCATGCAGTTCCAGGAACTGCCATGGAGAGTAGCCAAGTCCTCCGACTCGACCTTTGCCACCTACGCCCAGCAATATCTCGCGAAGGGCGAGCCGGGGACACATCAGCCCACTCCAGCCCCGATCAACAACCTCATTCCGCGGGAATGTCGATGTGTCATCAAACACATGCTCGATCCCGATCCGAAAACACGATGGGGTGTCGACGAGGCACTCAAGGATAAATGGTTGGCTGGGGTCGAGGTGTGTGTCGAGGGAGAACATTTTGGGCATTCTCACACTTCGGCGGGGATGGTTTCTATCGTAAAAATCTAGTACGATTTCGGGAGGCGATATTGTCATAGATGGCCATAGGGCCCGTTTGTTCTTGATCTTACCTTATGATTTTGGAGAATCATCGTTATGCTTCGGAAGGCCTTTTGACGTTGTTTGAGATATTATGCAATTATGTCTTGCTAAACATTGCTCATTGGGCCGAGTTGGATGTTTCGCATAGTCTTATGCGTCCTTTATGCGTCCTCAGACTCCGCAGTACTCTTCCAGAGATCGTACATGGAATATGGGCTATAGGAAGGTATCGTGGGTATCATCGGTATGAATAAGTACAAGCTCTCCGTATATCAATCCTTCTGATCCTCCTTCGACTCCTCCGCATCCGCTGTCACAGGCCCGACCGCCTCACCCACCGGTGTCTGCGGCCTCGTCATCCCCGTCGACTGCTTCAAGCCCATCCTTGTCGCGACGTACTACCCACCCACATCAGCTCAACCCAACGCGGTGGAAATCTCCAAAAGGATTGGTGGATAGCTTGAGACTCACATCCTGAGCAATGACCTCTACGCCAGTCCGTAGCACCTCTACCAACCTCTCCTCCACCCAATCGCTATGTTCGTACTCCACATCCAACCAATCAGCCGGAGAAGGCTGGGAGACGGTGGTGAATCGCAATGAGTGTGCCGGGTCCTGTAGCGTCATGAGGAAGTAGAGATGTTTTGTGGGTGTTGATTCGGAGTCGGAGGGGGAGGGGGATGGGGCGGAGAGTAGAATGGGTGGTTCGGGGAAAGGGAGAGGGGCGAGGAGGGGTTGCAGGTGTAGGAAGATCGCGACGGTGCTCACTGGCATCGTGGCTTCTCTCCTCAATACTCACTCACTTGACGAATGGCGGGTACTCACGGTTGGCAGCTCGGACACGACCTTGGGGATTCTTCTCTTCCCTCCCCTTGACACCCTCGATCTCGCCCAACGCGCTCTTCCAACCCTCAACCCACCCTTCGAGCGGGTTGATACTCCGTCCCTGCTGTTCTCCCTCTTTCTCGGAAGTGAACGGGGAGGGCGACCAGATGACTATCAGTTCGCCTGATTGAGTCTGCTCGAGGATACGTGTCCAAGCGCGATAAACGACCCCCTCGACTCCGGCATAACCCGTCATAGGATGGGAGAGCCGGAGTTCTAGCGTCTCGTGTGCGGAGATGGGCGGGGCAACGTTATTGAGGATAGTAGTAAGTGTCGACGAAGTAGTAGTCATGAGATCGTGTCCTGTCACCCCATTCCCCCATAAGCGTGGAAGCCCCGCTTGATGATGTGGTGACTGACGGAGTTTCTCCAGATCAACACCTTTGACCATCCCACCCAACTTCTCCTCCGCCCCCTTCCTCAACTTATTCAAATCCACCCCACCCACACCCAACTGTTCCAATTGCCCGGTGACCCCCTGTACACCCTCCATACGTACCCGCTTATAACCCTCATCCGCCATCTTCTGCGCAGACTGGATAGCCGTAGCCGCGCTCGACCAGAAACTAGATACTCCCCATCCCGAACTGTTTGGCGAGCTAGGTACATTCACCGGGCTAGACTCCACCGCTGGAGGGACGGGGTTGGGTGTGGTGGCACGAGAGGTCGGTTTCGGCGCGGTTAGGGGGGATCGTTTTTGGGCGATCTGAGCTTCGAGGAAAGCCAGGGCTTTGGAGGCCTCTTCGTCCTGCTCGCCCTGACCGGACGGTGGTGAGAGGAGCTCAGTGGAGGAGGAAAGGTCAGGTCGGCGAGAATTGTCGGTGGATGGGCGGGGAGTGGAATTCACGGTGGGTGGTTGAGGGGAGATGGTTTGACTTTCGGAGGAAGGGAGAGGCGCGTCGAGATTGTCGAGGTTGGATAGGAAGTCGAGCGCTTCTTCAGCTTTCGTCTTCTTCCCTTTGGGAGGCATGGTCGATCCGATACGTGTTCCTCGGGTTCAAGAAGCGATCTGATGATGATTGACGCGTGAATGCGGCAGATCCCTCGTACAAGGAGGGTCGAACAAAGACTTCCCAAGTATGTATGTATGCCCTGTGTGCTACGACGTGCTCCGAACAACACGGAAGGATTTGCATACATAATCTCTCCCTGCTCGACAGGAATCACCGAAACCGTATAAAGAGTCCTCTTTCGCTCAGAAGTAGGACACAAAGCACCCGATCCTCGGGTCTGGTATGAACATTACCACCGCCCAACACTCTCGACCCCCCTTGACGCGTTGACGCGCACTTACTTGCCCGAGCGGGACAAGTCGCCCACAGGGAGGAGGAAGTGGCTGGTGTCCTTGGTAAGAAGTCCAGCGAGAGCGGTGTATCCAGCGATAGCCGAAGTAAGCTATGCGTCGGGCTCAGCATTCTCGCGGCAAAGTCGACAGAGATCAGACTCACGATACCAAATGCGCCACCTGCTTTGATCGCCTTCTCATTCGGGGCTAAGAAGCCAGCAGCCCTGCAACATTTCGTCAGCGACTGATGAAGGTGGCGAGGACGCCAAATTACAACAACCAGAAGGTGATGTCTAGGAAGAAGAAGAGAGATGCGAGTGCGATGGACGATCTGAGACATGCGATGAGGAAGATGAAGGTGAGGATGCTGTTCAGTCACGTAAGCCTTTGGTGATCGCTGGGTGATTAGGGAGACTCACCCCCATACGGCGAGATAGAGGCCTAGAGCGGACTCGAGCTCGGAAACTTCCTTATACGCAGCTACTCCCGTCAGCTCATCCTTCTGGTCCGAAAGGCGATCGACTGACTCGTGACACCGAATTGAGGGATGTAAAGGGTGGCAAAGGAGAGCCAGAAACCGCCGTAGGAAGAGAAAGCGGTCGCGCCGAAGGAGTTACCGCAAGCCCATTCCTCGATACCGGCGATGAGTTGGACGATGCCACCGTAGCCCATGGCCATACCGAGGATGACGTTCGGGGTGGTGATGTGACGGGCCTGGACGTTGAAGAATGACAAAAGGAGGGTCGTCCCGCCGAACCTGATCCATCATCCCCATCAATTCCGATTCACAAAGGAGTGATGACCTAACTCACGCCAAGAGACCGAGAGGCGCCGGGTTGGCGAACTTGCGGTGATAAACTGGGAAAGCGGGTTGACTGCTGTCGTACGGGTGACCGCCTGGAGTGATCGAACGGGCTACGGCAGCACCATTGTAACCGTAACCGCCATTGCCGTTACCTTCACTGTGTCCCGCAGCGGAGTCGTGCATGTGAGAGTGCTCGTGGATCTTTGGGTCGGCAGACATGGTGTTGATCGATGAGTTGTTCTGAGAAGACATGTAATATGAGGTAAGGTATGGAAGCAATGAGAAGTTGATGTGATTGATGTCAAATCGACGTGAGTTAGCTGGTGAAAGTTCAATCAACTAAGTATACGGCTAAGGGGCGATGCGCGTGTGTATAGCCGGACCCGTAAACAATTGATCACGGGGGCCATCACAGGGTCGAAATCCGGGCAGGGGAATTAACCGGGCTGCCGGGTACGCCTCGGCACGACGCCCACGGGTTTCGTGAGGAATAATGACCGGCTCGCCCTGATGCCGTGATCGGAGGTATTCTTACGTTACACAGCACTGACCTAGTGTACCAATTGTTCCGGTTTGAAAGCAAGAATCCACGAAACGCTGCTATTCGGACAAGGAGACGCTGTGCATGCTCGTCATTGTCCTCCACAGCTTTACCGATACCCACCGTAGGAAGGCGGGTCAGGCAGCCCTCGCTGGCTATACAAATGCTGTCCAGGCTGGATATGTACCGCGCTCGCTGGGGCACTCTGCAACGAAGCCCGGATCTGTGCGTCTGAGGAAGAGCGTGTCCCATTAGCCCCTCGTTCCTAGCTAGATGAGGGTGCAAAGATCGCTCACAGGGGTCGTTATACGCTAATTGCATTGTGCGACTCCGCTCCTCCGCTCTGACCACACCAGGCGTCAGAGGCATACCCGCACTACCGTAGTCGCCATACGCACCGACGCTCGGTCGCGCCGATGTCGGCTCGGATGGCCGAGTAAAGCCGTACTCAGCTGGAGGATTGTCGTATGTAGGAAAGTAAGACTCGGACTCGGGCTTGTCATTGTACCGCTCGTCATCCGCGGCGAGGATACCAGAGTAGGATACACCGCTGTTTGCCGGTGGAGAGGAAGGAGGGATGAAAGAAGGCTCTCGATGCCGTTCTCGCCGGAAAGTCAGGACTGTGAGGACGAGGAGTGCTGTACATGCGCCTAAGGTAGGGAAGCATCAGTACTCGCTTCAACGATAGGACAGCCTGGCGTACCGAAGGATAACCTGAAATTCTATATGAGCTACGGTCCAAGGCAAGAGGGAACAGTGCCTACCAGTCAAAGACGGCCGAAGCCTTCTTGGTGGTACACCACTGGCTCAAACCCTTCTTGTATGCATCTCCCAGACTCGCATGAGGATCATTGTCGACGTTCTTACAACCCTTCTCCGTCCATGCTGAAACGCAAAGGTCAGCCCGTCACAGTACCCAAAGCAGGCAGCTGCCTGTATTCGCCGCAGATATGGCAAGGAATGACTCACCGCTGATCGTCACGATGAAAGCGGACAATAGCATCACCCCCGTCCCGAAAGCGTGCAGGATGAAAGTCGATCGCGTCTGACGCAGGAATTGCGCAGGCCGTTTCAGTCGGTCCCACCTGTGTATCAACTATCAGACTCTGCAATACCACGCAAGGAATGACTAACCGGTCGTAGATGATGGGTACGAGCAGGAGGAAGGACGATAACAGGAATGACACGAGGAGGAGAAAGAGGGTGAAGGCAGTCCCTCCAGCTACGAGCCGAATCACTGTAAGCGAGAGTTGAGTAGAAGCTGGGATGGAGACGTACAGATGGCAAACCATTTCGACTGGAAACCAGCGACTGCACCCATCGTACATACCGCGAGGAAGGTGAAGAACATCTTCGCTTCCATATCAGCATCACCGTCATTCGATACGAGGAGAGGGCGCACCGTGACGAGGTGTATGATCATATGTACTCTCGACAAGGACGGCTGCTATCATCAGCATCCTCTCCGAAGATCCTAAGGGGAAGCTCACCTCCTCAAATGCTGGTCCATCGCTGAAGGGGTTGCCAGACGGTGCAGTCTGGGTCCGACGAAGGACATTGTGATCCGAGTCGAACTTGAACGCTTTCGAGAGCTTCGCAGAGGGAGAGTAGGAGAAGGTCGGGAGGCGAGAGGTGAGATTCCGCAGCTTCTCCATGATGATTCGCTACGTTCGGTGTAAAGGTGGAAAGAATGCTGTTATTTGGTGGCAATTGATTCGCTCTGTAGCTAAAACTGTATGACTTGGTCTGGTCGATAAAGATGCGACCGAGGATGAAGATGTTGACGGTGGCAAGGTGTGTTGCCTAGGTTGAGGGAATATCTATGCGAAAGGACCTGATTTGAGTGGACGTTGAAAGGGGTCCGAGCTCGTGCTTCGATTTCCGTGGTTCGACCCGATCCTCAGGATTTTGACCGCTGTGCTTGCTTATATGTACAAGGCATGCGCAATGGCAGATCCTGCTATGACGCTAGCGATACGCTTGGCGAGGAGGAATGGCGAGGAGGAATGCGGTGCTGTTAACAGAAATTGCTCAACCAGACTCAGCGGCGACGCGTCAGGGTCTAAAGGCAGGCGCGAGGCGGTACAGTTAATTGGCTATTTGCCGACTAATTCCGAGCAGTGTGGCCCTTCCACTTAAGTCTCCGCGTTGTCTTTAGTGACTTTGAGCGTGGAAGAGTCATTGCCTATCGTGATTCCGGGCTTACATACCGAGAAATAGAGGAGAAGACGGCTGTAAAGCAGACTACAAGTCGGAGGCTTTGGGACGAGTGGCTTGAACTCG
>JAABUW010002913.1_pt1 | contig 25185 bp, 20 predicted proteins | sample 5560081 | NCBI WGS metagenome assembly JAABUW01 (sample SAMN10711882, study PRJNA513363) | rock metagenome | isolation source: Antarctica rocks | place: Antarctica: Victoria Land, Knobhead sud | reverse complement strand
GTCTCGGTGCCGCTCTCCTCCTTTACTATACCTACCATCAAATCACAACTTTGATCGTTTCTCGAAAATTCGCACGTCTTCATGGCTGCAAACCAGCAAAGGCGGATCGCCACTGGGATCCAATTCTTGGGCTTGATTTCGTCATCAGCACCATCCTTGCCAGTAGGGGGAAATATCAACTCGAGGACCTCCAGGACCGGTTCAATCGAATTGGACATACGTTCACGTCGGATGTTCTAGGTGACAAATTGATCTTTACCGACGAACCAAAGAATGCGCAAGCTGTTCTGGCCACGCAAATCCCTAATTTCGACATTGGAGAGTTGCGCCGACAGGCCACGGTTAAGCTGTTGGGACATGGTATTTTCAACGCGGATGGCGCGTACTGGGAGCACTCCAGGGCTTTGATCCGGCCAAATTTTGTGAGGAAACAGGTCGGGGATTTAAAGTTCATGGAGCATCATGTTATGACTATGATAGGCTACCTTCCCGGTGATGGGACCCCAGTCAACATCCAAGATTTCTTCTTTCGTATGGTAGGTCTTTACTCTCTGAAATCTCGTCATCCTTTGACTTGTTGTAAGAGGACATCGTTGATCGTTCGTCCGATAGACCATGGACACAGCGACCGAATTCCTCTTCGGAAAATCCATCAACTCTCTGCGTCCCGACGCCACAGCCGAAAGCAAGCAATTCTCCTGGGCTTTCGACTACGCCCTCGGCTGTATCGCGCAAAAGATACGCTTCGGTAAGTTCAACTGGGTATATCACGGCCGCAAGTATACCGAAGCATGCAAGTATATCCACGACCACGTACGCCCCATCATCCGCCATGCGGTCGAATACCGTCAAGCAAAGAATTACGTCGACAACGATGCCCACATGATGACAAGTTATAAAAAAGGTGCCCGTGCCGCCAACCCCGAGAAGACAGCTCTACTCTATTCTCCTTATTTAAAGGAGAGTAAGGATGGCGACTTGGATGAAATAGCCAAGGAGAACGACCAGGAAGAACGCTACGTCTTCCTCTACGAGCTTGCCAAGCACACCGCCAGCGAGCAAGAACTCCGCGACCAAGTCATCAACACCCTCATAGCGGGCCGTGACACCACTGCCTCCCTCATGTCCTCCACCCTCTTCGTCCTCTCCCGCCGCCCCGACATCTGGGCGAAACTGCGCGACGAATTCGCCTTCCTCTCCGGCCAGCCGCCCACCTTCGAGCAAATCAAGGAGCTCGAATACCTGCGATTCGTCCTGAATGAGACCCTCCGTCTTTATCCCGTGGTGCCGATCGAAGCCAAATTTGCGAACAAAGACACGTTCCTGCCGCGAGGCGGCGGCGCGGATGGGCAAAGCCCCATATTCGTGCAGAAGGGCCAGATGATCATCTGGGTCCTCTATTCCATGCATCGTCGGACGGACCTGTGGGGGGCGGACGCCGCGGAGTTCAGACCCGAGCGATGGGAGGGATTATTGCCGGGGTTTAATTTCTTGCCGTTCAATGGCGGGCCAAGGATTTGTCCAGGTAAGTCTGTCTTCTTCTTCGCTCCGCAAAATTTCGATGTTTATCCTCATTGCTTCCCTCTTCACTCGGGACCTTCGCTTTAATATATCTCTCTGTTCGTGTCTCCTATTCGACTCCCCCATTCGCCTCCCATTTTGTCGCTTACCACGGCTCATGCATTCGTGTATATTACTCTGAAAGCGATCTCTCTCTTTTTCTCTCTCTCTGCCTCTTCGTTATTCTTTGACCGATAGGGCTATCGTTTCCAGAACCCTTTCGCTAAGCTCATTACGCAGGGCAACAATTCGCGCTCACGGAAGCATCATACACCATCGTACGGCTTTGCCAGCAATTCAGCAAGATTGAGGTCGTTCCTGGGCAAGAAAATCGCCCTTGGACTGAGAGTTTGAATCTGACGGTTTCCGTAACGGGTGGAGTGAATGTAAGGTGCTGGAAGTAAGTAAGTAGGGAAAGTTTGAGGCATATGGGCGTGGAAGGGCCAGGAGAGAGCTGAGGAGTGAGTGAGGCGAATGTTAGTACAGACTGTAGTGGATTGGCAAGCCTTGGATTGAATTCATGCGACAGCTGTGCAGGTGGTGAGAGACTGGATTCCACGTAGTGTCAATCATTATGATCTTGGTAGATGAAGAAATCAAAAATGGTCTTCTGTCGAAATGCACAGAATCCTGGTTCTAAGTTTTTGCTTGATCTAGTGCTGCGCGTCTTCGATCAAAGTTTCCGGAAACAAATAAGCGATCATGTGATTTCTTCTGCGTTGTCGTGCACTATTCTAGCGCTGATCTATTGCCGCCGGGCGCGTACAGCTGGCCGGGGGGTTGGAAAAGTTGAGCCGGGGTCGGAACTTTTTTTTTTGGTTCCGGCCCCAGCTCAACTTTTCCAACCCCCCGGCGAGCTGAAACCCGACAATGAACCTCGTCCGCTCGGCTGGGGTCGAATTTTAGTGGGAGGGGGTTGGAAGTTCATCGGGGTTTGGGGAAGAAAATCCTTACCCCAAATGAGGTTAATGTATAGGCTTAGCATGTGCTCAGTATATAAACGATTCAAGTGCGAACGCTAAGATCCCGACCCCAGCCCACTAAAAATCGACCCCAGCCGAGCTGTAACCCCCACATCTTCTACCACTACTATAATTAAGACCATACTGCGGCAGTTATATTGCACTTACTTCCAGGTTTTTGGGCAAAAAAGATTGAGCAAAAAGGCCGGTGGGTGTTGGTGGCAATGTGTTGTGTGAAGGTAAGAGATTGCTTCATGAAGACGCAGCGATGATGACATAAATATCCTGAATCGAGGCCGATTCGATATTTGGTCGCTTGGAACTCCGTTATATACGATTTGTTTCTAGCTAAAATGAGTGAATGTAAAAATTTATCATCCTAATGCTCAATGATCCGGAGTACACCCGTACAGCATCCATTCTGAAAAATTCCATTTGCTGTGAGACAGAGATGTAACTATAAGGCTGTCATGAGATCCAATACCCCGAAACCAGGGACATAGAACCTGATCATTCATCGTCATCACGAACGCAACGCTTCAACATGGCCATTTCTATCGTCATACCCGGTCCAAAGCTGCAAGCCATTACATTCTCTCTCCCTTCGCCCATCTTACGCAACTGATCGAGCACGACCAACACGGTAGGGCTCGACGAATTACCATGATTTTTGTAAACATCGAACGACGCGCGCAGCTGCTCGTCATGGAGTTCCATTTTGTTCTGGACACCGTTCAAGATTGCAATTCCGCCGGGATGTAATGCCCAATCGAAGTCTTTCGCTTCGACCGGTTTACCGCTGGTGGCAAGATTGCTGTCAGATGGGAGAAAAGGCTTCAATTGTTCGAACATGGGCGTTATGGCTTTGAGGGCTAAGTTCGGGACCTCCTTTGTCAAGGTGGCTCTGAATCCGAAGGGATCGGCCATGAACTCCAATTCTTTGGCCGTGCCGGGCATGGTCGCAGTCTCCCAATTGATCAAGGAGTAGACTGCTGCGTTCTTGGCTCCTCTTGTGAGCTCGTTGCTAAGAACAAAAGATGCTGCGCCGTCGGAGAAGAGAACGGGCGAAATCTTGGTCTCTTCGGGGTGCTCCACGACTTCTTCGAGATCACATCGAACATTGATGCTGCAGATCTCGCATGCGAATACCAAGACTCTTGCCGCCCGGCCGCGCATCGAGGCCGATTGAGCCATAGACGCTGCAGCACGCATCGCCGAGAGTCCACCGGCACACCCAACGCCGTGCAGTAGCGTTCTGTCGGTTTCTGGCCTCAACCCGAGTTTCTGGGCCACCAGGAGGTCGAAGCCGGGATTGCCAGCGTTGGTGCAAGTTACTGCCACGATGTGGGTGATATCGCTAGGTGCGTAGCCAGACTCACGCATAGCTTTCTTGCATGCTTGGACAGCCAGATCGACGCCTGCCTTACGGAATATTCTGTCTAGCTCGGAAATTGACGGTGCCGTTGAGCGGCTCCAGAAGGGATCCTCATACGCTTTGATGGTTGATCGATGCTTGATCAAAGTGGATTCGTTGATGGTTAGGAGCTTCTTGATCCTGAATCATGGTCAATGTCAGTCCGTACTTGTGCGTCCTACATATTCATCCAATGCTTTACTTACCCTGAAGTTTCAAGGTCGTACCACTTCTTGATAAAACCTTCCAAGTTTTCGGGTCGGAATAGGAAAGGCGGGTATTGAGACCCTAAGCCGGTAATATAGAGACCTGGAGTCTCCTTGAAAGGCGTGCTGGTGCCGGAAACGGGTGCAAGAGATACAACCTCGTGTGCATCTATAACGTAATCATTCTTGATAGCCATTTTCGGCCCTACCAGCGGTACTCGATAGGAATCGAGAGGCTCGAATCCGGGCTGAGGAGCGATATCGACATTGGCAGTCGACACCCTAGTTGCTACCATTGTAGAATAATGATCAAACGTGGAGTGAAATGAAAAGAAGAGTGCTTGGAAGGGGAAGTGCTTATTTGCAGAACCAGGTAGTTGATACCAACACAAGTTCTGGGACAGAGGTGAAAAAGAAGAATCAGTGGGGAAGACCCAGGCGGATAAGTGGCCCTATTGCATTGTGCTTTTCTCGAAGACGAACATAGACTTGACTGAGCACTAGGGTGCGGATAATAGACATGGTAAATTGCCGATCATGGATAAGCAAAGTATGACAATGGGTAGATAGAAGAAGAATTGGAGGTCTAGATCGTAGCAGGATCCACAGACCGACTTCACTTCTAAACGGATGCAACGTCGAACCCAGACCTGACTGCAGGTACACTTCAAAGCATGCCTTTCAGCACATGGCAAATCTTCCGCTGTTTGCAGCGGGTGGGGCTGATAGCGTAGTAAATCCTATAAGCACGTTTTTGGAGTGCTCCTTCCCGTCTCTTTCCTGTCGTGGTGGCGTAAAAATAAAGATTCGTGGTGTGCAAGGGATAATTAAATACCGAAATCTGAATACCATACGGTATCGTGCATATGTACAGTACATACTGTACCATACCTGCTAAATCTCACCAGGCCCCTAGTGGAGTTCCCCCCTTGCGAACTCCCTTTAGCGGTTCATCCCTCCCGTACCTCCCCAACCACTCAGTTTGACTAAAGATTTTCTACGATTTTCTACGATTTCTATATAGTAAATTTTATCACTACTTGCCTGGCTCGTGAAATAGGTCTTGTTGTCTAAAGCCCCCAAAAAACTAACACTTAACTCCGGAATACTGAAACTGAAAGCTCCGGGCGCCAGCCCTGCCAAGACTGAGCCGTGAAGGAGTTCGCTATCTTCTCGGAAGTCAGGAGTCGGAATTCGAGGTTGATTGAAGTCAGCAACATCCTACTCGTAAGACACATCTTACGGTAAGATACGTCTCACAGTCGGGTCTAGATAAGAGCTCAACCACCCTCTTACATGAGAATCGCCTCTTGTATTGCGACATCTGCCCATTGTTCCATCCTCCAACCCTCCAACCTCCAATCCTCCAATCTTCCAAACTTCAAACTTTTACATCTCCATAATTCCTTGATTCAGTTTAGTCGGGTTAGTCGGGTTTGTGCTTTCATTTCAGCTACGCTGCTGCAGACTACAATGACTATACTCGCCATCGTGTCTTTATGCTTCCAGGCAGCATTACATCAAATGCCCTTGGAATTCTCTGTGCCTTTGAACCTCATACGTTTTAGCTTGCAACCCCCTCTCTTTCTACTTTCCTTTACCCTACCACAGTATATTCTCTTGTTCTTCAACAATCATTGAATTGCCCCGCCTTTCTCCCACTCGCTGCCAAGCCCCCTTCCCAGTATGTCTCCATTCACGAGCGAAGAGCCCAACGGCCATACCAACGGCTTCTCCAATGCTTCTTCCAATGGTATTAACGCCCACACGAACTTGACTACGAACGGACATGGTGAGGGATTACATGACTTGAATGGGTACTCGAATGGTACCGACGGGCCTGGTGGGCTCTCCAGTGGTGGGTCCAATCATGTTGTCGAGCCGGTGGCAATTGTTGGCATGGCCATGCGACTTCCCGGCGGTATTCATGATGCCGAGGGTTTCTGGGATCTCCTCGTCAATAAAAGGAATGGCCAATGCCGTGTGCCATCCGATCGCTACAACATCGATGCCTTCTACGGTCCAGGTAAACCGGGCCATGTCGGCACGCAGTATGGGTACTTCTTGGAGGATCTAGATCTGGCTCATATAGATGCCTCTTTCTGGTCAATGACCAAGCAAGAAGCCGAGCTTATGGATCCGCAGCAAAGATTGCTCTTGGAGGTCGTACACGAGTGTCTGGAGAACGCCGGGGCAAAGGATTGGCGGGGGAAGAACATCGGCTGCTACGTAGGTACCTTTGGAGAAGACTGGCTTGATATGGATTCGAAAGACATAACAAATAGCCACATGTATCGCCTAACAGGTTACGGTGACTATGTTATCGCGAACCGAGTGTCTTATGAATTTGATTTTAAGGGGCCGAGGTACGCCAAGAAGCCGATGGCTTAATGAAACTGAGCTGACAGTATGTTTTAGTATGACCATTCGGACCGCTTGTTCCTCCTCGTTAACGGGTCTTCATGACGCGTGTCAAGCTTTGTATAATGGGGATTGCAGGTCAGCCATTGTCGCCGGTACCAACATCATCTTGACACCACGCATGACAATAGCAATGACTGAGCAGGGTGTCATATCCCCAACTGGGTCATGCAAGTCGTTCGATGCTAATGCCGACGGCTATGCTCGGGGTGAAGCAGTTTCTGCCCTATACATTAAGAAGTTGAGCGACGCTGTACGCGATGGAGATCCCATTCGCGCTGTTATCAGATCGACTTGCATTAATAATGATGGGAAGACAGTGGGTCTTACAAGCCCAAGCACGGAAGCCCATGAGGCTCTGATCCGCAGAGGCCATCAACTTGCAGGTATTCATGATCTCTCAAAGACGGCTATGATCGAGTGTCATGGCACTGGTACTAAGGTACGCGGAATACGTTTTATACACGAATAAATCTCTGTCTTCTCATGCAAAAATGCTAATAACGTAATACTTAGATCGGAGACCCTATTGAGACAAAGGCTGTCGCTAACGTTTTCGGCGAGCATGGTATCTACATTGGCTCGGTATTGTCCTCCAACCTGTGAAAAATGCTACAGAGGCTGATTAGCTAGGTCAAACCGAACCTCGGTCATTCTGAAGGTGCATCGGGGATTTCTAGTGTCATTAAGATGGTTTTGGCCCTAGAACACAAAACAATTCCTCCTAATATAAATTTCAAGAAGGCTAACCCTCAGAGTCAGTTGAAAGCAGACCTATTGTTCGCTTTCGAAAGCTAATCTCTGTTCGATAGTCCCTTGGGAGCAAGCAAAATTGAAAGTCCCCGTCAACGCTACGCCATGGCCCGCAGATCGAGCTGAAAGAGTAGGGGTGAACTCATTCGGTATTGGTGGAGCCAATGCACACGTAAGTCAGTTTCCAATGGTAGCCTGCGACAGTTCTAAAGCAATGTGTAGGTGTTACTTGAGTCTGCAGCTGCTCATGGTTTTGATCGAACTACTCCACCGGTTGATGTAAGCCAGGAAAGACCCAATCTTCTCGTCTTCTCCGCGAAACACCCTGAGTCTCTACGCCGTTCGGTGGACAACCACGCATCGTATCTAAGCTCTCATAGCGACTCGCTAAATGACATGAGCTACTCCCTCAGCACCAAACGCCAACCACTCTCACATCGTGCATTCTGTATCGCATCGGAAGACAATCCTTTGGAACCGTCGCGCATAAACAAAACTGCAGAGATCCCAAATCTGATTTTCACTTTCACGGGACAGGGCGCCCAATGGGCGCGAATGGGTAGAGAGCTCATTTTCAAAGAGCTTTCGTTTAGTGACTCTATCAGCGGGTTGGACAAGGTACTTTCGTCACTGCCGGAAAGCCCAACATGGAGCTTACGAGGTAGGAGCTTCGCAATAGCCCGGGCCTAGCCTACTGTTGACTAACCCACGCAGATGAGATTCTCAAACCAAAATCACGGAGCCGCCTCTCAGAAGCTGAGTTTTCTCAGCCCTGCTGTACTGCAATACAAGTTGCTTTGGTAGATCTCTTAACGAAATGGAACATCAAGCCGGCAGGTGTTGTCGGTCATTCTTCGGGAGAAATCGCCGCTGCATACGCAAGCGGCGTTCTCACAGCAGAAGAAGCCATTCTTATTGCTTACTATCGTGGACTGGCAACTTTGGGTCTCGGAAAGATTCACCGAGGTGGAATGACTGCTATCGGTCTTGGTCGCGATCAAGTCACACCGTATCTTCGCACCGGCGTCATCATCGGCTGCTAAAACAGCCCGAACAGTACCACACTGACAGGTGATATTGACACTCTCGAGCAAATTATGGGGAGCATTCAAAACGACCAGCCCGAAGTGCTCGTTCGGGCCCTGCACGTCGAATGCGCTTATCACTCTCGTAAGCACCCAGATGCTTTATAGCACGTCCAATCTTCTCCTTGTCGCTTTCAAAACAGCAACTAATTTTCAAAATGTGTAGATCACATGAAAACGGTCGAGTCCAAATATCAAAGACTTCTGGGCAAAGCCATTCACGCAAAAGAGCCAACTGTACCATTTTATTCGTCTGTTACAGGAGGGCTGTTGAGGAATGGCGAAATTATCTCAACTTCCTACTGGGTACAGAATCTGACTTCTCCTGTTCTTTTCCTCTCTGCTGTTAGCGCTATAATCGAAACCTTTTCACAACCGCTGGCCATCTTAGAAATAGGACCTCACTCGGCTCTTGCAGGGCCAGTCAGGCAGATAATAAGGAAGGAGGCGAAGGACGCGCACTACATTTCTACGTTGGTCCGGAACGAAGACGCGCTGATGGCTTTGCTGAAGACCGCTGGAGAACTGTGGATCAGCAATGTTGATGTCAACTTTGATTCCATCAACCCCTCTGGCGAGTTCCTTACCGATCTCCCAACTTATCCGTGGAATTACGACGGTCAATATTGGTACGAGAGCCGTTTATCGAAGGAGTGGCGGCAGCGGAAGTTTCCTCATCATGAAATATTAGGTGCTCGGCTGGCCGAAACCTCTGAGGTCGATCCGACTTGGAGGAACATGTTACGTCTTGATAACGTTCCTTGGATTCAAGACCACGAAATTGCTCATGACATCTTACTTCCAGCGGCTGGCTACATTGCTATGATCGGTGAGGCCATCAGACAACTCACCAACTCAGACGATTATACTGTCAGAAATGTCGACTTCATATCGGCTCTTATAATGAATGAAGGCAAATCCGTTGAAGTCCAAACACATCTCCGCAGGGCTCGCCTTACTACTACGCTCGATTCCGAATGGTACGAATTCTCGATTGCCTCGCTGAACGGTTCAACATGGGCTAAAAATTGTGTTGGCCAAGTGAGAGGAGGAGCTGAATTCAAGATGCCAGTACCCACTATAGAGCCTCTTCAGCGCCAGGTTCCGTCGAGTACTTGGTATCGTGTCATGGCGAGATTTGGCCTCAATTACGGTCCTAAATTCCGCGGCCTATCAGATATCAGCGCACATGTGTCAGAACGAAAAGCCGTGGCCACATTGAATGACGGCCTTGGAGGGAAGGAATCTCCATATCCGCTCCATCCAGCCACTATTGACAGCTCTTTCCAACTGTTTAGTTGCGCAGCCTTCAATGGAGTCGGCCGCCTGTTTACCAAGTTGGCAATTCCCACACATATCGAAGAGCTCTACATTAAACCTACAAAGGAGAGTATTGCGATTCACGCGGAGGCAGAGTCTTCCTCCAAAGGAACCCTCTCAGGGAACCTTGTAGGCGTCTCTGCTGGTGAACTCGTGATCGATTTGAAAGGCCTTCGAATGACTCCCCTTGGTGACAACAATGAGGGCCAGAATGAGGACCCCCATGCCGCTGTTGAGCTAGAGTGGAAAAGTGACGTAAACCTACTAGACGCGACACAACTCATGCGACCAGCCAAGGACATCACAAAGTCCCACCTTCTGGTGGAAAGACTTGCCTTGGCTTGTATGCTCGAGTCGAATTTCCGATTGCAGAATGTGCAAACTGCTCATCCACATCTTGAGAAGTTTCGCGCATGGCTTGACACAAGACGAGAGCTGGCTGTTGAGGGTCAATATCCAACAATCCATGATTGCGCATTGATATCAGAATTGGATGATACGCAGAGAGCAAAGCTAATTGAACAGCTCCTTGCCCAATCGCTGGATACAGAGGCCGCAGCTGTCGCGACCGCAATCCACCGAATCATGAAGCTCTCCACGGAAATCTTTCTCGGCAACACAAATCCGCTGGATTTACTAATGGAAGACGATATACTAACGAAAGTATACGACTTCATGCAGTTGTGGGATAACTCAGAATTCTTCGAACTTCTAGGTCACTACAAACCCGATATGAAGATCCTCGAGATCGGAGCTGGTACAGGCGGCACAACCAGTACTATTATACCGCATCTCCAATCCACTTATGGGGAAAGGATGTACGGCTCTTATACATATACCGATGTCTCCGCCGGGTTCTTTGTGGCAGCAAAAGAGCGTTTCAAAGCTGTTCAAGGACTTGAGTACGCTGTTTTGGACGTTTCACAGGACCCAATCCAGCAGGGTTTCGAAGCCGAGTCCTTCGATCTAATCGTGGCCACGAATGTCCTCCACGCCACCCCAAAGCTCAGTGAAACCTTGTCGAATGTGCAGAAGCTCCTCCATCCCCGTGGTCGCCTCTTCCTCCAGGAACTAGACCCTTCGACGAAGTGGATCAACTATGTGATGGGCGTTCTCCCTGGTTGGTGGCTCGGTGAGGAGGATGACCGACCAATAGAGCCATATGTCAATCCTGAGAGATGGAATAAGGAGCTCAAAAGCGCCGGCTTTGGTGGAATCGATGCAGTTGCATATGATGGACATCTTCTTAACAACATCATTGCCATGCCAGCCCGTAAAGAAATTTCAAAACGGGTCACCATATTGTCCAGAGGCGAGTCGACGCAGCATTCCGGAGGGATCATTCAGCAGCTTCGCGAAAGACTTTATGAGCTAGATTTCTGTACGTTGGATCAGAATCCCAAATCCGGACAAGATATCGTTTCACTCCTCGACATTGAAGCACCTTTTCTCTACTCTGCCACAGAGAAGGATTTCAGCGCCTTCAAGAGCTTTGTCTCTCGTATCCAGGATGCCGGGGTACTTTGGGTGACCGGAGCAGCTCAGAACGGTTGCCACGACCCCAATTACTCTTTGATCCTCGGCATGGCTCGAACAATTCGCACGGAGCTCCTGATGGATTTTGCAATGCTCGAGCTGGAAAGTTTCGATGATGCAGTTGCGTGGAGAGCCACTGCTGATGTCCTACACGAGTTCCAGCACCGCGTTCGGGATTCAGACAATGATCCCGTCCTCGAATATGCCCTCTCAGATGGAAGGGTCCAGATTGGCAGATACCATTGGGTCTCAGTATTGAACGAGCTCTTGTCCGCGAAGCACGACTCCTATCCTAGGAGCTTAGAGATTGGTAGGCCGGGCATCTTGACCACACTTACTTGGAAACAAGACGAGCCTGCAGATCTGAAAGGCGAATTTGTGGAAATAGAAACCAGGGCAGTCGGACTCAATTTCAAGGTTAGTACGACATTGCTCTGTGTAAGTAAGTATGCGTGTATATACCAGATAGCTGACTTTTATCAAAGGACGTCTTGATGTCGATGGGAATTATAGAACTGGTGGGTCGCGGACTCGGATGTGAGAGTTGTGGAATTGTGAGTGCTTCCCGAGCAATCTCTTTCCAGGTTCAAATGCTTCTTAAATATCACATGATAAGGCTTGAAAGTCTCATATCTTGGAAATGAAGTGCTGACACCAGAATTACAGGTCAGAAAGGTTGGGCCTGAGGTCAAGCATCTCAAAGTAGGCGACCGAGTCCTCTGCTGTACCGATGGATCTTTTTCGACCACCTGGTCCATGAGTGAGCTCTTTTGTGCAAAGATGCCAGACAGCCTCAGCTTCGAAGAAGCAGCTACGATTCCTCTCGTTTACGGTACGGTCATCGCCGGCTTAATGGACTTGGCGAAGCTGTCTAAAGGCCAGGTAAGTCACATGCTGATTGTAGAGATATCATGCTTGCTGAAAGCTTACCCAGACTGTACTCATTCACTCTGCTTGCGGTGGCGTTGGCATAGCTGCTATCCAAATAGCCAAAATGATAGGAGCCGAGGTAAGCTACTGCACCATTCTCTTGAAAAACTACTAATGCCGCTTCTTGCAGATCTTCTGTACTGTGGGCAACCAAGAAAAGGTTGACTTTCTCATGCAAACGTTTACTATACCCCGAGACCGCATTTTCAATTCGCGAGACACAAGCTTCTTGCCAGATGTGCTTAGGGAAACCGGAGGCAAAGGAGTAAACGTGGTCCTTAATTCGCTTTCCGGTGAATTACTACATTCATCCTGGAAGTGTGTTGCTGATTTTGGAATCATGGTCGAAATTGGCAAGCGAGACTTCGTTGGAAACGGAATGCTGGCAATGAACCTATTCGAGAACAACCGAACATTTGTCGGTCTTGATCTATCCCAGATCTGCTTCTATCGGCCCGATGCTATCCATGAGTAAGCTACTCCCTCGCTATCACTCTGATGTTTGTTGCTAACAGTCGCTAGCCTTCTTCGTCGGGCAATGATATTTTACGAGCAGGGCCACATCAAGCCTATTGCGCCCGTCAAATATTTCGACGCCGCTCATGTCGAGGACGCTATGCGTTACATGCAAAAAGGTTCACACATCGGGAAAATCGTCGTCACCTTCCCCGAAGACCCTATGGAGCTGGAGGCAACGACACATTCAAGAGATCTAGTCCTTCGTCCCGATGTGTCGTATCTGTCCATCGGAGGTCTCGGCGGCCTGGGTCGGTCTATTGCGTCATGGATGGTCGAGAAAGGCGCAAGACATCTAATCTTTTTGTCACGGTCTGCAGGCACTGTGACCAGTGAGGACCCTTACATAAAGGAACTAGCGGCCCGTGGATGTTCAGTCCAGACATTTTCTGGTAGCGTTTCTAACCTCTCAGACGTCAAAAGTGTCGTGTCTTCTGCTGCAAAACCTATCGCAGGAGTACTTCAAGCTTCCATGGTACTCAGTGTGAGTCATACCCTTTTGCAGCTTTTCAATACACTTCTGACCTGACTTTCCTCTCTAGGACGCTGCGTTGGGTGAGATGGCCTTCGAACAATGGCAAAATGCTCTTCTGCCAAAGGTACAGGGTACATGGAATCTGCACGAAGCACTACTCGCGCAGAAGCAACCGCTCGATTTCTTCTTCCTCTTCAGCTCCGTCTCCGGAATAGGTGGGCAATGGGGCCAGGCAAACTATGCAAGTGGCAACACCTTCCTCGACGCGTTCGTACAATACCGCCACTCACTTGGCCTTCCGGCATCAGTCCTTGACATCGGCGCCATGGAGGATGTAGGATACCTGAGCCAGAACAGCAGCATTCTTGAAGCACTTCGGGCCACCTCCCTACACACGCTTCATGAGCAAGATCTCCTCGACTCGCTCCAACTCATGATCGATCGCTCAAACCCGCCCCAACTTCTTCGGCCATCCTCATCTGCAGCTGCCACTTCTTCCCCAACGAACACAACTAGTTACGTCAACCCAAGCCAAGTCGCCATCGGGGTCCGCTCCACCCTCCCGCTCTCGGCACCGAACAACCGTACCATCTGGAAGAAAGACCCTCGTATGGCCGTATACCGCAACCTCGAGTCGCTTGGCGCCGGGACCTCCGCCTCCTTCGGCAACGAGGAAGGCCTCAAGCAATTCCTCCGCGACGCGAGCAAAAACCCAGCACTCCTGGATCTCCCTGACTCGATCACCTTCCTAGCCAAGGAGACAGGTACCACGCTGTTCGGGTTCATGATGCGCAGCGACGAGGAACCCTCTTTGGACGTGCCGCTGGTGAGCCTGGGGGTCGACTCGCTCGTCAGTATCGAGCTGCGCAACTGGTTCCGGCAGAAGGTGGGGGCGGAATTCACGGTGCTGGAGGTGGTGAATTCGAACAGCATTACGCACCTAGGCGAGCAGGCGGCGGCAAAATTGAAGGAGAAGTTCCAGGCTAGGAAGTAGGTTGATGATGATGAAACCATCGCCCAACACCTTTCAAAACGCCACCGACTTGGTTTACCTACTGTGGCCATCTGCTCATTGGCGCCATCATGGCCTCTTGATACACTTTTAGTCAAGCGGTTCCGGCCCGCACGTGCATCATGGGACTGACTCTTTTCCTTTCCCACCTGTCCTGGTGCAAGGTCATCACTGCTTCCGCGTGGGTCTGTTACCAGCGGACCACAAATATATGAGAATCGTACACTATAGAAATGATAGAAAATCTCTCCTGTTCGTCATCCATCGAAAACCTATATCGAAATAACATAACAAAGTCTACGCACTATCCATCTGTTCAGTATGTAAGTATCATATCAACTATAGTCCACCGGCACAACGGTGCGCATGAAGAAGAAAAAAAGCGGGCTAGGTAATCGCAAGCACGTATGCCGCGGCTATGCTGTACAGTATGTTGCATCACACTTATGCAGTCTTCTTCCCCCTGAACGTTATGTTACCCCTCATCGATAACACGTATACCCTTAGGGGGGGGTAAGTATACTATGTAGCTCGACCCCTTCCTACTCAGCAATAATGACTGGCCGTGTTCTCGAATTCATATAGATGGTAGGCTGTCGTTACTTGTCGTCACTGTCGTTTGAACCCCCTTGTTAGTTTAGCATGCGGAGTATGATAAGTCGAAGTCGTCGTTGAAGAAGTGTGATGATAAGATCGTTGATCGAATTTCTTTGAATGGGATCGATTGCGGATGTCTATCCAACTGTGAATATGGTGAATCAGGATCGATTGATAAATCCCCTTCTCTGGTCTATACGATTAAGTGGTGTAGAGAGATCAAATGCCTTGTATGCCTCCCTCTTCTCTCGCCGAATACGATCAGCAAACGCGGCCTGGTCATCCGATGGCATAGCATAGTTGCAGTCAGATTCATAACCTTGTGTGTCAAAGTCTCCTTATGTACTTGTGCGTTTCCGGAAGCCGTGACTCCATGGGCTTGATATTTGCGATTATTTCCGGCATAAGGTAAAAGGCTTAACGTACTTGAGAATTGGATGATTCGACTTGAGCAAGAGAGGACGATGTGAAGACTTTGTTATCGGCTTGTGGCGATAAAGCACGAGCTAATTAGATCGCTCGTTGAGCGTGAGAGTTCATAGTAGGAGGGGGAAAGGGGGGTGGTATATGCAAAGGGAGAAAGATACGGTCAAATAATAAGAGCAGCAGCGAGGTTTGTATATCCGTAGAAGGCTGCAAAAACAGCCTGAGAGAGAGACCAAATGATGAAAGTCTTGTATAACCCCCACATAAAGCCCTGTGTAATCTCGGACAGTTGATGTTGGGAACGGTGTCATACCAGCCTGTTTCTCCATCAACTTGGTGGTGGCTCATGGGTGTTGGAATTATCCATGGGGAGGGAAGGTACAAGCGATTGGTGAGCATTCGCCCCTGAGATGGTCAGTACAACACCATTAGTAAGTACGCTTCCCATGGGTATCCATCCGTATGATCTATCTATAGGAGTCGGGTGCCCACCAGTATGATGCGACATATACGTATTCAGATCTAATGAAGCTACGCACCTCCAATTAATTAGTCAGTCAACTTGGCTTCGCGTCAACAGCACGTAAAAAAAATAGGACGGTGGTAAGAGGTGATTAATCAATCAATCAATCAACTAACAAAGCGAACCTCTCTGTCACACAGGCCTAAAAACCCCCCTATATCTCGATTTGTATTTGAGAAAGAAGAGATCTTGATGGATATTCATTCCTAGTATCTCTTGCGCCAGTACGAGTATAGAATCATGATAAAGCGAGATAATATTGGAATTTCAGGTGTGATTTGGTTGGTAATCTCCGCCCCATAGGGCTGGGGGCCGCTAGTAGAGTTTTCACCTTCCACCTCCTAGATAGCCTCCTAACAGCAACAACCAAAATATCAATATGCCCCCATATGACCTCGATTCCAACAGATAAAATATACCTGACGAATGCCGTGACTTTCGTGAAATAGAATGCTACAAATAGTGCATGAACGCTAGGTAAATTCCCTTACTTCTTCTTCTCCGCTATAATCGTTCGTCTATTCCTTTGTTTCCGCCGTCTTGCCTATGATTATGTTATCCGCGGCGACGTTTGTTTCCCCCATTCTGGCTGCGCTGGGTTTATAATTGAAGATGTCTGTATTGACTGCATTTGTGTTCTTCTCATCAACAATAATAGCGTCAGGTATTACGGCAGCGGCGGCCAACTCGGCGTCCCCCTCCTTCATCTTTCTCTTCTTCTGCCCCTCAAAACCTTGCTCTGTGGTCAACTTTTGATTCAGATCGTAATGCTTGATGAAGACCGTAGTCATGAGGGCAAGACCCGCCAATCCACACATGAGCGCCCAGATAGGGCGGATGCTATGCGCCAAGGCAGTCTTGAGGATCGTTTTCATTGGATCTCCGTCCGGCATGGTGTTGATCTGGCGTATAAGCGACACCACGTTGAGGCTGTACGACACGGCAGAGCCTGACAGGGAAGGGTAGCTTGCCAAGTTGGCGGCCATGCGGTTCTGGAAGACGACACCACCGACGGCGACGCCGATGGTTTGGCCGAAGCAGCGGAAGAAGGTGAACATGGCGGCGGCGATGGCGATGTCTTTTGGCGGGGCGGAGGCTTGGATCGCGAGGGCCATGGCGGGGAAGAGAAGGCCGATGCCGATGCCGGAGACCAGCATCAGGAAAATCCAAGCTGGGATGGTGGTCGTGGGCGAGAGGAGGTAGAGCAGGCCGGAGCCCAAGGTGGTCAGGGTCCAGCCGAGCCAGAGCGCCCAGCGGTAGTGGCCTGTTTTGGCGGCGATGACGCCGACGACCGCCACGCAAGGGACGACAGTCAGGGATTGCGGGAGCGCGGAGACTCCGGCGAGGACTGGGGTGAAATCTTGCGCGCCTTCGAAGAAAAGAGGCATGTAATAGAGGATGGACCAGAGGATGATACCGTGGATCCAGGTGAGGAAGTAGGCGATGTTGGTGTCTTTGTTTCTGAATATTCCAAGAGGGAGGACGGTGTAGGTCGCAAACTTGGCTTCATAAATGACAAAGAGGGAGAGACCAAACAGGCCGACGATGATGGGAACGAGGGTGTGCCAGCTTGACCAAGCATACATGACGCCGCCCCAGGTGATGGCTATGAGAAAGGATGTTGAAGAAGCGAGGAAGATGACAGAACCGAGGTAGTCGATTTCGCGAAGCTTTTGTTTCAGCGAACGTGTCCGACCCTCAAGTTTGAGAAAGGCAATGATGCCGGCGAAGCCAATAGCCACGATGGGCAAATTGAGATAGAAGATCCAGCGCCAGGCACCTGCTTGGGCGAGAGCGCCTCCAACCAGCGGACCGGCCACGCTACCGATGGCCCAGACGATACTAATGAGAGCGAAGTAGTTGCCTCGCTCGCGGAGAGGCACCATGTCGGTGATGAGAATTTCTGTGAGAGCGATGATGCCTCCGCCGCCAGTGCCTTGGATGGAACGGCCAACAAGCATCATGGTGAAATTCTTTGATACTGCGCAAACAATGGAGCCGACAGTGAATAAGGTAAGGGCTAGGAGAAGGAGAGGGCGACGACCCCACAGATGGGAGAAAGCGACGAAATTAGGCTGCCAGACCATGGAGGTAAGGAGGAATGAGGTTCCGGCCCAGAAGGCTTCAATTGCGTTGCCATGAAGGGCGACGGTGATTACCTTGGAGCGTGTCAATCGTTAGTACGTACGAGAGTTGTGAAGGTCCTATGATCAGATGAGGAGGCTTACCGGCAAGGCTACAGAAATGATGGTGGCATCTAAAGCGGTAGCAAGATTGACGACGGCGATTGAAATAAAGGCAGCTAGAAGCCGCCATCCTGGCTTAAACTTTTCCACCTCTTCTGAATTCGACTTTTCCACCTCTTCTGAATTCGACTTTTCCATATCGGCTGGATTCGACTTGGCCGATGGCTCAACCATTTCTTCTATTCCTTCTGGGCCCATCCGCTCTGGCTTGCTTATCTCTGAGCCCGCCGGTGCCTCCATTCCCGTTCCGTGGGCGGCACACTGTGCTGAAGCAGGTTTTAAGGAATACTAGTGTCGTTCAAAAGAGAAAGATGAGTAGAGTGACAGCCAACGACTTTCTGGCATGATGAGTGTTGGAGAGGAAGATGGCTAGAGTCTATGTCAATAATACCGTTGAGAGGAATATGGCTAGTATTGTCGGACAAAATATCAGCCCGAGAGTTCTGGGAGCAGGATCTAACATTTTAAAGCTACCTCGGTATCTTAAAGTAACCGGCTGTACTAGTGTCTTGGCGAGCAACTTTAGCCCTATAAGGTAGTGTCTTTCCTATGCCATCTTACATGCGCAACAGTCAAATGGACATACACGACCACTTGCATGGCACCACAGGACTCGCTTCATGGCCACAATACCGCTTGTCAGAATACCCTTTTACGTTTTACCTTGCAGCCATTTGCAGTCGGGCTTAGTCGAGCTCAGTCGGGCTCAGTCGGGCGCGCTACTCCCTTTTCAACCTCGGAAATCCTGCACCATTACGTCCGTATGGGTTGACAACATTGGCGCTTACTAGTCCACCTGCATCGACAGTCGGCCCAAAACAGGAGCAGATGGTGCAAACTTGCGCCGCCATCTGCACTACTTCCAATGCCATCTTCGAGGGAGGAAGTGCACGAAAGCGATCAATCCATGTGACGAATGTCCTTGGAACACGCATTGCTTTGGGGATTGCAGAGACATGATGTCTTCAAATAGCCGAGTCGCTAAGCAATCCCGGAGCTAAGTGTGCGGCACGATTACTCCCGTACCGGCCCGAAGTTTCCATGGGCTGGTTGGTGGTGCATTTCGCGTAAGTCTCCGACAATAGTGTTGACAGTAAAACTTTCTATCATAAACGGTTAAAAATACATGGGAAGAGGAATCAAGTCAAAGCGAACTGCCAAAAGCTATGCTCCTTTATATATTAAATTCCACTTGAACCATCTGAAGATTCAACCACACTGGAACACGAGAAGGCGACCTCACAGGTACCGTTGAACCTGTTTTTCGCTCCACTCCCAAAATTCTTCTCCACGTCCATTGCCGCCTTCGCTTTTAGCCTTTCCAGAGGCCTCGATATCCTTCCTCAGAGTACCGAATCGGCCCGAGGGTATGACTGAAGTACACCAAGTCAGCACAGTGCAGGACAAAATGAACCTGAGACGTACTCCAGGCGCCGGTTTTTTTAAGCGTAATGTCTGGAGACAATCCAGCAAAAAGCTCGGTGTACGCGCCATGAATAGGGGGGCGGAGGAGCAAATTTAAGATGACACCTTGGATGCCAGACACATGGCGCTGAAGGTCCGTTTTCAGGAACCCGGGGTTTAGAGACTGCACGAGTTACTAGTAAGCCTTAACAAGCCCGTAGACAAACAATGTGTGGCACACACCACGCTGAGAACGCCGTCGGCTTGGTACCGCTTTGCGAATTCGTTGCTATAGAATATGTTGCCGGCTTTGCTGACCCCATACTTGTACCAGGCTGACTCATCCTTTTTGTAATCGAGATTCGTCATGACAACTCCCCCTTTGGACGCTGTAGTTTCTGCAGCCGACGACGACAGCCAAACCACTCTGACACTATCTCGCGGCGCAGATTTAGCAGTTTCAACTAGGAGAGATGTCAAAACTTTTGTGAAAAGGAAAGGGCCTAGACAATTTGTTCCAAGCTGGGCCTCGTAATTCTGTTTCGTTTTCGAGCCTTGTGGGGGGACCATCACGCCGGCATTGTTCCACAATACATCGAGCCTAGTTTCTTTGGAGAGGAATGAATCGGCGGATTGTTTTACTAATATCAAGTCACTAAGGTCGAGATGGTGGAAAACCAGCTCGCCTTTGCTTTCGGGAAAGCTGGTTTCGATCGACGCTATGGCCTTGGAGGCTTTCTGTTCTGAGCGAGCTGCTATGTATACCTTCGCATTGTGCGCGTAGAGAATCTTTACAAGCTCCAAGCCGATGCCTGAGGCGCCGCCAGTCACGAGGAATACCTGGGGAGCTGTTAGTGTAATTCATTTGCCGGTGGGAAGACCAAGACAGTGGCAATGATGAAAATGAGCGATGGGTCTCGTACCTTGCCTGCCTGGTCTGGAAGCTCTTTCTCCGTGAATTTTGCAGAGGGAGGGAACATTTGCCCCACTTGACCAGACATTGTTGACGGTCCTGGAGTGTGCAATCGTTCTGTCGAACTTCGAACTCGATCAACGCAGCAGAATACGAAATCTTATCAAGCGAAAACCAAAAATGAAGATTTCTACACCATGCCGAGGCTCACATCTGCTCTGTTGTGTGATGCACAGTCGGGCTCCTCAGTCGGGCTCTTAAGGGAAATGTGTTCCAGGTTTCAGGGCAGCGGAAAGGACAGTAGTAGACTAGGCCTAAGTGAGTCTAAGGCTGGATCGAGGAAATGGGAATACGTACTCCAGACTTCAGCATTTGCTGAGTCGGGTGGCTGCTACCTTATCCTTGCGTCGGTGCGGAATGTCACCGGCGCCACCATTCTATACCACAGTAGCGCATACACAGCATATTCAGGTCGAACGCGGCTCTCTAGTTGGCGGAAAGATCTGTCAGCTTAGTGCAAGAACGAGCTGCTATTAGAGGGTGTTTTAGCACGAGGCTACGTAAAGCCGACCTTTTAGAGTTGAGTTTGATCTGACGTCTCACAATTATTTGATATAATTGCATCTCTTTGCCCGTGAACCGACGAAGGAATGGGAGTCGCGTCGCGAACCGAGGCAGTCGGCACAATGTTGTGGTGTGTACGGAATACGGAAAAGTAAGGATGGCCGACTGCTGCCTACGATATCCGGCTTTCGAGGGCTACTAATTGGAAGCCAGTTACATCTGGACTAGCCATAAGATGAAATGGCAAATACAACCCCAACACCATTCCAGGGGTAAACTCTAGTTCATTAATATTCCAAATTCTTTTCTGGATCAGGAGAACAGTGAAATAGTCGACGTCTTCGTCATCGTAGATACTGACCAGCAAATGTTTATCACCTACGCGAAGATATATTTCATAGTATCATTCTTTTATAACGAAGTCGTCAACATAGAGTCTAGGAAGATAAGATAACTCAGCGCTTGCTTAGCTAGTTGGTCCCTGACTGTAAGGTACCTTAGGTAAGGTAAGGTAAGGTAAGGTAGGTGGTACCTTAGGTAGTTTCGAGTCGGCTTTCAATTTGTAGCCCTACGAGGTCAGAAAACTAATTATTCGGAATCCGCAATCGGCCTCCGTAGGGCTAACGTAGTTGATTAGATAAGCTTCCATACCCACAAAAATTCAAAAATTCAAACCATACTACTCGTAGAAAAGAATATTAATCCTTTGATTATGAATCAGAGGCATCGGGTGAATCAGATTATTCTTAAAAAGGGTGACAATCACTTTCACGGATAGATATATATTATAATTCATATCATCTAACGTTTCTACGTATAATTGGTGCTGTTGTCATTACATTTGACTATTTGCGTGTTCGTTTGATTTTCGTGGAAGTGCAGTTGCGGTACGGAGGCCATTCCGGATAATTAGTTTTTTGACCTCGTACATTAGTCGATCCCCACTAATTTCTCAAAGCAAAAACCGACTCGAGAGTACTGTAAGACCTAAATATTCTGTGTACAGCGCTATAATCAGTTATCGTCTCCTTCGATCCTTTAAGGGTCTATCTGCATGATCCTTCAAAAGGTTCACCTACAGGTCCTTCCTGCAGCGGGCTGGACATTGCATGAGCAAAAAGCCTCTTAACAAGGATTATTTGTATGAGAGCTTAAGCCAGCTATACCGTACTGTGGTATGCTTCCTCGCTTCGTGAAGACGCTAATTCGTGCACAGCACAGTCAGCACTTTAATTCTCGCTCCGCGTACTTTTAGAAACATCTCTATTGGTCGATATATCTTTGTGAGGAATATACGAGACTGAGCGACTCTTGTCTCTGTATTTCAATTATTCTCGCCGAAATTTGGTGGGTTATGAGACTGGGAAGTATTATGGACGAAGAGCAACGGTGTTTTTGCATCTGGGTGGCTTAGCTTAGGTTCTAGTTTAGATGAAGATCAGGATAGGTAGGAATACCTAGATACCTTTCCCCCGCTATGCGGGTCTAATACTGCTAGAATCGTGATGCTATTGGCATAAACGATGAAAAGCACAAGGTGGGGGAAAGATAAATAAAGTAAGCACTAGTTCTAGGTACAAACGTCAACCCACATTGCACCGTACTTTCTCTTTCCTCCGCATCTCCTCTAAATCCTTGCTTGGCTCCGAATACTCCTACACCAACAAGACCACCAGATTCCACCGCGCCTTTTTCGATCCACTGTTCCCAAGTCCCTCAAGTAAAGATGGTATCCCTAATGAGATTTGCCCTCATCCTTCACCTTGCCATTGAGACAACAGCAGCCATCAACTTCTTTCTCCGACCCTCAGCAACGCTCTCAATACCCCAACCGCACAGCCACGGCGTCATCCGGCAATACGCCCTTCTGCTTCTGACTACAAACATCATCGTCGCGGCCGTCCTGAACCGCACAATGCATGATGCGTTATATGGGCAGATTGCCGCCGCCCTTGCGCTTTATCATGGGGGGCCTTTTGTCCGAGCCGTGTCCAAGATTCGTCGAGGGGACTCTGGCGACGTGCTCGGAGGAGCTTGGCTTCATGCTTTTTCTCACCTGCTGTGCGCGGCGTGCCTGGTGGCATCATCGTTCCCGCTCAGATAGTTCAGGTTGTTTTCTAAGAATCTGGTTCATGACGAAGATCATCCGTTTTTTTTTGAGAAGAATAATGGTCGTGTTGATGTGTCGATCAGACGTTGAAACAGCACAGACGGAGAGTATTCTTAGAGTGACACGGCCATTAAATACTTCTATGTACCCAGAAATGCAATACTATAGGACTGCGTGTCAATCAGACAGGCAGTAGGTAATAGGATTGCTAGTGAATGCTACTTTTGTGACACTAACCAGCCGAAATTCTAGCCCTAGCCATGTAGCCCCTACCTCTACATATTCCGATTGACTAACTTTCACCCGATTTATCGTCTATCTAGCTATTCCTCAGCATTTTAGATTCTATACAGCTTCTCTGAGAAACCGCGCTGTGTTGAATTGATCATTGAGTCTCGAAGGTAGGAATTGATCAGGCCGAGTGAAATATCGAGGGTTGTCTTGGTATACGAGGACAAGAGGGCAGATAGGCATGTAGATATATTGACTGAACTATGTAGTAGGTAGAGCATACGGATGAAGGAAGAAGTGGGCGAAGGGTAAATACCCATCCACTAGCGCCGGATCAATGCGGAGATTACTAACCACAGGGGTAACAGTACCGTTCCCTGTTTCCAACATTTCCAACAGGTTGGGGCTTCATTCTAGCGTTATGCTTTTAAGTACCTAAGTTAGGAATGCGAAGACACTAGGGCGTCGAATATCCGTACCCCGCACTTTCACTCATCCTTCGCTTAGTACTAGTCAGCCATGTAACCCGACCAGCCATACAACCCGAAAATTCATATATCTTCTACATCCATATATATAGTGAGCAATTCGCCCATTACACGCTTCCAACGCTTCCGCATAGCTTCGCGCTGCTTTAGAAGCTTCATTCTATGAGGTTTAGTAGCCTTGTAGACCTTCTTTAGATCATTGATATAGCGTTTTTCTCCACGCTCGTCGCGAGTCCGTTGCCTTGATTCTTCTACTTGTACCCTATCTTGAGTCATAGTTCGAGCATCTTTGGCATAAAGTAGGCCTTCTGTTTGGAGAACCTTATCAGACTGCTTTTTGCGTGCATTTCGAGCATTCTGAGCCGACTGTGTTCGGCCTAGCTTATTCTCCAGTAGCTCAATCCTACGAGCCATCGCATTGGCTCCTTTCGTATATTTGGATAGCTTCTGATGAAGCTCGGGTTCATAGCCGGCGCAAAGTAGACTGACTTGTTGTCTTCTCAGCTGTAATCTAGTAGTAGGAGTAGTCTTTCAGACATCGGGTGATTCCGTCGTAGATGGTGTAATAGGACGAGCTGAGGATCGAGTTTCTCGCACCTTATTCAGAACCGCATTAGGATCGAAGGAAATTAGATCAGTTTGCTTTCAAGCCGAACGTATAGTAGTTTCCTTGAAGGCTTTACTTCTGAACCCGTTGAAAGCAGCCAGAAATTCGATTTTGGTGAAGGTCTCGTCACTCGTTTGAATCGCTTCGTTAACGGCTTTCGAATGCCAGTGTTTCAGAGGCTGAAAAACACATACATCCAGCGGCTGAAGCAGATGAGTAGTATGCGAAGATAAGCCGAAAGGTATGATCTTGTGATTCTCACAGTAGGATAGAAATTCGCGTGTATGGTGAGATTCGTAGCCATCCATTACGAGTAGTCTCTATGCACCTCGTTGATATCGTTGACTGTAGTGATCAAAATGTTTAATTCACTGCAGTGATATTCAGTCATTTGAATAGCCTGTATCCGATGTAGTGAAAATCACCTCGTCATCGATATCGTTGTTGAAATGGAAGGACAATAGATTGACCTCCTGAAGAATGAGCATTGATGAAATATCTTTGCCAGTACCGTTAATACACTCAATGACGGTACAGAATTCTCTGTTATCTGAGTTCAACATGTATATTCTTCGTACTGAATCTACTGTAATGATCCAGTCAGAGCGTGCAATGCCCATACGATATCCGATTTCGTCGAAATTCCATGTATTCTCCTTCGTCATGCCGTATTGCTTAATCACCTCGTCATAAGCATCAAAATGACCCTTCAGAAGCTTCTCATTATGTGCATTCTTTCGTGCAGCTGCCAAAGGCTTTCGTTTAGCTTTATGAAGATTCGATTGACGATCTAGCCATCGCTTGGCCCATTTGGGACCTAATGACGCTCAGGGACTATCCTGACGCAGTAGAAGATTACCAGCTGATTCAATCAGATTCAGCCGTG